>Ga0206127_1003944_pt1 | contig 13370 bp, 6 predicted proteins | sample Helgoland_Spring_6_FD_148646 | JGI IMG/M metagenome (GOLD analysis project Ga0206127, IMG submission 148646) | Pelagic subsurface seawater microbial communities from Kabeltonne, Helgoland, North Sea - Helgoland_Spring_Bloom_20160419_1 | ecosystem: Environmental > Aquatic > Marine > Epipelagic ...
TTTATCAGAGTTTGGTTACAACGCTTCGATTGGTCGCACGCTCGAAAAAACAGGTTCATCTGCAGTGAGTTTTAATAAATCTCTTTTTGCGACAACCTATGACCAAATAAAGGATTGGTTGAAAAAAAATAATCTAGAAACTATAGAAAAAGAACAATTTATTAATTTCTTAAATGGTATCCTTCATCGTATGAGAATTCGGGGAGCTTTGGACCACGAGTTTTTAACAAAATTTAGAACTAAAGACTTGAAGTTATGGGATCTAAACTGGATGAGAGATTCTAGACATTATTTAAACAAAAACTTTGGGCAAAGATCAAGATTGCCAAAGCTGGTATGCAACAATGCGCAAACACGTGGTGTATTGGATACCACTTTTGCCAAAACATCTAACTGGTATCATGCCTACTTTACCAAGAACTTTCAAATGGCACCAGGCAACAATGCTATAATCAATGAGTTTTATGAAATACTTTTTGATCAACTGACTTCTAATGAATTGTTGAGTGAACAAGATTCAAAAGATGGTGGTAACTATGCCATATTACCTGAAAATATTCTTGTTAGTAATAAAGTTGCTAATTACCAATGTAATACATGCTCATCTACTTTACATGTTACCGAAGAGGACGAAATGACCTCCAATACCTCGTGTTTAGGATATCGTTGTTCAGGTCATTATGAAAAATCAGAGAGCGAAAAGCTTAATTATTATAACTTGGTTTATAATAGAACTAAATCTCCAAGAATATATGCCGCAGAGCATACTGGAGTTTTAGAACGAAAGGATAGAGAAAATACGGAGTATGATTTTAAAGAGCGTCCAAAATATAACTCATTAAATACTTTAGTCGCTACTTCAACACTTGAGATGGGTATAGATGTAGGGTCCTTAAATACTGCTATAAATACCAGTGTACCACCACTGCCCTCTAACTTTTTACAACGAGTTGGACGTGCAGGTCGTTCATCAGGGACTGCGCTAATTGAAAACTTTGCCCAGAACAAAGCACATGACTTATTCTATTTTGAAGAACCCTTAGAAATGATGGAAGGCGATATTGCAACTCCTGGTTGTTTTTTAAACGCCAAGGATATATTGGTACGTCACTTTACTGCCTATTGTTTCGATAGTTGGACTAAAGAAGACCCGGAAAGAAATCAAATTCCAGGCTTGATTAAGACTTTGAATCTTCTCAAAACCAAAACAACAGATACAGCATTTTTCATCAATCAATTTTTAGATTTTGTATTCGAAAATCAGAAAGAACTTTTTACTGCTTTTGTAAAGGTCTATGATGGTCAGATCGAAACTGACTTGATGGAATCTATTAAGGATTCCTTTGAAGGTAGACATAAAAGTACATTTGCGCTTAAACTACTCAATACATTTGAATATCTAAGAGAAGAGTTTTTCTTTTTAATAAAGAAAGAAAAAGAAATCGAAGAATATATAAAAGAGAAAGGATTAGGGAAAGAGGATGATGAAAGAAAGCTATTAGAGCAAGAAAAGAAATCTTTATGGCAACTAAAAAAATCAATAGAGTTAAGACAAGTCATTGAGCATTTAACTAATGAAGGCATTTTACCTAATTACGCTTTTCCAGAAACGGGTGTAACCTTAAGTGCTCATGTTTATGGTTTTAAGCCAGATGGTGCTGAACAAGAACCTGTAAATAAATCCTATGAGATTGTACGTTCTGCAGCTGGTGCACTCAAAGAGTATGCACCAGATAATTTCTTTTACAGTCAAGGAAATAAGTTAGAAATTACTGGGCTTAACACCTATGATTGGAGTGGTCAGAAATCTAGCTTAACGACCATGCGTTTCTGTTCAAACTGCGACTATTTAGAAGAAGACGTAAAGGCAGAAAAAGGAGCTTGCCCTAAATGCGACCACGAATCTTGGAACTCTGCTTCCAACAAACATAAGTTTGCAAGATTACAGGCAGTTAAATCAATTAACTCAAGACACAAGTCAGCTTTAAATGATGCAAAAGATGATCGTGAGCAAAAAAATTATCGAGTTTCAACACACTTTAATTTTAACCCAAATACTATTGAAGGTACATGGGGTATGACTAAAATCCCTTTTGGAATAGAATACGTTAAAGATGTTGAATTAACACAAGTAAATTTAGGAGCTGGTGTTCCTCACGCAAATCATTTAACGATCAATCAACATGAAGAGGTTGCTCGTCATGGATTTGTAACCTGTAAACACTGTGGAAAATCCACTTCCAAACCAAGGGAAGTTCAGCAATTTGATAATAAGAAATTCCATTACGGGTATTGTAAGCACAAAGAAGAACAATATAATAATGTACCGAACGATATTTTTGAAGAAGTGTTTTTATACAGAAGTGTTAGAACAGAGGCTATAAAAATAATTCTACCTGTACAGGAGTTCTTAAACGAAGCAACACAACAAATGTTCAAAGCTGGTCTTCAATTAGGTCTTAAGAAGTATTATAAAGGAAACCCAGACCATGTTGCTTTTGACTTCTATTCAGAATACAATAAAGCCAACGATAGATTTGACAGATACTTGGTGATGTATGATACAGTACCAGGAGGAACAGGTTACCTACAGAAACTTTTCAATCCAAAAGAATTTACAATTTTATTAGAGGAAGCATACAAGACAATCAAAGATTGTGCTTGTCAGCATTCTGGTAAAGATGGTTGTTATAGGTGTATCTTATCTTACGGTAATCAATACATAAGAGAAGACCTAAGTCGTGAAAGTGCAGAAGATTTATTTGGTAAAATAGTTCGCTCGGCTAAGGATTGGGAGGAAATTAACCAAGGCATCTCATCTCTTACCAAAAACGGGATGATAGAAGAAAGTGAGTTAGAACTAAAGTTCAGATATAGTTTAGAAAAATATGCAAATAAAAGAGAAGATGAAGGGTACTTTTTTAAAGAACAAAAGGAGAACGGAATCTATGTTTATTTCTTAATACTGCCAATTAAAAATGGTAAAATAACCTACAAGATAACTCCACAGTTGAATCTAGGAGAAGTGCATGGCGTAAGCGAGGATACTAGAACAGATTTCTATATTAAATGTATTCAACTAGAACGAAACGGAGAAATTATTGAAGATGTGGATGAGTTGATGGCTTTCAAAGAAGTCGCTATTTACCTTGACGGTTATACATATCACGCTTCAGAAAAGCATATGAGATTCTATAAAGATTTAGCCATAAGAGACGCTATCAATACAACTCCTAATATTAAATCTTGGTCTTTAAGCTGGTCAGATGTTTTGATATTTGAGGCTGAAAACGAAGAAAATCAGATTGATGAGTTGTTTGTAAATAAAAATCGATATAATAAATCGATAAAGAAACTCAAGCGAATACCAGCTGCAACAAAATTAAACGCAGGTTTATTAGATACTAAAAATTCAATTGAACGCTTATTATGGTATTTGCAGAATAGTAATTCTCCAAAAACAACATCTGAAATTGGTTTATTAGCGCTCTCTTTTCAAGAAAAATTTGGCTCAAAGGCATATTCAAGTGCTAGTGCTGAAAAATTATTAAAAGGAGAACTCAATGTAGAAATCAAACAGCCAAATGGTGATTCCTATCTACTTTCTGATTTAACTCAGGCTAATGAATTGTTTAAATTAAAAGTATTGGCAAGATTGAAGGATTTTGATGTACTTTCAAAATTAGAGCCACAACAATTGAGTAAAATAAACAAAGAAGAATGGGAGATTTTTTTGAGGTTGTATTCGATATTAAAATTATAACATACTATTAAAATTTAAAACTTTATTTTAAAATATGAATGAACTATTATCACTAGAAGATGTTTATAATAAAAAAATATTCAGAATACCCGACTATCAGAGAGGTTATGCATGGGGTAAAAAACAGCTCATTGATTTTTGGGATGATTTAATAAGTCTAGATGGAAATAGACTTCATTATACTGGTGTTCTCTCTATAAAATGTGTTCCTGAAGATAAATGGCAAAACTGGAATGATGAGAAATGGTTAATTGAAAAAAGAAGATACATTCCCTATTCAATTGTTGATGGTCAGCAAAGATTAACTACAACATCTATATTTCTACAATGCCTAGTTGAAGCTATTATTGAATTACCTAAAAATGAAAAATTAAAAGATGATGAGATCTATTTAGGTTCATATCATTTAAAAGAGATTAAGGAAAAGTTTATAGTTGTATCTCAACCTCCCTTAAATGCAATCAAAACTTATAAGTTTGGGTATGAAGTAGATAATCCGTCTTTTGATTTTCTAAGACATAAGATATATAATGAACCAAATGCAGGTAAAGTTGATGAAACATTCTACACTCTTAACCTGGAAAATGCTAAAAACTTTTTTCGTGAAAACATAAAGTCAATTTTAATAGATTCTGGAGAAGATGTCTTAGAGGAATTATACATAAAGCTGACACAGAAATTTATGTTTAATTTGTATGAAATTGGTGATGATTTCGATGTATTTGTAGCATTTGAAACAATGAATAACAGAGGGAAGAAGTTATCAGACTTAGAATTATTAAAAAATAGACTAATTTATCTTACAAGTTTATACACAGAAAAAGAGGTAAAAGAAAATGACCGTAATGCTATTAGAAAAAACATCAATCAAGCATGGCGTGAAATTTATTATCAATTAGGCAGGAATAAGTTACAGCCGTTAAACGATGATGAATTTTTAAGAGCACATTGGGTTATGTATTTTAAATACTCACGAAAGAAAGGTAACGATTACATAAGATTTTTACTCGACGAACATTTTTCACCAAAAAAAGTGCTTGAAAAAATTAAAGTAAAAAGCGAATCACTTGCCGAAATTCATGAACGAAAAGATTTTGAAATTGAGGATGATGACGAATCATCAGTTGAGGAAGAAACAAATACAGTTTTGAAATCAAAACTACAAATACAGGAGATTAATAACTATGTTTTAAGTTTAAAAACAGCTGCTAAACACTGGTATAACTCATTTAACCCAGAAGACAACAATGACCTAACTGAACATGAATCTATATGGCTAGATAAACTTAATAGAATTGGTATTGGTTATTTTAGACCATTAATAATGAGTTCGTTTTGTTCTAGATCTATATCATCAGAGGATAGAGTAATTTTGTTAACTAATATTGAACGTTTTATTTTTATTGCATTTAGGATGTCTCGGGCTATGTCAAATTATAGGAATAGTTCATATTATAATATTACACGCGAATTATACTATGGAAAAAAATCAGTAAATGATGTTCTAAATCTATTAAAAGAAGATCTTGATTGGACAAAAGAAGAGAACGGTAATTATAAATATTCTTACTTTAAAGATTATGTATATAGAAAATTTAAATCAGGTGGTTCTGGATTTTATGGATGGAATGGTTTGAGATACTTCCTTTTTGAATATGAAGAAGAACTAATGAAGCAAAGAAATCAACCAAAAATATCTTGGAATTACTTTATAAAAAGTAGTAAAGATAAAGTTTCAATAGAGCACATATATCCACAAACAGCAACAGCAGATTGTTGGGAAGCAATGTTTGTTGATGTCAACCAAAGTATGAAAAAATACTATAATGGCTCTCTTGGAAATTTACTTCCACTTTCTTCAAGTATTAATTCTAGTTTACAGAATGATTGTTTTGATGACAAAAAGAAAACAAAAAAAGACCAAAATGGTAATGTAGTAAGAAGTGGATATGCAAATGGATCTTACTCAGAACAAGAAGTCTCTTTTGAAACAAATTGGGGCCCAAATGAGATTCAAGAAAGAGGATTAAAATTACTGTCTTTTATGGAATCAAGGTGGAAAATCAACCTTGGAAATAATGACCAAAAAAAGGACTTATTACATTTAGTTGAAAAGGATAAAATATTAGAATAATTAAAAGACACATACAATAACTAAATCCGAATGAGCAGTCCAGTAGAAGAACACTTTATTTGTAATAAATGTAAACATCTTAGACCATTATCAGGAGGGTGTGCTGCATTCCCTGAAGATATTCCTTATGGTATGGGTGTTTTATTCCAACATTATAAACCACTACCAGGTCAAAAAAATAACATTGTATTTGAGCCAGGAGATCCTGAAGAAGATTTTTAAACGATGAAACAACGTATCAAGCTCTGTAACGTCTGTAAAATAGATTTTTCTACCATGTATAGAGTGCAATATAAAAACCCCAAGGAATGGGTGTTTGTGTGTGAAGGTTGCTTACTTAAAGTCAAAGAGAATAACAGCACTTATAAATATGGTGGTACTTGGAAGAAATGAGAATTAAATTTGATTTAATTCATTCAAATCCTCCCCAAAATAGTTCGACTTTACGCCTCTTGGCTCCACAAAAAACCCTGTAAATATTTAATTTACAGGGTTTTATTTTTTAGACAATATTTAAATCTCAATAATATTTAATTCTGAATAAAATCCAAATAAATCTGAATATAATGTATCTTTTTCAATATTAAATATTGATACTTCTGTTAGATGCACCCCTTAACATGGCGCTATTAGTAGTAATGCATTTTAAGCTACTTAATCTTCCTCTTTATTAATATGACAATTCGCTTTTATAAAATCTAAATGTAGATCATTTATGATATAGTTATTGTTATTAAAAACATAAAAAATGTTTTGTGTAAAAAACCTAAGGCTATCTTTAAGATTTTTTTAAAGAAGCATGATTTATTCTATTTATATTTATCAAGATATTCAGAAACTCTTTAAAAAACAAAAACTGTAAAAGCTAAACGAACTGCTTAAAATTCTACTATTTTTTATAGTATCTCAATTCGTATAATTATGAATTATCTTTTTTGTAATTATTATATTAAGAATTGATATCAGTAATTCTGTAGTCTTATTTATATGAAACAAATTATTTAGATCTTAAAAATAAAAATCTTGCCCTTAAAACTACTTTAAAAAAATATTTCTGTTAGTAAATAAAATGGGTTATATCACTGAAACTTTAATATCAAATAATAAATAAAAATCTTAAAATTTTTAAACAGACCTTTTTTAAGGTATGTGAAAAGAATTACCAAATAATCTTCTGAAATTTGCTTCATTATAAATCAAGAAACTTTTAGATAATGGGTAATGAGCTATTTAGTAAGTTAATTCCTGCAGCTGTGCTTGTAATTACTGCTATTATTGAAGCTTTTGGAGGATTATATTTTGATGATAAAAGAACCAAAAATGATTTTTCAATTGAATTCATTAGTCTAACAATCTTACCAGTGCTTGTGCAACCAATTATATTTCTATTAATCTTCTCGATTGGGAATATATATTTTCCTGAATATGATAATGCGCTAGCCGAATTTTCTATTTGGTGGCATTTTCTTGCTTTTCTAATATTAGATGATATGATGCAATATTGGTGGCATAGGCTTTCACATGTAAATCGTATCATGTGGAAACTTCATAGACCACATCATGTCGTGGAAGAAATGGGTGTTTTAGTGACTTATAGAAATGCCATTTTATACTATGCGCTAATGCCTGGCATTTGGTTTTCAGGAATTTTAGTTTATTTAGGAATGGGTTATGCTTATTTAATTTATCTGCCTATAAAACTTACTGTAATAATATTAGCGCACAGTGAAACTAAATGGGATAGATTTCTTTACAAATACAAGTTTTTACATCCATTAGCTTGGATAATAGAACGTTTAATTTCGACACCTAGTACGCATTTTGCACATCATGGCTTAACGGCTGAAGATGAAATATCTCATCCAAATGGAAACTTTGGAAATTTACTTTTTTTATGGGATATTATTTTTGGAACTGCCAAAATAACTCGAAAATTTCCTACAAAATTTGGCGCTTGGAATAGAGTTAATGAACCTTGGTATGTTCAATTAATGTTTCCTCTAATAAAGTCCAAAGATGAAAGAAGTGAACTACATTCTTTAATTCAAAAAGATGATTACGACCCTTCTATAAATTATAAAGAGTATACGAAATAATCTAAAAGTAAATGAATCAATTTAAGAATGTAACTAACTCTAAGATTTCTGTATACTTGAAATACCCAATCAATACTTCGACTGATTTATAAAAAAGTTGTCCTATAAATTCTTTTGCTTAAAAGAGCCTTTTCTGCTGTCTTAAATCAACTTTCTTATTCTCTTAAAAACGCCTTACAAAAGTTTTATTGGAGAAAATAAATGTACTTTAAAATACTTCACAAGATTTAACGCTACTAAGTTGCACTAAACCTATTAATTTTTAAATTTGTTTGACAAATACTATATAGAAAAATTAAAGACCTTAATAGAATGATAACAGTAGAAAATATTTCTAAAAAATATGGCAACTTTACAGCATTAAAAGATCTGTCATTTGAGGTAAAAGCTGGAGAAATACTCTGTTTACTTGGTGCAAACGGAGCTGGAAAATCTACCACCATAAATATATTATTAAATTTTATAAAACCTACATCTGGAATTTCAAAAATAAACGAGGTAGATGTGTTAAAAAACCCTTTAAAAACTAAGGATTTTCTAACGTATATTCCTGAAAATTTAATGCTATATCCGACGTTTAACGCCGTTGAAAATTTAGATTACTTTACCAGACTTTCAGGAAAAAAATTCAATTCTAAAGAATTAGAACAGATTTTACTAGAAGCTGGATTGGAACATGGTGCTCACCTGAAAAGAATAAGCACTTTCTCTAAAGGTATGCGCCAAAAAGTGGGCATAGCCCTTGCCATTGCAAAAGATTCAAAAGTTTTATTATTAGATGAGCCTACATCTGGATTGGATCCAAAATCGAGTAATGAATTTATTTCTTTATTAACAAAAATGAAAAATAATGGAGTGGCAGTGCTCATGGCAACTCATGATTTATTTAGAGCCAAACAAGTTGGTACGCATATAGGCATAATGCGCTCTGGAATACTTGAAAACTATTCTAAATCTTCAAATTTTTCATTAAAAGAACTAGAGTCTGTTTATCTTGACATCATGAACTTCAAAAATGTAAATTAATATGTTAATTATAATTCTTAAAGAACTGAAAGAATTAATAAGAGATGGACGTATTAAAATTGCAGCTATTATTTTGTTTATTTTATTACTAATTGCAGTAATTACAAGTTTTTTTCAATACGAAAAAAGTAGTCATCAACATCAGGAATCTACTTCAAAAGAAAGATCTATATGGGAATCTCAAAAAGAAAAAAATCCTCACGCTGCAGCGCATTACGGTACGTATGTTTTTAAACCAAAATTCGCCTTATCATTATTTGATTATGGAATAACAAACTATACAGGAAATTCTATATTTATTGAAGCTCATAAAAAAAATAATGCTTCATTTAGTGAAGCTTCCGACCAAACAAGTCTAGCACGTTTTGGAACACTATCTATCAACTTTGTTTTACTTTATTTATTTCCTTTAATTATTATTTTAATTGGCTACAATACGTATACCAAAGAAATAGAAAGTCAAACATATTTACTATTAAAAAGTCAAGGAATTCATCCTATAAAATTAGTAATTGGAAAATGGTTTGCTGTATTTTTTCCTGTTTTTATATTAACTACAATCGTCTTTTTAGTTCTTGGAACCATACTCTCTCAAATAAATCATTTGGAGTTTTTTAGTTGGATTAGTATTTGGACCTTATTAGGTATTTATTTGCTCTATTATCTTATTATTACAAGTTTAACTGTTTTGATTTCTATGTGGAGTAAATCTTCTGGCATTTCTCTTGTAAGTAGCTTATTCATCTGGATTTCATTTAGTTTTATAACTCCAAAAATCGCAACAAATTTTGCAAATATTAAAAATCCATATCCATCAAAGTCAGCATTTAATGCTAAAATTAAGAGGGACAAAAAAAATGGATTAGATGGCCATAATCCATGGAATGAGGCTGCAAAAAAACTAGAAATAGAAACTTTAAATAAATATGGCGTTGATAGTATTGAAAAATTACCATTTAATTATGTTGGCTATAGAATGCAAAAAGGAGAAGAACACGAAGCTGAAATTTACAAAAAGAACTATGCTAAGCTGAAACAAATTGCTTTAAAACAAAATAATAGTTATAAACGTTTAGCCTATCTATCTCCCTTTATTTCATTGCGCTTTTTATCTATGGATATCGCAAATTCAAGTGACAATTTACATTGGAAATTCACTGAAGAAGTTGAAAAATATCGAATACAAAAACAAAAATTCTTAAATGATGACATCAAAGACAATTCAATCATTGGCGAAAGAGGGTATACAATGAGTTCAGAAAAATTCAAAAAACTACCAAAATTCAGTTTTACCCCACCTCCTCTTTTAGAAATATTAAAAGACAACAAACAAGGCTTATTGTTTTTGACTCTGTGGCTAATAATCCCTTTTATTGGCTTATTTGTCAGTGCAAAAAAAATCTAAAATATGTTTTTAACTATTCTATCCTACGAATTTAAATTACTCATTAGAAGTAAATGGCTATTGGTTTTATTTTTTATCATCATGCTTTTAATTGCTTTTGCTTCTCATAATGGAAACAAAAATGTAGAAAAACGAGTTTCAGATATTTCTGTAGTTCAGAGAGATTTTTCTGAAAAAGATAGTGTAATGCTAGCAACTCTTATAAAAATTGAAAAAGGTGAAAAAGTAGATGGACCTTATTGGAAATTACCTTCAGCACCAATGACAATTGGAAATAGATATCCAAGATTGGCAATTATGCAGCCTGAATCTTTGTCTTTTATAGCAACTGGACAAAGCGATATGTATACCCATTTTAAAAGTCCAAAAGTATATGGAAATAACTTTGCTCTAGACTACGCTGAAATGATAAACCCAGTGCAACTATTATTTGGGAATTTTGATATCGCATTTGTTCTAATCTATATTTTACCTTTATTAATTATTGCATTTACTTATAATATTTTATCTAGAGAGAAAGAATTAGGAACTTTAAGAATTATTGCTGCACAACCCATATCAACCTTTAGTTGGTTATTTCAAAAATTAGTTATCAGGTTCCTCTTTTTTAGTGCAATTACAACGTTTATCTTGTGTGTTACAATTGTAATATTCTCTTCAGAGGCTTCAGTAAATATATTTGATCTATTAGGGCTGTTTATACTGGCTATTAGTTATTATTTATTTTGGTTTGTAATGGCATTTATCGTAAATATTAAAATTAATAACTCATCTAAAAATGCATTAACGCTTGTTGGTTTATGGTTACTGATTGTTTTGGTTATTCCTGCCACCATAAACCAAGTTGGAAACGCATTATACCCAATACCATCCCGTTTAAATATGATAAATGAAATTCGTGCTACAAAAAAAGAGAGTGAGGCTAAGCAAGATGAAATTATGGATACCTATTTGCGCAATCATCCTGAATTAGCTCAAGGAAATGATAAAAAACAATTTGGGTTTTGGCACAGTTATTTTGCATCTGAAAAGGTAATGGAGGAAAAAACAGAACCTTTATTAAAAAAGTATGATTTACAGTTAAAGAAACAACAAAAGTTCATCATGGCTTTCCAATTTACATCTCCTGCAATAATAGTGCAACAATCATTAAACAAAGTTGCAGCTACATCAGAACTGCATTATAATGACTTTAAGAAACAAGTTTTTGAATTTTCTAAACAATGGAGAAACTATCTAAAACCCATTTTGTTTCGTCAGGAAAAATTTACTGTCAAAAATTATTATGAATTGCCAAAGTTCTATTATCAGAATAGAATAAAACATCGTATTTGGCTGAATGTATTTATTCTTTTTTCAATAAATGGAATTATTTTATTGATTTTTGGAGGTAAAAAATTAGTAAATAAATTACCTTATAGATTTTTAAAATTATTTAGCTAATATTGGAATGAATCTCTGTTTATGAATACAGAACATTCAATAAAATAAAAAAAAACAGCAACTATTTATAAAGAATATCATTGCAATTACAAACAGATTTTGAGTGAGTATTTGAAAAAAAATCAATTAGAATATACAAAATGAACTAGTCTAAAAAAAATACCTATTTTAGTTACTTGCATTTTTCAATTCAACGTTTATGAAAACTAACTACTGGTATGAACGAATTCCGCATGCAGTAACCATGCTATTTATGATTATCGTTTTTGTCACTTTGTTAACCTACATTATACCTGCAGGTGAATTTAAACGAATTTTAATTGAAGGAAGAAATCGGGTTATTCCAGGTTCATACAGTATTATTCCAAGCAGTCCTATAGGTTTTTTAGAAATGTTTAAGGCCATTCCGTTAGGATTTAAAGCTGCCATAGAAGTAATGTTTGTAGTGTTTTCTGGCGGAATTATGTTTGGGGTGATGGAAGAAACCAAAGCAATTGAAAACGCTGTAGGTACTTTTGTTCATAAAATTGGCCGAGAAAAAAAATACTTAGCAATTGTAATAATGACCTTTATTTACGGAGCTTTAGGTGTTTTTGTTGGATATGAGCACAACATTGCAATGATTCCTATTGCAGCTGTTGTAAGTTTAGCCCTTGGTGGCGATTTAATATTAGCAGCAGGAATATCTGTTGGAGCAGTAACTATTGGTTTTGGGCTCTCTCCCATAAATCCATATACTGTTGGAATTGGCCATAAAATTGCAGAACTTCCTTTGTTTTCTGGTGCTTTATTGAGAAGTCTGTTATGCTTTTCTGCCTTAAGTTTTCTCGCTTATTATAATGTTCGCTATTTAAAAAAGATTTCTAAAAACCCAGAAAATAGCCTTGGAAAAGATTTAAATGAAGATGGAATTGTACTTTCTAAACCATTATCAGAATATACAATTTCCATAAATAATTGGTTGGTAGTTATTGCTTTTTTTGTAGGACTTACAGCTATTCTATATGGTGTTTTTAATTGGAATTGGTATATAAATGAAATATCTGCCATCTTTTTAATGGTGGCAATATCTACTGGATTAATAGCTGGAATGAAAGGAACAAGCATCAGTGAAACAGTCTTAAAATCTGTATCTTATGTTGCTCCTGGTGCGTTTATGGTAGGTTTTGCTACCACAATTAAAGTATTAATGGAAATGGGACATATCAGCGATACTATTTCTTTTCATTTATCAGAAGTTTTAAAAACACTACCTCTATATCTGTCTGCAGTAGGAATGTCTATTTCTCAAAGTATTATTAACTTTTTTATTCCATCTGGAAGCGGACAAGCATTGGCCACATTACCTGTTATGCTTCCACTAGGAGAGGTAATTGGGCTAACAAGACAAACTACTATTTTAGCATTTCAGATTGGTGACGGTATTTCAAATTTAATCAATCCAACACTTGGTGGGTTAATTGCAATGCTAAGCATGTGTAGAGTTCCTTTAGATAAATGGTT
>Ga0206127_1003951_pt1 | contig 13360 bp, 1 predicted proteins | sample Helgoland_Spring_6_FD_148646 | JGI IMG/M metagenome (GOLD analysis project Ga0206127, IMG submission 148646) | Pelagic subsurface seawater microbial communities from Kabeltonne, Helgoland, North Sea - Helgoland_Spring_Bloom_20160419_1 | ecosystem: Environmental > Aquatic > Marine > Epipelagic ...
GGCCTTCACTGCCGCCGTGTGGTGTTGTTTCGAAGTGCAGGGGACGCTACTGGCGCGACGAGTGGCGACTACTCTCCCGCCTCGGCTTAGGCCTTGCTGCCGCCGTGCCGTTTGTGCGCATACAGGTACGGTGCGCTGCTCTGCTGTGACTCGGGCGCCGTGCGGCGGTGGCTACCCTGTACTACGCCGACACGGCGCGCACTCCCACGCGCCGTCGCCGCGGGAGGGTGCTCCCGAGTGCGCTGCTATGCTGTGACTCGGGCGCCGCGCGGCGGCGGCTCCCCCACGCTAAGCCGACACAGCGCGCACACTCACGCGACGTCGCCGCGGGGGCGTGCTCCCGATTTTGGCCGCCCGCGCGAGGCTGCGCAGCCGCGACCAGCACCAGGGGCGTGACGAATGGGCCGCGTGCGGCATCGGAAAAAGGGTCCCAAGCCGATTGGCCGCACCTCCGGCGATGCTGGCGCGGCGGCGGCGTCGACGGGCTGGGCGGCTGTGCTGGGCGTGGCTGCGCGTCTCTCGCGGCCTAGCTATGCATGTAGCCATGTGCACGCGGTGTGTTGCTGGCATGGCGGTGACACCGGAGACACGGAGCCCGCCTATCACTCCTAGGCGAGCGAGCACGCGCGGTTGCTGCAGGCGAGGGCGCGCGCGCAGTTGCTGCGGGCGGGCGCGCGCGCGCGGTCGATGCGAGCGAGGGCACGCGCGTGGTGACTGCGGGCGAGGTGCGCCGGCGACGTGCGCCGCGTCTGGATGGGGGTGCCAGCGTGGGTGCGGTAGGGGCGCCACGGCGCGGGCGGCGGAAGCGCGGAGGAGGGTCCGGGTGACGCGTGAGCGCCGGGGAGGCGTGCGGTGCCGCGCGGGCGGACGGCGGTGGGAAGTGGTGCGTGAGGTGGGACGCTCGGGCCGAGCTCGGTTGTGTGTGTGTCTCGGTGTTCGGGCAGAGCAATGCTCGCCTCCTTACGGCGTGGGTGCGCGCCCGGCGCGTTATCGTCGTCGCCGATGGGTGTTCATTACCCTTATCGGTGGCTGGATATCACCCCTCGCGTTGGCTGATTATCACCCCCTTGGCGCTGCTGGTCGCCGGGCCCGACGTCGGCGACGATGCCCGATTCTGGCTGGCTGTTTATCTCCCCTGCGGTGCGTGCACCCACGGCGGGATCGGCCGAGGGGTACGCACCGCCTGTGGAATGCAGCCATCAAGGCGGCGCACGGCAACGGCCCGCGCGACTGGGCGGAGGGCGACGCTAGGGGGTACGAGTGGCGACGGCTGAGTGCTGAGGAGGCGCTCGCCTACCGCGCTCGCGAGTTCCACCGCGAGACTCTGTTCCGTCGGGCCGCGGAGGCGGCGGCGGACTGCGCGGCGAGATCCGAGCGGCGCAGGGACGCCGCGGACAGGCTGGACACCGTGACCCTGCTTGCGGCGCTCGGCCCGCTGGCGCGGGTGGAGGCGGGGATGAGTGTGCGGGGGCTCACGTTCCGGGCTTCACAACAGCGGGCTCACGCGGTGGTGGGCTCCTTCGCGGCCGAGTGGCGAGGGGTCTCGGCCGAGAGGGTGCGGCGCGCGCTCCGCGGTGCGGACGAGCACGATCTCATCCCAGAGATGGGGGGAGGCTACGCTCGCCTGGGGCAGGCCGGCGACGCGGCGCTCCACCAGTTCGCGGAGGGCGCGCGGCTCTCGAGAGAGGAGCTTGGGACGGTCGTCTACACCGTCGCGCGAGCCGCGGCGCACCACAAGGCGCGCGGCGACGGTGGCGATGCCGACGCGGAGGCGCCAAGTACGCCGGCTGTCGAGCCGTTCGCGGGGCGAGGGAAGGAGACGCGCCCGGTGGAGGATCTACGTATCGTGGCGAGCAACGTCTGCGGCTTTGGGCTCGGAGTGGCGCTACGGGGCGCTGGGGCTGCGGCGCTCGAGGCGGACGAGGACGAGCCTGACATGGGTGACGGTTGCGACCTACTCACGCGGGAGGGCGACACGCTGCAGGCGGCGTTGGACCAGCTCGAGGCCGGGGACTACGCGCTGGGCGTGTACTCGGAGACGAGAGCGACAGACCTTAACACCATATCTGGCCATGTGCGTCGGCGCAGTGTTGGCTTCGACTGCGCCCACACGGTGGGTGTGACGAGCGTTAACGGGGCGGAGATAGGCGGCGTCACGGTCATATGGGCAACGTCTCGGATGCTGCCGGTGACGGACTACAGGGGAGCTCCACAGATCCATGAGGTCATCCCCGGGCGGCTGCTGCACATCCGCTTCCAGATGCAGGCGGATAAGAGTGAGATCGACCTCCTAGCGGCCTACATGCCTTCGCCCGCGGCGAACGAGGCGCGTAGAGAGGAGATCCGTCGCGACTGGGCGGTGCTGCACGCCAAGATGCTCGCGCTGGGCGACCTCGCTGTCCTCGTGGGCGACCTTAACGCTGAGCCGGCGAAGGCGGGTGCGCGGCGACGGACGCCGGCGACCCATCGGAAGCTCGCGGATGGGTTGCTCCAGCACATGATGGTCGACCTGGACCTCAGGTGGCTGGGCGGTCAGGGGCCGACCTACTTCCAGGCGCACGGCGCGGGGGCGGCTGGCGTGGGCGGCGAGGTGCACGCGCCGTCGGCGTCGACGGCGCTCGTACCACAGGGATACGTGTCACCGTCGCGCTACTATGATCGCGTGGCTGTCCTGCCGTCGCCGGAGCTACTTGGCGACGCGGAGGCGATGGTCGGCTCGCGCTTGCTGGTGCGGGTTGCCGAGGGCAACCGGTGCGCCGGATGGTGTTTGGCGGCGGTGGAGGCGGTGCACGAGAGGACGGGGACGCGCGTGCTCGAGGGGCGCGGGCCGCGCAAGGTCAGGCCGAACTACGACGTGCGGCTGCTGCACGACGGCAGCTTGAGCCACATGCATCTTGCGACAGCTAACTACGCGGCCAGGGCCGACGATCAGGGCGAGCCATCGCCGGATGGACCGGGCTGCTTCACGGCGGTTGGGACGTGGGTGAGGCTGGTCGAGACGGTGATGGAGGCGGGGAGCGAGGACGGGAGGAGGCGCGTGCGAGGGGGCTACGCCGAGCCGGCGGCCGCCGCAGGGCGGGAGGCGGCGATCCAGCGCAACTGGTGGCGGGCTATCGACGGCGCGGTCGTCGAGGCAGACGCGCGGTGGGCAGGCCTGGCGGCCGAGGCGCAGGCGGAGGAGGCAGAGGAGACGGGCAGCGACGTGGGCGCGGAGGCGAGCGCGGCGGCGCGCCCGGAGGCGCACAGGGCGGGTGAGGCGGCGCCGCCGCCACCGCCCTCATCGACGCAGTCGACGCGGCCGACGCAGGCGCAAGGCGCTACGACGGAGCAGTGGGCGCGATCGTGCATCGACGGCATCGTTGTCGCGCCGGGTCTGCTGCCGCGCATGCGCTCGCTCGGCTACAAGGAGGCGCTGAGTGGACGGAGGATCAAGCATCTCAGTGTGACGGCAGGGTACACGGTGCTCAAGCCAGTCGCGGCTGAGGACAGGATGAGAGGGCTACGCCTTGGCGACATGGCGAGCGGCTACACCAGGTCAGACGGCACCGAGGTGCCCTCGGGGTGGGACGTCTTTCGGGGGGAGCTGGAGGACGCGCTGGCAACTGAGCTTGCGAGCCTGGCGGTCGCCGAGGCGGCGGGGCAGGGAGCGCGGGCCGGGCAGGAGGAGGAGGCCACGCAGCAGGAGGAGGCCACGCAGGTGGCGCCGGCGGCGGAGGAAGGGGGCGGAAGCGGGGAGGAGGAGGCTACGCAGCGGCTGTCGTCGCCGACGCTGCCGCCGCCGCCGCCGCCGCCGCCGACGTCGTCGCCGCTGCTAGAGTTGCCGCCGCGGCCGCCAACGCCACTGCTTCGGCCGCCGCCACCGCCGGCAGGGGCGCCGCCGCCTTCGGCGGGGGCGGGGCTGCTGCCGCTGAGGCCGGATCGACTTGGGAAGGCCGCGACGGAGGGTGAGCTGCTTGCGGCGCGGAGGCGACGCTTCGAGGCGGAAGCGCGGCAGCCGCCGCCGGGGCTGCCGCTACACCAGACGGCGGCGGGTGGGGGACGCCGTACCATTGATGGTGGCAACGTGCGGAGAGTGCTGCCCTCGGTGGCTACGCTGCGGGAGAAGCTTGGACAGGCGGAGCCTGGCTCTGCACGACGCGCGGGGTTCGAGCGCTTGCTCGAGGAGGCGCTGGGGCAGCGGCGCTGCCAGGAGTCGGAGGGGCCAGGAGAGACGGCGGGGGCGCGCGGCACGGAGGCGGCCGCGGCGTCTCCTCAGCGGCGCCCTAAACGATCCCGCGAGCCTGTGGACGAGGCGGCGGTCGAAGCGGGATCACCCTCGTTGCGGGCGATGGCCGCGGGGGTGCCAGGGAAGGTCGTTCTCGAAGCCGTCCAGCGGGTGGCGGTGGAGGTGGCGATGCGACAGGTGCAGCGCGCCCAGGCGGCGAAGCCGAAGACCTCTGAGCTGGAGCGGATGCGACGCGAGTGCGACGGGTGGCTCCGCATTTTGGCTAAGGTGAGGGAGCTTCCGCCCTACCACGTGCGCTTCGGCAACGGCGCGTCGGCCGCGCCGTCGGACTACAAGTACATCAAGGGCGGCGCGCCGTCGGAGGTGGAACAGCTCTGGGCGACGGCGATGCCGCGCGACGAGCGCCGGCGGAGGGAGTTGCGGCTGCTCGAGGAGCGCTACGCGCGGTGCAGCGCGGCGTACTGGGCGCGCTTCTCGGAGCGGCGGGTAGACGCCGTGCGGGATGAGCTGCAGGAGGCGGCGCGACTGACGCCCAATGGCTTCATGGCGGCGGCCTTCCGCATCCTGCGCAGGACGCGGCCGAGTGCGTGCGGCAACAAGGCGCGCGCGCCCGCGCCGGACCTGATGTGTGCCATCTTCGAGGATGGCGACGACAAGGACCCGGCGAAGTTACGCACCGGCACAGACGGCTTCGCGGAGGAGCTGCTCAAGCAGGGCACCGAGATGTACGCGGCCAAGCCGGCGTGCATGGAGGCGGTGCAGGCTCTGCTGGAGCATCTGGACCCTGTGCTGCTCCGGTTAGGCCGCAACGAGGAGGGCGCCTCGGCGCCGTCGGCGGACGAGGCGGCGGAGGCGGCGGCGCTCGTCGACGAGGTTATGACCGAGGCGCGGTGGAGGCGCGTGCTCGGCAGGGTGCGGGAGAGGCTGGCGGTCGGCGCGGACGGCTTCCCGGCCTACTTGCTGAGGCAGGCGTCCCCGGAGGTGCAGGGACTCTACTTGGACGGGCTGCGCGACATCGTCAAGTCGATGGACGTACCGGCGTCGTGGTCGGAGTGGCCGGTCATACTCGCGCCGAAGCCGGGCAAGGACCGGCGCCTGCTGCGGAAGCGGCGAGACATCACGCTGCTGCAGCACGGCTGGTCCTTGCTCATGAAGCTCGTGCAGGCTGGCTACTCGGAGCCGGTGGAGGCGGCGAGGCCGTGGTGCCAGGCTGGCTTCGAGGCCTTCCGCACGCCGCCGAGTCAGACGCTCGGGCTCCGCGCGGCCATGGAGCAGGCGATGGCGCTGCGCATCGACATCTACATCGCCTTCTTGGACTACATGGGGTTCTTCAACTCGATCATCCGCCAGGTCCAGCGGCGGTGTGAGGCGCACTTTGGCGTCAAGCCGCGGCTCACTGACATCATTATGGCGGTGCACGAGGCGGCCAAGGCATTCTTCGAGACGGCGCAAGGGCGTGTAGGGCCGGCGGCCGTCCGCGTCGGCAACGGGCAGGGGTGCCCCCGCGGGCCGGATCGGTCGCTGCTGCCACTGACGGTGGTCATTCGGGCGGTGCAGATCCTCGGCGCGCGCGGCTTCGTCTATGCGGCCCCCGCGGGCTTCGAGCGCGGCGTGCCGCAGTTCTGGATGGCAGACGACGGCGCGTTCGTGAGCGACAGCGCCGAGGGCGTGCAGTTGGTCTTCGAGGCGGTGTGGCTGTCCTCGCTGGTGCTGGGGCTGGAGATCGGCTGGGACACGGATGCGTCCAAAACGGCGTGGCTCGGCTGGCGGTGGGAGGGCAACAAGCAAGTGCCGGACGTGACGTCTCGCATCACGTTGCCGCTGGGCAAGGATGGTGCGGACGTGGTCATGCCACGGGTTACCGACTGCTATAGGCATCTGGGCTCGGAGGTGACCGGGCGGGTGGATCACTCGGCACTCCGGCTGCGCGTCGAGTCGCGCGTCTCGACGCTGCTGCGGCTGGTGGGGCGGCTGGGCGGTGCTCAGCTCGCGCAGCTTCGGCAGTGCTTACTCACCGTGGTACGCGGCGTGCTCGGGTACTATGGCAGGGCCACGCCGCTCGGCCGTGCGTTGGGCGAGAGGCTGGATGTGGAGCTGCGTAGGCAGCTCACAGGGTGCGGGCACCGCGGCGGCAGCGGGCACGTGCTGCAGGTGATCGCGCCAGAGAAGGCGGGCGGCATGGGGATCGAGCCGGCGTGGTGCACGGCGGCGGCGGCGCTGTGCGACGAGGTGGCGCGTGGGCTCGCGGGGCGCGACGGCGAGCCGGCGCGGCTTGCGCTGGAGTCGCTTATCGCGCTCACGTGCCACCGGCTGGGGTACGAGCCCTCCCGGACGTGCCCTACGCCACTGGAGTGGTTTCCGACGCACCTCATGGCGCACCTCTCGGAGGAGCTCGTCATCGAGGCATGGCTGCTCTACCGACTGCGTACGGGCGTCGGCGCCCGGCACAGCGGCGCGACGTCGCAGGGCGCGCTGGCGCGCGCGGCGTGGGTGATCAGCGACGAGCGCGCGGCCTCCCCGCTGCTCTGGGAGCAGCTGGGTTGTACCTTCTCGAGGCGCTTGTGCGCCCTCGGGCTCGTGCGACTGGCCGACGTCTATGGCGGCACGGGCGATGGGGCCGCCGAGAGCGCGGGCGACGGGCCCGGAGGAGGGGGCGGTGGCGACGGTCAGGGCGACGAGGGCGCTATTAGCGGCGGACGGTGGCTATTGTGGGAGGAGGTGCAGGAGATCTACGGAGGGGGTGGCGTCGTGTTCACGCAGGCGGACGCGCGGGAGTACGCGCGGCTGGTGCGTGAGCTCGACGGCCGCTCCTTGTCGCGGGCTCGACGGCCGCTCTTCGGTGCAGGCCCGGGTGTGGATGCGCCGCAAACGCCCGCCACGATCGAGTGGAGGGCGAGGCGGGCGCGTCAGAGGCCCGAGGTGGATGCAGAGCTCCGCCTGGCGCGCGAGTGGCTGCGACTGCGGACGAGTGGCGCCCTCCCCGTGGAGGCGGTACGGGCGGCGAGGCGCTGCGGTGATGGTCTGGAGTTTCTGGTGCGCGAGCAGGGTGCGCTGGGCGACGAGTGGTGGGCGGAGGCGCGGCTGGACGAGCGGCTCGCGCGCGCTGGGGGTACGGACGGCGCGCGGCTGACGGCAGAGACGCAGCGGGCGCGGGAGGCGCCGGTGCCGCAGAGCTTCAGCGCGTGGCTGGACGCACGTGGGGAGCGCGGCGTGCTGGAGGTGGCGGCGCGGCGGTCGGACGAGGCCGAGGTCTCCGCGGCGCGCTGCACGTTGACGCGCCTGTACTTCCAGGAGTACGTGCCCGCGGCGGCGCGGGCACAGGCGGGCGCTACGCCCATCGCGGAGGACCTGGGCGCGCGGGAGGGGCTCCGGCACTCTGCGCCGCCGCAACAGTCTCTCTTCAAGGGTGATGCCGAGAAAGACGAGCGGACGGGTAAGCGGCGGGCGTCGCTCGCGCAGTCACAGGACGACATCGACGCCGGGCGCCCGGCGGTGGACGGCGAGGGTGGCGTCGGCGGGCAGACGGACCTGCTCGACCCTGGCGAGACGCGTTTCTGGCGTGCGCTCCCGGGGGAGGGGGATGGCACCTACGTGGCGAGGGCGGCGGCCCTCGCGCATCCGGTGCTGCGGTGCTTCGTACGGTTACACTCCCTCGAGCACCCTGCGGAGGAGGGCCTGGCGCCGATGCGTGCACGGCGGGTGCGCGGGAGCGATGGCGTGGGCGCCGAGGGTGTGGAGGTGGTCATGCCGCCGCGCGAGCGCGACAAGGCCTCGGTGGTGGCCAGCAAGCACTTTTGCAGGCTGTTGCTGGCGTTGCAGGCCGATGGCGGGTGCACGCACCTTGCGTTCACCGACGGGTCCAAGGTGGGCGAGGAGGCGAGCAAGGACGGCGGCACGCACGTCGCGTGCGGCGTGTTTGAGGGGGCGCGCCTGGTGTGCGATGACACGCGGCGCAACTTCGACCCCAACGACGTGAGCGGCGGCGAGCCCCACGCCTTTCGGGCGTACGGTTGTGGGTTGCCGGCCGACGCGGAGGTGCCAGACGCGGAGCTGGCGGCCATCGTTCTCTTCCTGGAGCGATGTTGTGACGCGGCGGAGGAGGCGGGGGCGGAGCCGGTGCATGCCATCGCGGCGGTGGACAGCGAGGCGTGTCTGGTCGACGTGGAGATCGCGTGGCGGCTGGAGGATGCGCGGGCGCTTGCGCCGCGCAACCGCAGCGCGCTGCTCGAGACGATCTGCGCGTTGCGGCAGCGGCTGGTAGTGCGAGGAGGCAGCTCGCGGTTCATATGGTGTCCGGCGCACGTTGGTATCTACGGCAACCTCGCGGCGGATGCTGTGGCGAAAGCGTTTCTTTATGGGCCGGTGACGGAGCCCAGGCTCCGCGTGCGGCGGTCGATCCACATCCCGACGATGTGGTCGGCCGGTGACGATGAGTCATGTGGGTGTGCTGGCGGTGGCGATCGCGCTGGCGGTGGCCTCGGAGCGACGTCGAAGGGCGCGTTCTACATGCTGCCGGCCGATAAAAAGATCTTCCGGCTCGTGCGCAAGCTGCTGTGGGCGGCGGAGGTGCAGCGACGGCTACCCGCGGCGCTGCGGAGGCGGAAGGAGCGGGCGGTGGCGGAGGACGGCGCGGAGGGTGGGGGGCTGGAGGAGGAGGCTGAGGCAGAGGGGGCGCAGTGGCTGGGTATGTGGCCCATACTCGACCCCTCGGCGCTGGGCGCGCGCAGGGCCGACAGCGACGCGCCCAGGTGGCAGGCGGTGGTCGCGGCGTCGAGCCACGGCGCGAGCGGCGGCGAGGGGACGCGGCGACGGCCCTCGGCGATGGGACTCCGCTTCATGCTGCGGAGTGGGGTGCCCCTCGACGGGCTGTTCGGGCTGGCGTGCTGCCCGCTCTGTGGGCAGGCGGGCGTGCCTCTCGACGTGCGGCACGTGCTCAGCGGAGAGTGCGATGCGGGCGCGAGTGCGGAGGAGCGAGCCCACGCGGCGGCGCTGCTGCGGGGACTGGAGGCGAAGCTGCCGCTCGGCGCCGATGCTCACGAGGGCGCGGGCCGGCACGACGCGGCGCTGGCGAGGGAGCTGCGGCTGGCTGCGAGGGTCTTGGGCGCGGCGGGCGGCGCGGTGCCTCGAGGGGAGACCTCGGACGAGGAGTGGTGGATGGCGGCGCGGCTGGCCAGCGGCATGCCGCCGGGGCTCGGGCCTGGCGCGCGCGCGGCGATACTCGCGGAGGCGGAGGCGAAGGAACGGGCTGCTCCGGAGAAGAAGAAGGTCGGGATGGCGGCGGCGCGGGAGGCGGCGATGAGCGGGGCGCGAGGGGACGTGATGGAGATGATGGACAAGCTGGCCTACCACCTCGCCCAGGTGGTGGGGAGCTGGTGTGGGCGGCTGGCGGGGCAGGAGGAGGAGCGGGCGGACCGGGGGGCTGCGCGTGGACCGGGGCCGCACGGCGCGCCGTCGCCGGTGCCGACGGCCCCACGACGCGCGCCCGTGCGCACCAGGGCGGACACCCCGGAACACGTGCCAGCGAGGCTGTCAGCAGAGGAGACGGCCAGCGCGCGCTGTGAGAGGCAGGGGCGCAGGGAGGCGAGCAAACAGGCGGCGGCGGAGAGGGAGGCGGAGGCGGTGGGCGCGCGGCCGCTCCGTCTCACGACGCAGGTTGGGCTGGTGGCGCAGCGGCGGCTGCGCGACCGAGGCTGGACGGCGGCGCGTGCCGAGGCAGAGGCAAACGAGGCGGCCGCAGTGGATGTGGCGGCGCCGGCGCCGGCGACGGGGGCCGGATCCGAGGGTGACGCGGGCGTGCGAGTCGGTGACGGCGCGGCACCTGCGACGGGGCTCGGACGGTCGCTGGGCCAGGGGTCTCAGCCGCAGGGTGGGCGCCAGGCGGCGGCGGACAACGCTGGCCCCGAGGCGGCCGGGTGGGAGGAGGAGGCGGAGGTGCGACGGCTGTGGCAGCGCGAGGAGGCAGCGCTGTACCAGTTCAGGAGGGCTGATGTGACTGCGCGAGGCAGGCGCAGCCAGGCCGACGGGCGGCAGGCGGTGGTGGCGCGTGAGGAGGCGGGGCTGCGGCTCGCGGAGGAGCTCTCGGAGGATCGCCTGCTCGTGGCACGGGAGACGCTGGAGCTGTCGGTGACGCGGCAGGCCGAGCGGCAGCACGTCCTCGAGCGTAAGAAGGCGGCGGCGCGGACGCCAGGGGAGCGCGAGGAGCTAGCGGTGCTACGTCGGAACGAGGCGTGCCTCAAGTCTCTGCGCGGCTTCGACGAGGCGGCGGAGGCAGAGGACGAGCGTGGACGCAGACGCCTATGGGTGGAGTATCGGCGCGGTGGTACCGCCAGCGAGGGGCGAGGGCGGCACCACGTGATCGGCGGCTATGCGGATGGGGGTGCGGGCGAGGACGGGCGGCCAAAGTGGCGCTCGGTGTCGCTCCAGGGCTGCCCGCGCGAGGTACGGCTGCTGCTGGCGGGGCCGTACTACTTCGATGTGGACATGGTGAACAGCCTGCCCAACGTGGCGCGCCAGTTGGGGCGACGCGGCATGGTGCGCGAGGCGAGCTTGCGGGCGCTGAGCAAGCTCTGCTCGGAGCGTGACTCGGTGTTGAAGGACATCGTCGAGTACTACGGGCTCGTCGACGCGGCGGCACAGGGGGTCACGGCGCGAGACCGGGCTAAGGATTTGCCCATTAGGATACTGCACGGCGGTGGCCACGCGGCGTGGCTTGCGGCACAGGGGCTGCAGGAGTCGCGTCCGGTGCTGCCGCTCGTCGCGCAACTCGAGGCGGAGCTGCGAGAGTGCCGGCGCGAGGTCTACGCGTATGTGCAGCGGCATGACGCGGCGTGGCTGCGGGGGGTGGAGGACCACGTGCGTAGGGCGGAGGCGCGGCGGCCGGGTGCGCGAGCGGTGGCGGGGCCGCAGGCGGTGGCGGCGGCGGCAGAGCGCGAGGCGTGGCTGCGCGGGAAGGTGGAGGCGAGCGTCTTCGCGCGCTGGTTGCAGGACGTTGAGGATGGTTGCTTGGGCTGCGTACGGCGGGTGTTGCAGGCCGAGGGTTGGCCGGCGAGGTCGTGGCAGCAGGATGGGCTGCTAGTCGAGGACGAGGGCGGCCGCCGGCTGCGCGGCGGCGGCGGCGGCGACGAGGCGAAGGCGAGGCTGGAGGCCGCGATGCGCAAGGCTGAGGCGGAGGTCAGGCGGACGCAAGACATGGAGGTGAGCTTGCTCGTCAAGAGCTTCTTCGAGGCGCCGGTGGAGGCCGTGCTGCAGCGGATGGCCGGTGCCGGCGGCAGGAGGCCCTCGGTAGCGGAGGCGAGAGAGGTAGCGCGTCGCGCGCGCGCGGCGGGCGAGCGAGCGCCGCCGCCGCCGAGGACGGCGACGTCACGGGCGGAGGCGGCGAGGGCGGCGACGACGGCGGCGGCGGCGGAGCGGCGCAGCCGGGCGCTGGAGGCAGAGTGGCGAGAGGCGAGGCGGGCACGGTGCGACGCGGAGGCGCGGCGGCGGGCGCGCCTTGAGGGCGCGCGTGGCGGCGGCGGCGACGACGGGGGTGGCGGTGTGCAGGGTGGCGGTGGTGGAGGTGTGCGGCAGGCGGGCGACGAGGCGGCGTGCAGTGGCGACGACGACAGTGGCGACGACGATGGCGGTGTGGACGGCGACGGTGCTCCGACGCCGCCTCCGGCAGGGGGTGGCGCGGCGCCGAGGGACGCGGCTGCTGGTGAGGCGGCCGGCGCCGGCGCCGGCGAGGCAGGCGAGCGGGCTGACGTGAGTGGTGCGAGTGGCGAGGCGACTGGTGGCGATGACGATGGTGACGCTAGTCAGGTTCGAGGCGCGGGGCGCGGCGTAGGCGGCGCGGCGCGAGACGACGGCGAGGTTGGGGTGAGCGACGATGACGTGGGCGGTGACGATGGCGACGCGGGTGGGCGTGGCGGCGGCGGCGGCGACGCGAGGCGTAGCGACGTGGCGACGGTGCGAGGTGACGACGTGGGCGGCGGCGGGCGCGACGACGGCGACAGTGTGAGCCGCGGCGGCACCCCTGCGCCGCTCTCTGATGGGAGCGGTGCGACTCCGGGGGGCGGGTCCGCGGGCAGTGAGGCGAGCGAGGCGAGCGAGCGTGCGGGCGCGAGCGGGACGAGAGACGAGACGACGGGCGACGACGATGGCGGCGCGGGCGGCAGCGGTGTCGGTCACGAGGCCGGCAACAGGAAGGGGCGACGGCGCGCCACGGGCGCCAAGTCGCGCAACGCGCGCGAGGCGGCACAACGGGCCGCTGGGGAGGCCGTGTAGGGGCGTCTAGGCATCCCGGCACGGGTGTTCCGTGCCGGGCTCGAGTCAGACTAACCTCACGGTGTCCGGCGGACTGGACTTTACGATGGGCAACTACCTGGGCAAGAATTCTCGATCATTGCGCCGACATGAACGGCGCCCCTCTTACACGCACACCGCCGCGCCAGTCTTGGGGCCGCGGGCCGTCACCCCAGGGGTGGCGGCGACTACAGGCCCGTCGGTCGACGTGTCTTTTACTGCTTGCTGTGCAGCGCCGACGGGTCGAGTCCCTGGTCTTAGGGGCGCTTTCATCATCGCCAGTACACCGTGCTCTTGTGTTGGTATTGGGGACCAACATAGCGGTATTGTTAGACTGTTCGAAGTCGTCTAGACAGTGTAGCCTTCCTTCCTTACTTACTTACTTACTTACGGGCGGAGGGGATAGCGCGGATTTTCCCGGGTATTTTAAACTTACGGGCTGCATGCAGCCAGAAGGCGCTGGCGGATAGAGTGCGAAATGTTATATACCCCATCGTACGTGCAGCCTATGGTTTCTTTTCTCAAAAGAAACCATAGGCTGCACGTACGATGGGGTATATAACAATTTCGCACTCCCCTGTTTCAGATCTCCCCTGTTTCATAACGTATAAAAGTATACGCGTTTTATTAGAGAATAAACCAACACCCTACCTACGTAAGTAAGTAAGTAAGTGAGTACCTACGGACTTTTGGCCAGGAGTGCTACACCTCGTATGGGAGCATGAGTCGCTCTGATAGCCTAAAGAAAACCGATCTGTAGGGATACGATAGGAATCCTAAACTATACTGAGGGGGCATGGCGTCTACATGGCTTCACGGTGGTGGTGGCAAGTCGAGCTGAGCGTACTGCACTCG
>Ga0206127_1003952_pt1 | contig 13357 bp, 13 predicted proteins | sample Helgoland_Spring_6_FD_148646 | JGI IMG/M metagenome (GOLD analysis project Ga0206127, IMG submission 148646) | Pelagic subsurface seawater microbial communities from Kabeltonne, Helgoland, North Sea - Helgoland_Spring_Bloom_20160419_1 | ecosystem: Environmental > Aquatic > Marine > Epipelagic ...
GGGGTAGGTCTTCGTAAGATGATGCATAACCTTGGGGTTCTGTATAAGTAGACAATTAAATTTTTGTAACTGAACCATCTTTGGATACCCAAAAATGAATTATATCAAGTTTACTTAAATGACTAACGGATTTATTAATGTGTTTTTTGATTAATTCGTCATTTGGATGAGCAATAGCTAGTTTAAAGTTTCCAACACTATCCGTGCTTTTTGAATTCACAGAAATTGATTCTGAATTATTTTATATATTTACTTTGGAAGTATTTATGATAGCAAATCTAATTTCATAACCATCTGGATTTTATTAATAACCATTGACAAACAATAAATAAAAATAAATACATGGGTAAAACTGAAATAATTAACGGTAAAGAGAGTGTAGAGGATTTAATAGCTATGATTGATAGAAATGTAGACTCAGTTCATGCTATAATTCATCTAATTAGCTCTACTACTCAAAGGACCTCTCCAGCAACATACAATCAATTTGTCAAGAATTTAAAAAAAGAAAGATTTTCGATTTTTAAAAAATATACAACAAAGTTTAACTTAGAAAATGAGATTAATAAAGACAAAGCCCCTTTTAGTTTTTTGAGTATTTTTAAAAGTAATCGAAAAGAAATGATTACAAAACTAAATGAAAATAATTTAAATTCTATGATTACACTCTTACCCTATATACAAATTCTAGAATTAGGTAATTTAAAAAAACTAATAAAAATAGAGTGTATACAATTAAAAGAAAAATTTAGTTTACAAAGGGGACCTGCAAATGAAAGTCTAAACAGATTTAAATGGGCAAAAGATATTTGTATCAAACATAAATCTACAATAGGTACAAAATCAATGCAATTTTATATTGATGTCTATGACACGTATTTGAAAGAGTATTGCTAGTAAATTTATTGTTATTTTAAATAATTATTTATAAGTAACTCTTTAAACTCTCTTCTTTACCTTTCAAATCTCCTTTCATCTTCTGCTTAATTCTCTTTAACAAAAATTTCTAATAGCTTCTAAACTAATATCTTTGCCTAAAGTGTTTATTGAATTCTCAAAATAAGGTAATTTAATTTGGTCGTCGTTTTTAAGTTTAGTTAGCCATTTATCCCAAAATACATTTAATTTACCCACCTGTAATAGGCCATTAATGAAAAAATTATTTTTGTAACCTAGTTTTTGCATGAAATAACAAATAGCTTGAATATGTTTTTCAGAATTATATTCAAATCTTAAATCTTTCTCTACTTCTGTTATGAATTGAGAATCTGTAAAACCATAAAATTTACCTTTTTCTAATGTATAATTTAATCTTAACTTTTCGTTGGTGTTTAAATTTAAATTAGACCACAGAGCAATTGACGCTGTCGGTTTTGATACATTGAAAACCAAATGAGGTGTATAATCTTTAAGTAAATAAGTATCACCATTAGCATGAAAAAAATCTTTACTTATTTTTAACATATATGATTTATCACTAAAATTTAAAATTTCTTTTTGAAATTCAATAGTTTGGTAACCCGGGCCATGAAATATATGAGAGCTTAAAATATTATCACCGTGATGATGAATTAAATAAGCAGCATTATCGTTATTTAAATTATTAACTGGTAAAAAGAAATGGTACCTGATAGTAATCTCATCATCTTCATAGACAGTTAATTGGGGGATTTCGCAGGATGTCCATTGTTTATTTAAAAAACTATGATGTTTCAAATTTTGTTCAAACACTTTAGATATAAACTTAATTGAATCTAATTCTGGGAGTATTTTGTGTGCTTTTTTATGAAAATTAATATTAGTTCCAACATCTTTCTTAATTGATAGTAATTTATTAATTGTATCTGAGGAATAAATATTGCTGAACATTATAAAATTAGCTCTTTTTTAAATAAACGTTTTGTCTAAAGTTTCGTTAACCATTTGCTTTATGGACTTGTAGAAGCCGAAAAAGGCAAATACACTACCCAAAATAATATCATAATATTGAAAATTTTTAAACAAAAGTTCTTCTATTACATACAAACCTCCTAAAGAAATTGATTGTTGGATATAAAGAAAAAATCTTGTAGCTGCTTTTTGTGTTTTTAAGTTGAATAAGGAAAAAGGAAGACAAACTATAATACAGGGTATAATGAGAATGGATGATATTATTGACGCAGGAGTAAATACTAGTATTTTAAATATAGGATTTTCATTTAATAATTTTTGATTATTGTAGATATTTCTAATATGATTTATGATTTTCATTAGTTATAAAAATTTAATAATATCTTCAATTGAGCTTATTGGCTTTAAATTTACTGAACAATAGGCTACCCCAGGAGGTCCTCTCATTCCTGTATCCCACTTATAAACTGATTCTTCCATTCGATTTCCCGCATAAGAATCAAAAAAATTAACTTCAGCCTTTTGGATTGCATTATAAGCGATCAAATTTTTAGAAAAGAATTCACCTCCTTTTGTTAAAATAGTTTTAGGAACTTCACCTTTGTATCTTTTCTTATCTGAATGTTTATCTGAACTAAAGGCAAAACCACAACCTACCCACCAATCACTATAAGTAGAGGCAGCATCCTCAAAATCCAATTCATACTCAATAGTTCCATCCGATCTATAATTCTTCCATAAACCCTTATATAAAATATATGAGCCATGATTTTTTCTTACTTCCTCTAATTCAATGTCACATTTTATATTTTTTTTATCATCAAAAAAAGTATATTTAGTTTCATTTTTGATAAATTTTAGGTTTCCATTTTTAAAATATTCTTTTATTTCTCCTTCATACTCATTATTAATAAGATTAAATTCTCTGTATTTATTTCCGTTATCATAAAAACTTTTAGTCTCTCCATATTGAATACCTTCTTTATATTGGGTTTGAAATTTTAAAGCACCATTTACATGATATTCTTTATGTTCGCCATGTAATTTGCCCTTTTCATATTTACAATCTTTACTTATTTGACCATTTTCATAATAGGATTTACAAGTACCATGTCTTTGCCCGTTAAAAATTTTAATTTCGGATCTGACTTGTTTTTTATTATTATCAAAGTACCTTAAATGACAACCATCTTTTAAGTATTTTTCTTCTTTAATTAAACTTTTATATTCATCTTTAATTGAAGTGATTAATAGTTTAACTATAATAAGAGTTATTAAAAGGAGAGGAACTGCTAATAAGTAAAAATAATTTGAAATAGATATACTTAAATAGAAACTGATTATTGTTCCTACAATAAAATAAAAACAGGAAAGTAAACCTTGTTTTTTTTCTTTTATGGATGCTATTGAAGCTTTCTTATTCATTTTTAAAATCTTTAATAGGTATTAATTTTATAATAATTTCAATAGATTTTATTGATGTGCTTTTGATATGTTTATACCCTGTAGAGTTTTAATAAATCTCCAGGTAATACATCTTGTTCAGATAATTTATTGCTTAAACCTAACGCTATTTTTTTACCTGAACTGAGATTTACAATATAATAATCAGAATCCTCAAGGCTAAAAAACTTTACTAACACCTCCTTAAGGCTTGAGGTTACTATCAGTTGATTATAATCTAATGATATCACTTTAATTATTTTGTTACTTAAGCAACTTATATCTAGTTCAACCGTAGATCCATCCTCAAATAGTATAGCTTCCCAATTAGACCAATATTTATAAAACCCTCCATAATTTTCGGGCCCTACTTTAGTCTTGTGCTTGTTAAGGTAACCTAATATTAAGCGTCTATAATCTTTGGCAATAAATTCAGGATTAATATGAGTCCAATGATAACTTTCATCAGAAGAAATATGACTTAAAACGTGCCACAGGTCATCCCATGAGGCATAGAAATTTTTTTCATTATCAAAAAAAATATTGGTTCCTCTAATTGTTTTTAACTTATAAAAGTTAAATTTTAAGTCTTCAAAGGCAAATGATAAAACAAGATCTTTATGAATTTTCAAAATATAATTATTTAGAATCTTTTAAATCTATACTTTTCATCGCAACGAGTTCAGGTAATTTAACATCTCTTACAAAGTTTTTTTGTGAATCATCTGAATCAACTTTAATCTTATCATAATTCATATTTGAGAGGTATGGTATTTTACCAAACCTTTCTCTTAATATTTCATTTTCTACCTCTAACTTAGACCTTAGAAGATTGAAAAACTTTATTTCATTTTCATCAACTTTATTATCTGCATTAATAATTCTAAAAGCTACTTCAATAATTAGTAATTCCTGCACAATTGTTAACTTAGTGGTTCTAAGTGTTTGAAAAAGATCTAAAACTATTGTTTTACCCTTTGTTTTAATTTCTTCAATTAATTCATTAAGCTCATCACTTAAGTCTACATTTTTAAAATAGGACGTATTTGTATCAATTTTTCTCATTTCTTCAATCTCCAAGTCGTCTATATGACCATCACAAGCCATTACACAAAATGCTGTTTTGAATAGTATTTTTTTAAATTCTAAATTTTCCATAATTAAATATTTTAATCAAATTACTTTATTAATTGCTGCTAAAAAATCAGTACCACTTTTATATCTATTTTCAATATTTAACTCTAATGATGTAAGTACTACTTTGTCTATATCTTTGGATATCTCATTATTAAAAAACGAGGGAGCTAGGGGTTTTTTTCTTCTTGAAATTATTATACTTTTTGTGACCTCACTAAAATCATTAAAGTTTGTTAGCTCTAATTCCCAAGGTGATTTTCCAGTTAACATTCTATAAAATACTATACCTGCTGAAAACACATCACTTGTTGGTAAATATATATCTGAAAAGCATTCAGGTGCAAAATAAAGATACCTTCCGGCTGCATTAGATATTTTTTCTAAGTTAGTTACTTTTTGAGCCAATCCAAAATCAGACAACAATCCTTTTAACTCAGTATTATCATAAGAAAGTAATATATTATCAGGATTAATGTCTCTGTGGATTATTGAGCTAGAATGTGCTTTTGCCAATCCTTTAAGAAAATCTGTTTGTATCTTAATTGCTTTTTTAAAGGGGAGTGTTATTTCTCTTTTTAGCAAATCTGACAAAGATTCACCAGAAACGAACTCCATGGCTAAAAAATAAAATAATTTATCTTCTTTTTTAAAATTGTTAGTTTCAAATACTCTAACAATATTTTCATGGGTTAATTTTGATAATATTAGGGCCTCTTTAATTAATGTATCTAAATCTGAACTTGAAACATATTCTGCTTTTAAAACTTTCAAAACCTGCAACCCTAAGAACTTATGTTCTACCCTATATACTTCACCAAATGCCCCTTGACCGATAAAAAACTTTACGGTGTAGGTATTATTTATTATTTCTCCTCTTTTTAAGATCATTAAAAATCTAATTTGTTAGGACAGAATCGTCATCTTCTGATAAAGGACTATTATTATTGATATCAGGAAGTAAAGCATAAAGCTTAATAACTATGGGCCTTAATGTTGCCTTTGTTGGGTTAACAGAAATAATCTCTTTTGCTTGATTTATAAGTGTTCTTGCTTGATTTATATTAGACCAATCATGAATGTCAAACTCGTCATCAAAACCTTTAATTAGATTTATCTCAAGTGCAACACCTGCACCTTCGTCTATCAGTCTGAAGTTTAATGTTCTAATATTCTCTATTAGTTCTTTAGAAACTTGAACATTTTTTTCGACTAACATATCAGACACTTGTTTCTTTAATTGCTTTACAATTTGTTCTGTTTTTTCATTTCCAAATTGCTGATTGAGTTCTTCAAGTCTTTCCATGACATCTTTAAGCTCTTCCTCAACACTTGGCCATTCTGCCGATTGTTCAATTAAATCAATATTTTTTAACACCTTCCGAAGTTTATCTAGAATTTTATTTCTATTATCATCATCCTCTCTTCCGTTGTCTAACATTACCTGCAAATTATTTAAATCGTTTTCTGAATTTAAAATTTCTGTTGAGTTTATTGCATTAGTTCCCTCTTTAAGAATATTGAGTAAATTAGATGCTTTAGAGATTTCACTTTCTAATTTTTCAGCCGAAATACTAGTTTTTGTTGTAGTCTCAACAGTTAATTCTATGGTTTCATCTAAATAAGGAAAAAATACTTCAAACTTATTTCTTCTTGAAGCATCTACATTAATAGTTAACTCAACTTCAGAACCAGCTGGTAATAGTTTGGGTAAATCTTCACCTGAAATAATTACATCTTTTATGTGTTCATTATTGATTGCTTTTGTTCCATCTGCTCCCGTATCTCCCTCATAAAGAGGTATTTTAATAAAATCGTCTTTAACCCCAGGTCTAATTTGCTTTTGCGTTTTTAAAGCATGAGTTTTTCCGACCGCAGGAAGGGTGGTGTTTTTTTCTAATCCATTTACCGTTTTAAATCTAATTAACCCTGTGGTATTATCCTTTACTTCAATACCAATATTCATTGGAAGAGTTGCATTTCCAATTTTTGAGCCTTGAATAATTGTTATTTCTTTGGGTTCACATTCATATGTAGTCCCTTTCGCATCATATGTTATGATATTAAAACTATTGGCCTTATTAGACTCAAGTATAACCTCAATTAACTCTGCATCACCTTCAATTTGAACTTTACCACTAGACCAACCCTTGTCAGCTCTAACGAGCTCTACAAGTAATGATTCAGGAACTTCTCCTGTTGTTTCCTCTCTTAAAACACGAATTGTAACAAACTCTTCGGGCTCTACAGTTGTAGCTTCATAATTTAAATCTAATTGAATTTTAGCTAAATCTCTATTCTGGAATTCACTTGGTATTTTTCTTGTTGAGGCATACAAAGCAGCGCCTGCTGCTACTGCAGTCATTGGATCAATATTTGTATTTACATTATTAGATAACTGATCTTTTAACATTGCACGCAATAAAGGGGAATATGTAGGGCCACCAACTAATAAAATCGTAGATAAATCTGAACCCTTTAAATTATTTCTTTTAATTAACTCTTTACAAGTATCAATTGCCTGTTGAAAAATAGGTGCTACAGCATTTTTAAAATCTTCTCTAGTTATTGTGAAGTCTAATTCAAACTCCTCACCATCATCATCAGTTCCCGGAACTTCTCCAATATCTGTTAAAATATCAAAGGTCTCATTAAAAGATAATTTGATTTTTGCCTGCTCTCCAAAAAATTTCATAGCATCTCTTAGAATATTTTTTTTCACCTCATCTTCTAAAATACTATCTATTGAGTATTCTTTTTTGAGATATGGAATTATTATACTATCCACTACAGCATAATCAATATCTTTACCTCCAAGATGATTATCTCCCTCAGTGTCTACAACTTTCATAATGCCTTCTTCAACCTTAATAAGAGCGGAGTCAAATGTTCCCCCTCCAAAGTCAAAAACAAGCCAAAAACCGTCGGTTTTCCCAGCATCTAAACCATAAGCCATAGACGCTGCAATTGGCTCTTGAAGCAATTCAACATGAGAAAACCCTGCCAATTCTGCTGCTTTTTGAGTTGCATCAATTTGGGTTGTGTTAAATTTTGCAGGAACAGTTATTATAGCACTAGAAATATCATCATCCGTAATAAATGATTTTAATGTTTTTAATATTTCGGAAGAGAGTTGTTCAGATGTATACTCTTTTCCCATAAATGAACTTGGGTAACTTTTATCTGTTCCCATAGTTCTTTTAAATTCTATAAACGCATTTGAAGAACCTGCCTTAAAGGAACGCATAGCTCCTAATTTATCTCTCTTGTAGCTATTGTATGCTGAGTCTCCAATAGAAATAGATTTCTTTTTATTAAAATAAACACAGGATGGCATAGTATCTTTTAAGGTATCTGTCTTTTTAATTTTTGGTTCTCCACTTTCCATCCTAACAATTGCAGAGTTCGTTGTTCCTAAATCTATTCCGTAATCTATTTTTGTTCTTGCCATAATTTATTTTTTTATTCGCCTATACTTACTTCTATTTGAGCAGATTGTACCATAACTCCTTTAAAGTTTATTTGTGGTTTTATAATTCTTGTAATAATTTGTTGCCCTTCCTCAAGGTTTTCATCTGGTACAAAATTAGCAACTACTTTCATTCCTTCGTTATAGGGCTTATTTAGCATCTCAATCATTTCATAGCCATTAACTTTAAAAGTGTCCTGTATTCGTTGTAATGCTTTAGAAAGTTGTTTGAGGCCCTTGGTACCTTCAGGCATACTGCTAAGATTCTTACGCATTCTAATAATTTCATCTCCAACTTTTAAAGCTAATGAGTGGTCGATATCTTCATCTTTTTTTGATGTAGATGTGTTTTCCTGTTTTTGTTTTACCAATTGAGATTCATAAAGTTCAATTAACTTTTGGTCAAGTTTTAATTGTTCTGATTCTAGCTTACTTGAAGTATCCTCTAACTTATTTGTAGTATGTGAAACCTTTTTTCTTAAAAAATAAAATAAACACAATGCAAAAAGAATACCTCCAAAAATTAATAAATAGCCCCAGTTTGATTTGGAACTTATGGTTGTATTAAGATTTTCAAAATTAGTTGTAGTTTTATTATTTACAATTCCTAAATTATCTTTTAGCTGTAATTGATTTGATACGATTTCTTCAATCTTTTCATTTATAGTTTTATCTAGTATTCTAATTTGATTATCAGACTGAACTTTTACAGAAACTATACTATCTTTCAAAGATTTAATACGTAAGGTGAGGCTTTCTTTTAAAGTATTATTATTTGCTTTTAATACACTATCAACATAGCGTAATCTTCGATTTTGAATATTTAAAGAATCTAACAAAACTTCTCTTAAAAGAGAGTTATTTGATTGTAGGTCATTTATTTTTTTATTAAAATCGTTAGTTAACCTATTAGTTAAAAGTTGAATATGTTCTTCAAATTTATCTTCACTAACAAAAATTGAATCATTTTGTGCATTCATGAAGAATGACATAAATAATAGAGAAAATAGAATTAATTTATTTTTCATGAGTTTAATATTTTTAATTTGATCTTGAATATCTATTGATAAATGATATTTTATGATTTCTATCGCTTATTGATTTTCGAATAGAAAATATATGATCAGGAATAGTTTTTAATTGAATATTTGGAGTTTTAGAATTTAAAAATGGGTGTATCTCTTCTTTAATATTGTCAATTTTATCAATTAAAACACCATCTAGATAATTTAATTTAAACTTTTTAGTATAGTCAATAAATACTTCATTTTTTTTATCTAATTGAAAAGTTGGTGTTACATCTAATTTTTTGGTTATATTTTTAATTTCAGGAACGAAAAAACTCCACTCACCCTCTTTTAACCCATTAACACAATACCCCTCCTCTACCAAAATCACACTATAAGACGGGTCATTAATACTTTTTCCTTCCTTAAGCATTAAATATCTTTCAAATTTTCCATCGATAACACCATTTTTATAGCTGACCATATATCTAGTTGGTTTAAAGTCATCAAGGCCAACAGCTTTATTATCTTGTTTATATGAATATGAGTTTTTATTATCGGGATGTTCAGATACATTATAACACCAAGTACCTTCTTTCTTACCGTTTTTATAATCACCAAATTGTTTTACACCACCCCACATATGATATTCATAATAACTTCCGTCAAGGATTCCCTCTTTTTTAACAAATTTTTCTCGAAGAACTATTCCACTGTTAAATTTTGGGTAGTAAGTTTTGTTAATCCCATCATTTGTGAATGAATCTGTGTCTTTACTTTTAAAAAAATCGAATATTCCCATATTTACATATTATTTTTTATAAATTTTAATAAAAGTATTAAGTACTTTCTTAATTGATTTATTAATCATTTTATTATGTTCCAAAGATTTTACCCAACCTGGTGAAAATTTGTAGTAAAAACGAATGAATAATCTTCCTAATAAAAATTGTGCTAAAAAGTTGTCTCTAAACTCTCTTAAAACTAAAACTTGTGGGTGTTCATAATCTCCATAAACCATTGTGGCGATATAGCAACCACCGCTGCTAGAATTATTTCCTCCTCTATATAAATTTCTTATAATCCTAGCTTCTTCTTTACTACCACCATCTATTTCAACATTACGTACTATTACAGCTAAATTTTTCTTTAAATGAGAGTTTGTTTTTGGAGTCATTTCAATATGTAAGATACTTTTTAGCAAGTCTCTACACTCATTCATATTATGACTATTATATTGGTAATGATTTGCATGTTTAATAGCCATCGCTGTTACTAATTGTGCAACTTGGTCGCTAAAAGATGAAAATTCTTCGCCTGTAATCTCAGGGTTTTTTAATGATTTTTTCATAACTTTAACAAGAGTATTTGCAGCTTCTATTAAATCTGGACGGCCCCAATCACTAGCTCCTCCTGGCCCCTGAATTCCACTACCTTTCCAATTATCAAAACCTTCAAAAACTTCCATTGCTTTGTTAAACGCAGCAATAAGTTCTCTTGAACTGTCATTTACCCAATCACTAATAATTTGTAGGTTTTCATCTATCCTTACACTTGTTTGACTTTCAAAGCCACTAACCATCTTTTTGGCGAGCTTGCATAATTTTAAGACTTTCTTCCCATCCTCATCTTCTGCTTGTTCTTCTTCTCTTAGTTTATTAAAATAGTCAATACCACATTGTAGAATCTCATTAGCCAATTTGTTAGCAAGCATTTGATATTTTAAATCTTCCTTACCTAATATCTTTGATAATGATTCAAGCTGTGATTTTGTATTTTTATATAATGTTTCTCCAAATGAAAGTGCCTCTATTGGGTTTTGTTCTCTGAGTTCTGAGGTTGTATCTATATGGTCTTCTGTTTTTTTAATTGGATCTCCTGTAAATTTTGCCGAAATATGTTCTCTTGATTTTTTTGAGAATGTAGCAAACCCAGACAAAAAATCATCTGTTGTGATTCCACTCTTTTTCTTTAAAAAAGGTTTTACAATACTGTAAATACTCGTTATGTATTTTATCTCAAGTTCTTGACTACTCACATTTACATGTTCACCAACAACCTGTTTAGTATAGGAGTCTAATTCTGAATGATTGAAAAATTTCCCTGCTAATAAAATACCTTTTATAAATAGTTTACTATCTAAAGAATTGTCTTTAAGACTCTGAGCAACATACAATGATTTTAAGTTAAACAAACAAGATAAATTCTTTGTGGATACATCACCATCTTTTACTACTTTCTCCCAAATTTCTGTTGCCTTGTCTGTATGATCTTTAGATAAGTTATCAAAAGCAGCTGCATCTATATGATTTGCATTCCAAAACCAAAATAATGAATGCAATAACCTATTGAGGGGTTGTTCAATAGCGCTAGAGGCAATAGAAATTGATTCTTTATCTCTTTTTAAACCTTCTGTAAACGAAAAATCAGTATCGAATGAAATTTGTTTGCCAACCTCAGCATACCTTGTGGTCTTGGTTACTTGTTTTTGAATTTCTCGCTCAGTGGCGGTAGGCGAAATACCTAAAACACAAAATGGGTTTTGATTTATCATATGCAGTAAAAATTTATTCTATTTTAGATTAAGTGATATACATCATCTATTGTCCGTCGTATTAACTTTGTAAATTGTTTTAACAACATTATCCGATAAGCTTCGTATTACTTTTGTATTTGATTACAAAAGCTAGACAGCTATTAGTGTTTTTGATGAATAAATGTAGGGATTACAATTTTTTATAAATATAATAAATTTTAGCAATATCGATTAAAACTTCATTATTACCCCAACTAACGACATCTTTAAAGGTTTTAGGAAAAAGCGAAAAAAATCTGACCAAACGATTATGAATTAATATTTACCTACCTAAATAATATCACTTTCCTTTTGGGGTAGGTCTTCGTGAGATGGTGTATAATCTTAGGGTTCTGTATAAGTAGACAATTAAATTTTTGTAACTGAACCATCTTTGGATACCCAAAAATGAAATTCACTTTTTTTTCTAAATTTACAAATCATTATAACAATAAAAACAACACCTAGTATGGAATCTGATGTAGAAAAATTAATTGCAATAAATAAAGAATTTGGACTTATTAAGACAATAGAAGATGTAGAGTTCTTGTTTTTAGATTATAAAATCGATGAGTCCTTATCATTAGAACAACAAATCGATAATTCACTAAAGTGGGCATATGATAATGATGATTTCGATTCTTTCTTTGGAGAGTATATTGATTCATTATACCAGTCAGACATACTAACATTAATTGCTGAATGTTCTAGTTCATTTGAAATATCTGATCAATCATATGATTTGTATAAATTTGAATCTAAAAGTAAATTTTTTTATTTTGTAAATGCATATGGTGATGCTGCTCATTGGGAGGAAAACATGTTCTCAGTAGTTAAAAACAAGCATGATGTGAAAAGTATAATCTCAGACTTTGAGAATGAGTTTTATGATATTTGTTGTTGTCATGGTGAATTCAGTCTTGAAGAATTAGAAGATAAAGGTGTGTCTTTTAACATTAATACTTATTTAGATATTTAGAATTTAATTCATTAAAGAAGTTAAACTCTGATAAAAAACTTTTATTTAAAGTTAGAAGGTACAATAAAGAATAGTTGATTTTTTTCGATAAATTAGCTAGTGAATTTATTGAAAGCAAAAAACATAAGAATAACAATTTCTTTGTTTACAAAATGTAATTACAAATGCAAATAAAAATTTGTAACATGAAAAAATCTTAGACATCAAGAACTGCTAGCTTCTCTGCATTTATCACAAAAACCAAATCCTGCAATAACATTTTCACTTGGACACTCTTCTCCGCAATCATCACAATACCAAGTTATTTCCTGCATTTTTTTTGACTCTTTGTTTGAAGATGATACAGAAGTTTTAAAAAATCTCCGTTTAAATTCATCCATAGAAATTACACTATATTTAGATGAGCCATCTGGTTTACGCCAGTATTTTAAAAAATCTTTATCATACTTAGCTTTAAGCATTTGTATCTCTTTTTGTGTTAGTTGATCTATTTCTTTTTGTGTTAGTTGTTGTATATCTTTCATATCTATAAGTTTTTATGAAGCTAACCCAATATTAAAATTATCAAGCTTAGAGGGTTTATCGGAATTACTAAATGGCAATCTAATATAGATGTACTACAAATATATTAATATTTGTAGCTATGGATAAAATATTAGCTGTAGAAAGGTTATGATTGAATGTCACTCTAAAAATACGTTCTATATTTAGTTAATCGATAATTTTTTTCTTGTCTTATGTTCCAATACCTCTAAAACCTCTGTATCCCAAATAAACAAGGACTTAACGTTTATGTTAAGTACATGATTTGTTTAGGCTTGTAAAATGTGGTGGAGGGGTAGTCCTTTGTGTCTTGGTGC
>Ga0206127_1003953_pt1 | contig 13356 bp, 12 predicted proteins | sample Helgoland_Spring_6_FD_148646 | JGI IMG/M metagenome (GOLD analysis project Ga0206127, IMG submission 148646) | Pelagic subsurface seawater microbial communities from Kabeltonne, Helgoland, North Sea - Helgoland_Spring_Bloom_20160419_1 | ecosystem: Environmental > Aquatic > Marine > Epipelagic ...
GTCGCGGCCTTGACCAGCGGCGGGCCGGCCAGAAAGATCGTGCCCTGTTCCTTGACGATGATCGACACATCGGACATCGCCGGCACATAGGCCCCACCGGCGGTACACGACCCCATCACAACCGCGATCTGCGGGATGCCCTTGCCGCTCATCCGAGCCTGATTATAGAAAATCCGGCCAAAGTGGTCGCGGTCGGGAAAGACCTCGTCCTGATTGGGCAGGTTCGCGCCACCACTGTCGACCAGATAGATGCAGGGCAGATGGTTTTCCTCGGCGATTTCCTGGGCGCGCAGGTGTTTCTTGACGCTCATCGGGAAATAGGTGCCGCCCTTAACCGTCGCGTCATTGCACACGATCATGCAGTCGATGCCATGCACCTGCCCCACGCCCGCGATGACGCCCGCACAAGGGGCCGCCCCGCCATAAAGGCCGTGCGCCGCCAGCCCGCCAACCTCGAGGAAAGGCGATCCGGGGTCCAGCAGGTTCGCCACCCGTTCACGCGGCAGCATCTTGCCCCGGCTCTCGTGGCGGGCACGTGATTTTTCACCGCCCCCGAATGCAGCCGCCTCGGACGCTTCGCGCACGGTTTGCAACGCTTCAAGATGGGCGGCTTCGTTGGCTTTGAAGCCTTCGGATGAGGGCAGCGCCTGCGAGATCAGCTTCATGTGGGTCTCCTTGGGTGTATCAATTGGACAGCGGTCACGGGGTCTGCTCGCTTGTGGCAAGCGCTTTGAGGTCTTTGCGGATCACCTTGCCCGTCACGGTCATCGGCAGCGCATCCAGAAAGGTGATTTCGCGCGGGTAGGAATAGCTGGCCAGACGGGTTTTGCACCAGTCTTGCAGGGTTGCCGCGTCAACGCTGCTGCCGGTTTTGCGCACCACATAGGCCTTGACGATTTCGGTGCGCAGGGCGTCCGGTTTGCCCACCACACCGCAGGTCGCGACATCCGGATGGGTCAGCAGGCAGTCCTCGATCTCGGCGGGGCCAATGCGGTAGCCCGACGAGGTGATCACGTCATCCTCGCGGCCGACAAAGCGCAAATAGTCGCCTTCCCAGATGCCGCGATCGCCGGTGATCATCCAGTCGCCGCGGAATTTTTCGGCCGTGGCTTCGGGGCGCTGCCAATAGCCCAGCATCATCGCCGCAGACCCACGCCGGATCGCGACATCGCCTTCGGCCAATGTGGGGGTGCCATCACTGTCGATCACCGCCACGTCATGGCCCGGCACGGCCTTGCCGATACAGCCCGCACGGGCCGCAAACCGCGCGGCGCAACTGGACGCGACCATGTTGCATTCGGTCTGGCCGTAAAATTCGTTGATCGTCAGGCCGAAGGCGCTTTGGCCCCATGCCAGCATCTCCGCGCCCAGCGGTTCACCGCCCGACGCGACCGAGCGCAAACCTGAAATTTCGGCCCCCGCCGCCTTGAGCATCCGCAGCGCCGTTGGTGGAAAGAACACGTTGCGCACGCCGCCATCCGCGATGATGCGCGCGCAGTCTTCGGGCGAAAATTTGGGCAACCGCGCCGCGACCACGGGCACACCCAAGGCCAGCGCGGGCATCAACACGTCAAACAGCCCGCCGATCCATGCCCAATCCGCAGGGGTCCACAGGCAATCGCCTTGCGCGCCCAACACATCATGGCTCAGCGATACGCCGGGCAAATGCCCGGTCAGAACGCGGTGGCCGTGCAGCGCGCCCTTGGGGCTGCCCGTGGTGCCCGATGTGTAAATCAGCACCGCCGGATCGTCCGGGCCGGTATCGGCAAAGGGTACCGGATCGCCCGCGATGCCCACGGTTTGCGCCATCCATGCCTCGGCCAGATCATCCAGAAGATCGCGCCCTTCGGCGTCGGTCAGCACCAGCGTGATGCCAGCATCCTGCACGCGGGATTTCAACGCGTCATACTTGAAGAGCTTGAACAAAGGCACTGAAATCGCACCAATTTTCCAGATCGCCAGATGGGCCGCCGCACACCACGGGCTTTGGCTAAGCAAGACCCCGACGCGGTCGCCCGCCCGCACGCGGGGCAGCAAGCTGCGCGCCAGACCATCGGCCATCCCGGACAGATCGCCATAGCTGACATCCCTGCGGACATCGCCCGTCAAATCAATAATCGCCGTGCGGCCTGCATCCTGCGCCAGACATTGTGCGGCCATGTTCAGCCGCGCAGGAATGTCCCACGCCCCCGACATATCCAGACCGGGCAAGGGGCCAGCCATCGCCTAGTCCCAAGGCTCGAGGATCAGGGCCTGTTTGGCGGTTTGCTGCATAAGACAGCTGACTGTCGCGGGTCCCTGCCCCGAACCACCGCCCCAAAGCGACGCCTCATAGGCGCAGGCCTTGTCCCGAAACGGAATCCACGCACGTTGCATGTCGCGCAGGGCTGTTGCCGCCCCCGGCAGGTCTTTCATCGACGCCGGGCGCTCGCCATCAAGCCGTTTTGCCTGTTCCATCGCCGCCTTGTAATGGCTGTTCAACAAACCATCCCAATAGGTGTACTCCCGGTTAAGACAGCCGCCCATGCCATAGGTGCTGTTGCCGCCGGGTGTATCTTCCATGCATTGCCCCGCCGATGCGCCAACGCAATTGATCTTTGCGCCATAGCTGTCGGCCTCTTCCAGACAAGTTTGCGTAACCCTGTCGGTATATTGCAAATCCTGCGCCATCACGGGTGCGGCCAGCAGCGTCAGCACTGCAGCGAACCGGATCATGCCATTGCTCCCATCATCTCGCGGCCCACCAGCATGCGCCGGATTTCCGACGTGCCTGCCCCGATCTCCATCAGCTTGGCATCGCGGAAGATGCGCCCCACAGGGTTGTCGGACAGATAGCCCGCGCCGCCCATGGCCTGCACCGCCTGGTGCGCCTGTTTCATCGCCTCTTCGCTGGCATAAAGGCAGCAAGCCGCCGCATCCGCGCGGGTCACCTCGCCGCGATCACAGGCCTTTGCGACCTCGTAGACATAGGCACGGGCGGAATTCATCGCAGTGTACATATCGGCCATCTTGCCCTGCATCAGTTGGAAGCTGCCAATCGGCTGGCCGAATTGTTTGCGCTCGGCCATGTAGGGCATGATCTCGTCCAGACAGGCGGCCATGATCCCCAGACCGATGCCCGCCAGAACGACACGTTCGTAATCAAGCCCCGACATCAGAACACGCACGCCGCGCCCCTCTTCGCCCAAGACGTTTTCGAACGGGACTTCGACATCGTCAAATATCAGCTCGGCGGTGTTTGACCCGCGCATGCCCAGCTTGTCGAAATGCGGGCTGGTGGTGAAACCCTTCATCGATTTCTCGATCAGAAAGGCGGTGATCCCCTTGGACCCCGCATCGGGGTCTGTCTTGGCGTAAACCACCAGCGTATCGGCATCGGGGCCGTTGGTGATCCAGTATTTATTGCCGGACAAACGATAGTGATCGTTGCGCTTTTCGGCGCGCAGTTTCATCGACACCACGTCGCTGCCCGCCGATGGTTCAGACATGGCCAGCGCGCCGACATGGGTGCCCGCACACAGGCCCGGCAAGAATTTCGCCCGTTGTTCAGGTGTGCCATTCAGGCTGATCTGGTTGACGCACAGGTTGGAATGCGCCCCGTAAGACAGCGAAACCGAGGCCGAGGCCCGCGCGATTTCCTCGACCGCGACGGTATGCGCCAGATAGCCCATGCCGGTGCCGCCGTATTCTTCGCTCACGGTCATGCCCAGCAAACCAAGGCTGCCCATCTCTTCCCAAAGCTCGGCGGGGAATTCGTTTTTCAGATCAATGCCGGCGGCCATCGGTTTGACCCGCTCTTGCGCCCAACGGTGAACCATATCGCGCAGATCATTCACATCGTCGCCCAAATCGAATTTCATGCTGGCGTTGAACATGGACCCCTCCCAGAGTTTATTGAACAGTTGTTCATTACTTTACACCCTCAGAGGATTCGGTCAAGCAAATCCAAGTCGCATGGAACCCGATCCCCCGCGCCGCTGTTAGCTCATTGAACAAGTGTGAAAGGACGCGTTGAAGATGAGTACGTCATTGAAGGAAGAATTCTGGGACCGGATCGAAGATATCCGCACAGGCATGTTGGGCACAAACACGGCACGTTCCGTCCCGATGAGCCATTATGTCGATGAGGATGCGAACGCGCTGTGGTTTATCACGGCCAAGGGCACCGATCTGGCGAAAACCGCACAGTCGGGTGTAGCGGCTGAATATGTCGTCATCAGCAAGGACGAACATCTGTATGCGCGCATTGATGGCAAGGTGCAGGCGGTGACAGACCCCGCCAAGCTGGACGAACTGTGGTCGGCAATCGCAGGCGCGTGGTTCGAGGATGGCCGTCAGGATGAAGACGTCCAACTGCTGCGCATGGACCTGACAGAGGCCGAGGTCTGGGCGACCGGTGGCAGCCTGTCCTTCCTCTATGAAATCGCCAAGGCCCATATCACAGACGAAAAACCCGACATGGGCCAGCATGGCACCCTCGGGTTCTAATCCGTTTATGCAAATCAAATGAAATCAGGGCGCTTTCATGCGCCCTTTTTTCATGCGCTAGGCCTGCTGGTAAACTGCGCTGACTTCCTCGCGGATGATGCGGGCGATCAGGGTGCAATCGTCAATGCTGAACGTCAGCGGCACCCGCATGTCGATCAACCCGGCCAGCACCGCATCGCTTTTGGGCAGCGGGTCAGACGGTGCATAACGCCAACTGTCATAGCGGCTGGTAAAGCCCAACGGCTCTGCCGCGCCGAACCATTTCAGCTCTACTCCACGGGCCAGACAGCGGCGCAAGACATCCCGCACCTTGTCAGCGGCCCAGCCTTGCAACAGAAACTGGATCGACGATCCCACGATGCTTTCCCCCGCCGCCCGTTCGATCACGGTCAATCCGGGGGTGTGGCGCATTCCGGCCTCCAGAGTGAAATACCGCTCGTTCCAGCGTGCCACCTGCGCCTCAAGCTTGCGCAACTGGGGCCGCAACAGCGCCGCGCGCAGATTGTCCATGCGGCCTGATATGTTGGGGGTCTCGTATTTGATCCGGTCAAAGGTTTCTGGCGGCGGACCTGCCAGATGCTTTTCGTACAGCATGTAAGACCCCGACAACATGATCGCACGCGCGGCCATTTCGGCGTCATCGGTGACCAGCAGACCGCCCTCGCCCGCATTGACATGTTTGTAGGTCTGGCAGGAATAACACCCGATCGCCCCCTGCCGTCCCGAAGCCACGCCATTCCACGCGGCCCCCATGGTGTGGGCGCAATCCTCGATCACGGTGACGCCGGCGGCATCGCACATGGCCATCAGCGCATCCATGTCGCAGATATGGCCCCGCATATGGCTCAGCAGCAGAACCTTGGCCTGATCCAGCTTGCCCGCCAGATCGTCCAGATCAATGACCAGCCCGTCGGTCACATCAACAAACACCGGCTCGGCCCCGACGGCCGCAATCGCGCCGGGCACAGGGGCCAGCGTAAAGGCGTTCGACAAGACCTTGTCGCCCGGCTTTACCCCCACGGCGCGCAATGCCGTTGCCATCGCATAGCCACCTGATGCCACGGCCAGACAATATTTCGCACCGACCAATGCCGCGAATTCCTGTTCAAGCAACGCAGTTTCCGCGATTTCATCACCCGCAGTGTTATAGCGGTGCAACCGCCCGTGGCGCATCACCGCAACGGCGGCGTCAATCGCATCGTCGGGTATGGGCTCTTGCTGGGTAAAGCTGCCCTTGAACACCTCCATGCCCTTAGATGCCCCCGATCAAGGTCGGTACCAAGGCGGGCAAATGCGCATAGTCATGCAGCAACGCCTCGGGGTTGAGGGCGGCCATATCCTCGCCCGAGGGGCCGAAAGTCACGAGAATGCACGGCACACCGGCGGCGGCGGCGGTTTTGCGGTCGGTATTCGTATCGCCCACCAGACAGCATTGCGCAGGGTCGCCCCCCGCCCGCCGCGCGGTTTCGTACAGATGTTCAGGGTCGGGTTTGCGCACGGCCAGACTGTCGGCCCCCAACATCGCCCCGAAGGCATCACGAATGCCAAGCCGCGTCAGCAAGATATGCGCCAGCCCTTCGGGCTTGTTGGTGCAGATCGCCACGCGGTAGCCTGCAATTTTCAACGCCTCGACCGCATCCATCGCACCGGGATACAAAACTGTATGTGTATCAATGTCTTGAGCATAAGCCTTGAGTAAGACAGGGTAATATCGGTCAATCGTCGCCTCGTCCTCGGCGCGGCCCAACCGTTCCATCCCCAGTCGCAGCATCGCGCGCCCGCCTTTCAAGGCTGTGCCCGCGTCATGGCGCGCATCCAGCAGATCGCCCGCGCCCATATCGCGAAAACAGGCGTTGGCCGCTGCAATCAAATCACCGCTGGTGTCTGCCAATGTGCCGTCCAGATCGAATACAACCGTTTTCATCGGCGTTCCTTTGCTTAGAGATGTTGCAGGCCGAAATCTTCTTTGATGCCCGCCAGACTTGCGCATAAACGCCAACAAGGTAAAGAGAGCCCAAGTCAATTTATTAAAGAGATTTTATATGGAAGTCGCACTGATCCTATTGGCCGCAGGCAAAGGCACGCGAATGCAATCGGATTTGCCCAAGGTTCTGCACCCCGTCGCGCATGCCCCTTTGCTGGAGCATGCGATGGCATCCGGTGCGGCCCTGTCACCTGCCCGAACCGTCGTCGTTGCAGGCCACGGTGCCGATCTGGTGCGCGCCGCCGCCGAAGCCTTTGACGATGAAGCTCAGGTCGTTGTCCAAGAGGAACAGCTGGGCACCGCACATGCCGTCGGTCAGGCCCGCGAAGCGCTGGCAGGCTTTGAGGGCACGGCGATTGTCCTTTATGGCGACACGCCTTTTGTACAGACAGAAACCCTCGAGGCGATGTGCGATGCCTTGCGCGAGAATGACGTTGTCGTGCTGGGGTTCAACGCCGCCGATCCCGCGCGCTATGGCCGTTTGGTGATGCAGGGCGACAGCCTGGACCGCATCGTCGAATTCAAGGATGCAACAGATGAAGAGCGCACCATAACCCTTTGTAATAGCGGCGTTGTTGCTTGCAATTCAGACCTGCTTTTTGATCTGATCGATGCGGTTGGCAACGACAACGCGTCCAAAGAATACTACCTGACCGACATCATCGGCATCGCACGGGCACGGGGCCTGAAAGCCACGGCCGTGACCTGCCCCGAGGCCGAGACGATGGGCGTGAATTCCCGCGCGGATCTGGCCGCCGCCGATGCCGCGTTTCAGGCGCGCGCCCGGGCTGCAATGCTGGAAGACGGCATTACCCTGATGGCCCCCGATACCGTCTATTTCGCACGCGACACCTATATCGGCCGCGACACGGTGATCGAACCCAATGTGGTTTTTGGCCCCGGTGTCACCATTGAATCCGGTGCCACGATCCGCGCCTTCAGCCATCTTGAGGGCTGCCATGTGTCGCGTGGCGGCGTCATCGGGCCCTATGCCCGCCTGCGCCCCGGTGCCGAACTGGCCGAAGACGTGCGGATCGGCAATTTTGTCGAAATCAAGAATGCCCAGATCGACGAAGGGGCAAAGGTCAACCACCTGAGCTATATCGGCGATGCAACGATCGGCGCGCGCGCCAACATCGGCGCAGGGACAATCACCTGTAATTATGACGGCGTGATGAAGCACCACACCCATATCGGCGCGAATGCCTTTATCGGGTCCAACACCATGCTTGTGGCCCCCGTCCATATTGGCAACGGGGCAATGACCGGGTCGGGGTCTGTTATTACATCCGACGTAGAAGCCGACGCTTTGGCACTGGCGCGTGCGCCCCAGGTTGAGAAACCGGGGATGGCGCGCAAATTGTTCGAAATGTTAAAGGCCAAAAAGGCAAAACAGCAGAGAGGCAGCTAATTATGTGCGGTATTGTAGGGGTCCTCGGGCAACACGAAGCAGCGCCCATCCTTGTTGAAGCATTGAAACGTCTGGAATATCGCGGCTATGACAGCGCCGGGATTGCCACGATCAACAATGGCCGTCTTGACCGCCGCCGCGCAGTGGGCAAGCTGGTGAACCTGTCGGATCTGCTGGTTCATGAACCGCTGGCTGGCAAGTCCGGTATCGGCCACACCCGCTGGGCCACCCATGGCGCGCCTTCGGTGACCAACGCGCATCCGCATCAGGCCGGCCCTGTCGCTGTCGTGCATAACGGCATCATCGAAAACTTTCGCGAATTGCGTGCCGAACTGGCGGCGCTTGGTGCCGAATTCGTCACGGAAACCGATACCGAAACCGTCGCCCTGCTGACACAGCACTATATGTCCCAAGGCATGGGTCCGGTCGATGCGGCCACCAAGACCCTCACGCGCCTGCACGGTGCCTTTGCCTTGGCGTTCCTGTTCGACGGCGAAGAAGACCTGATGATCGGTGCCCGCAAAGGTGCGCCGCTGGCCGTGGGCTATGGCGACAACGAAATGTATCTGGGCAGCGATGCGATCGCCCTGTCGCCGATGACCAACCGCATTACCTATCTCGAAGAAGGCGACCGCGCGGTCCTGACGCGCGGTTCGGTCGAGATCTTTGACGCCAATGGCGCGCGCGCCAACCGTGCGATCAAAACCATCAGCCTTGATACCACCCGCGTCGACAAAGCCGGCCACAAACATTTCATGGCCAAGGAAATCGCCGAACAACCCGGCGTGATCGGCGAAGCCCTGGGCCATTACATCAACGCCAAGGGCGAGATTTCCCTGCCCGACCCCGGGCTTGATTTCAACGCCTTCGACCGCATCACCATGGTTGCCTGTGGCACCGCCTATTACGCCTGCCTGACCGCAAAATACTGGTTCGAACAAATCGCGCGGCTGCCGGTCGAGGTCGATTTCGCCTCCGAATTCCGCTATCGCGAACCGCCGATCCCCGGCCGCACCCTTGCGCTATTCGTCAGCCAGTCCGGTGAAACCGCCGATACCCTTGCTGCCCTGCGCTATTGCGAGGGCAAGGCCGATAAAATCGCGTCCGTCGTCAACGTCACTGAATCCTCGATCGCCCGCGAAAGCGATCTGGCGCTGCCCATTCATGCAGGCGTCGAAGTCGGCGTTGCCTCGACCAAAGCGTTCACCTGTCAGTTGACCGTGCTGTTCCTGATGGTCCTCAAGGCCGCCTATGAACGGGGCACCATCACCCAAGAACAACTGGCCGATCACGTGTCAGGCCTGCGGGCCATGCCCTCGCTGATCAACACCGCGCTCGAACAGAACTCGGCCATCCGCGATGCCGCCTACAAGCTGTCCTCGGCCCGCGACGTGCTGTTTCTGGGCCGTGGCGCGATGTTCCCCCTCGCCCTTGAAGGTGCGCTAAAACTAAAAGAAATCAGCTATATACATGCCGAAGCTTATGCATCAGGTGAGCTGAAACATGGCCCTATCGCCCTCATAGATGAAAACGTTCCAGTGGTCGTAATGGCCCCCAAGGACAACCTGTTCGATAAAACCGTCAGCAACATGCAGGAAGTCATGGCACGCAAGGGCAAGGTCATCCTGATCTCTGACCGCTCGGGCCTCGACGAAGCCGCCGAAGGCACCTGGGGCCAGATCGAAATGCCCCCCGTGGCCGATGCGCTTGCCCCGATCCTCTATGCGATCCCTGCGCAGTTGCTGGCCTATCACACCGCGATTGCAAAGGGCACGGATGTCGACCAGCCCCGCAATCTGGCCAAGTCTGTCACGGTCGAATAATGGCCAAGCAGTTCGACCAGATCAGCGACGACCACCGCGACTTCATTCAGGCGCAGCACATGTTCTTTTGCGGGACAGCGGCGGATGAAGGGCGGGTCAACATCTCTCCCAAAGGGATGGACAGCCTGCGGGTCCTGGGGCCGAACCGTATCATCTGGCGCAACATGACAGGGTCCGGCAATGAAACCGCCGGCCATCTGGCGCGGATCAACCGGATGACGCTGATGTGGTGCAGCTTTGGCGCGCGCCCGATGATCATGCGCGCCTATGGCACCGCACGGGCCGTGCACCCCCGCGATGCCGATTTCGCCCCCCTGCAAGCGATGTTCCCGCAGGCCCTTGGTGTCCGGCAAATCTATGATATGAGCGTCGACATGCTCCAGACAAGCTGCGGCTATGCAGTCCCGTTTTACGAACACAAGGCCGACCGCGACGTTCTCAAAAAATGGGCCGAGGACAAAGGCGCAGCTGCGATTGAAACCTATTGGGACGACCGCAACAGCACCACGATCGACGGCCTGCCCACCTTTATCACTCAGGATCCCCCCAATGCATGAGCCCTATTTGGCGCAACTGACAGCGCTTGCCGATCCGGAACGCGCGGCCCAGATGCTGGCCTATCACAAGATCGACCGGCCCTATCTGGGGGTGACCAACCCCGAGATCAACGACCTGACCAAAACCTGGCGGGCCGAACTTGATCTGGCAGACCGTCTCACCGTCGCCGATGCGCTATGGCAGACCGACATTTTCGAGGCCCGCGTCGCCGCCGCCAAACTGCTGACCCAGGCCCGCCTGCGCCCCGACGACGAAGCCGCCTGGCAGATGTTGCAAAGCTGGGTGCCCGACTTCGACAGCTGGGCCATCGCCGACCACGTCTGTATGGCGATCCAGAAGCGCCTGATCGCCGATCCCTCCCGCCTCGACACCGTCGAAAGCTGGACAACCTCGGATCAACTCTGGACAAAACGCGCCGCCCTTGTGGCAACCTTGCCCTGGACCAAACAAAACAACCCCAAACCCGAAGAACTCGCCGCGCGTGAACGCATTCTCGGCTGGGCGGCAGGGTATTTACCGGTCAAAAACGGCATCATGCAAAAAGCCATCGCCTGGTGGGTCCGCGACCTCAGCCGCCATGATCCGGCCCGCGCCCAAGCTTTCATCGACGAAAACAGCCACCACATGAAACCCTACGCCATCAAGGAAGCCTCACGCCACCTTCCCGCAGCCGAGCAAACCACCCCAGACGCCCCAAGCGCCTGATCCGTCTTCTCTGGCTCGAAAATATCCCGGGGGGCGCGGGGGGCTGGCCCCCCGCTCTTTCAAATAGTGATCGGGCTAAAAAAATCGGGGCGAAAGCCCCGTCATGTCTCTAAGGTCTCGGGCTCAGCGCCCCCCGATACTGCAGACCCCGAACCTACCCCGCCGTTGACACTTCAACGCTGGTCAGATCCGTCAGCGACGCCCCGATCAAGCGCAATGCTGACAAGGACATGCGGCTGCCCGCCGTGGGTGGCCCGTCAATCGGGATCAACATCACCGTGGATGACTTGCCCGTGGCGGGGTTGGTGACACGGCCCTGCATTTCAGTTTTCACCAGCGGCGTTTTCATCCAAAGACCGGGCTCTGTCGCACTGCCCAGCGATGCCACCGTCGTGCCCAACAGCCGCGCCCCTGCGGCCACCGGTGCCACGGCCGCTGCGCGCTGCGCGGCGGTGGTGGTATCCAATGCCTCGACCGTGCGGGCCGCGGGCGGCGGCGGGGGGGCCGATGTCACAGGGTCCAGCACGGTCTGCGCGACTTGGGCAGCCTCAGGCACAGCCGCGACTGCGGTTTCGGCGGGTGTGGCTGTCGCGTCACGCGCACCGGGCCATGCAAGGCCCAACCGTTCGGTCACCGTGCCGCACGCGGACACTCCCACCCCCATAGCGCAAAGAAGTACATATTGTTTCATGACCCAATGAATACCCCTCCCCACCTGCTGCTTCAATAACCTTATTCTCCCTTGCCCCGCGATGGGCCGATGTTTACCTATAGGGTATGAATGCACCATTGATTGACCCTTTCGCCCGCGCCATCACCTATCTGCGTGTCTCTGTCACAGACCGCTGCGATTTCCGCTGCGTCTATTGCATGTCCGAGAACATGAACTTCCTACCCAAAAAGGAACTTCTCACGCTCGAGGAACTGGACCGGCTGTGTAGCAATTTCGTTGACCTCGGGGTGCAGAAATTGCGCATCACCGGGGGCGAGCCTTTGGTGCGCAAGGGCATCATGACCTTCTTTGACAGCATGACCCGCCATCTGGATGCAGGCACGCTCAAGGAACTGACGCTCACGACAAACGGCAGCCAGCTGGAACGCTTTGCCGCTGACCTTTATGCCGCGGGCGTGCGGCGTGTGAATGTGTCGCTTGATACGCTGGACGACCAGAAATTCGCCGATATCACCCGCTGGGGTCGCCTGCCCCAGGTGTTGCGCGGCATTGATGCGGCGCAGGCTGCGGGGTTGCGGGTCAAGATCAATGCCGTTGCCCTCAAGGGGTTCAACGAATCCGAACTGCCCAGCATGACCGCATGGTGTGCCGATCGTGGTATTGACCTGACCTGGATCGAAGTCATGCCGATGGGCGATCTGGGCAACGAGGACCGCCTTGGCCAGTATTGGTCCCTCAAGAATGTGCGCAAATCCTACGAGGATCATTACACCGTCACCGATCTGGCGGAAAGTTCCGGTGGCCCTGCCCGCTATGTGCGGCTGGAAGAAACCGGCCAGAAGATCGGTTTCATCACGCCGCTGTCCCATAATTTCTGCGAAAGCTGCAACCGTGTGCGGATCACCTGCACCGGTGAAATCTTTATGTGTCTGGGTCAGGAAGACGTCGCGGACCTGCGCGCGCCCCTGCGCAACCACCCCGATGACGACGCGCCGTTGAAAGACGCCATTCGCGCGGCGATCAACCTCAAGCCCAAGGGCCATGATTTCGATTACTCCCGCCAAAAGCTCGACGGGCAGATGCCCCGCCACATGAGCCACACAGGCGGCTGACCCAGTCATGTCCGCCCCTTTTCTGTATCGCGCGTGGGTCGTCGCAAGCATGGGATTGGTCCCGTTCTTTGCGCGTTCCCAAACCGCCAAGCTGCGCGAACAAGGTGTGTCTGTCAGGCGCGCCCATGAAAAGCTGGGCCATGCCACCCAAGACCGCCAGACCTCGGGCCCGCTGATCTGGCTGCATGCCGCATCGGTCGGGGAAAGCCTGTCGGTGCTGGCGCTGATCACCCGCATGGGGCTGCTGTTGCCGCGCGCGCAGTTTTTGATCACATCGGGCACCGCCACATCGGCCAAGCTGGTGGCGCAACGCATGCCGCCGCGCACGGTCCATCAATTCGCCCCGCTGGATGCCCCCGGCCCGCTCAAGCGGTTCTTGCGACACTGGCGTCCCGATGCCGCGATCTTTGTCGAAAGCGAATTATGGCCGCAGATGCTGCGCCGGACCCATGCCACGGGCGCGAAAATGGCTTTGGTCAATGCGCGTTTGTCCGAAAAATCCGTCGCGACATGGCGCAAACATCCGAAGTTGGCCCGCTATCTGTTTGGGGTCTTCGATCTGATCCTGACCCAGAACGATGCGATGGCCCATAATATGGTCA
>Ga0206127_1003957_pt1 | contig 13345 bp, 8 predicted proteins | sample Helgoland_Spring_6_FD_148646 | JGI IMG/M metagenome (GOLD analysis project Ga0206127, IMG submission 148646) | Pelagic subsurface seawater microbial communities from Kabeltonne, Helgoland, North Sea - Helgoland_Spring_Bloom_20160419_1 | ecosystem: Environmental > Aquatic > Marine > Epipelagic ...
TATGCTGCCTATTCATTTCTTGGCTTGGCTTGGCTTGGCTTGGATTAGATTGGATTAGATTGGATTAGATTGGATTAGATTGGATTAGATTGGATTAGATAGCGGAGCTTTTAACCGCGCCTATGCGCTGTTAGTCGGCTAGGAGCTTTTTGGCCAAGTAATAACCGTGATTACAGCCTGAAAAACTTTAGTTTTTATCAAGTAAATGGCCATTTTCGACTTGTTTTGTTCATTATTTGACTATATTGTTCACACAAATGCCATATTTGTTCAAATAACAGGTCGCTATGTCTCCAATGGATTATTTGCCAACCCTACTTAAAATTGTCGAAAATGGCGCTTCAGCTAACACAGATAAGGTGATTTCATATACCCATCTGTTAGTCGATAAACTGCGAGACAGCGGTGATAAAAATGCCGCTGACAAGCTACTTAAAGCCGTTACTAAAGCGCAGTCTTCCATGGGTCTGCTACCTAACGCCCTATTACCTTCAACCGTCCCCGTTGACCGAGACAGCCGTTTGTCCCTTGCTGATGAGTCGCATCCCCAACTCAATGATCTCGATATTCAATTAGATGATATGACTGCTGCATCGGTTGGGGAATTTGTTTCGTTTGTTGATAACGCCTCCAAATTGGCAGAGGCGGGAGTGGGCATCAGTCCTTCAATGCTGCTCTACGGACCTCCTGGTTGCGGCAAGTCATATTTGGCGCAATACATTGCTGCTCGATTGAAACTGCCTCTGTTAACCGCGCGTTGTGACGTAATGATGTCGTCATTGTTGGGGTCCACCGCCAAAAATATTCGCAATTTATTTGACCATGCCTCAAATAGACCCTGCGTACTCTTTCTGGATGAATTTGATGCGTTGGCTAAGGCTCGCGATGACCAGCATGAGTTGGGGGAGTTGAAGCGCGTTGTGGTGAGTTTGTTACAGAATATAGATAGCCTTTCGGCAGACACCGTCGTGATAGCGGCCACCAATCATGATCAATTATTAGACCCGGCAGTGTGGAGACGCTTTGCTTATAGATTAAATCTGCAATTGCCTTCAGATGAGATGCGAAGAAATTTACTGCAACAATATTTAAACGGTTATGCACCAAAGAATTTAAAACAGCTTGTGCTGGCTACGGACGGGATGAGCGGTGCGACTATCAAGCAGGCGTGCGAGGCAATATTAAGAATGATGATTATCGATAAATCTTCACATATTGACGAAAACAAATTATTGGCTAGAGTTGCAAAGATTCGGTTTCACGATACTATTCAGTCAGATGAATCTGCCGACGTTAAAATTCGTCGGTTAAAAAGTATGGATAGCCAGTTATTTACGACGCGAGTTCTCGGGGAAGTTTTTTCTATTTCTACAGGAAAGGTTTCAAAAATACTCAATAGTTAGCCACAGGTATGGGTTATGGGAAAAACGGATTTTCCAATTCAAGTTGTTCAGGTAAGAAGTTCAGATTACCGTCGGACAGAGGGTGGAAGTGGGCCTAAGAAAATGTTTGGTGAGGTTACTGAGCAGACCAGGGCAGCTTTAAATACTCAGATTAGCCAAGCATCCAGCCACTTTAGCGCTCAATGGCAACGCTGGCCCTCGCTGCCAGCGGTAGTCAAAGTTATCTTAAAGAAGGAAGCTCTGGCAAAGTCGCATCGACCTTTATCCTTATTCTCATCGAGAACCTGCCCGATCATTGGCAGTCTGGATTTTGGTGAGATTCTGGTCAGTGCGACTCCCAGTGGTCTAGCGCAACTCTCCCATAGAATCCGCACAACAACGGCCAAAAGTGCCACGGCCGGTATATCTACTATTGAGTCAATAGAGCCTTATAAAGTGAACGATGGTTTCTCAGGCTGCGAGGCTGAAACCCTAGATATCTGGGTGCAGGAAAAGCGGCCACTAAAGCTACACCTTTTTAGTCATAGTGATGCCAGTACGGATGCCAATATAGAAAGCGCCTTGCTCGAGTTGGCTGGCGAGCTGGGTATCGAGCTTGAGAAAATTACCTATGGTACTCGTTGTACGGCGTTCAAAACGATCAGTAGTACAGAGAAGATCGATGAAATATGCGATAACTTTATCGGCCTGCAGTCATTAAATCCGATGCCAAGTTATCGGCCGACTGACTTAGAGTTACAGATTTCTCCGATAGGCACAGTTGATCAAACACTACTGGCACCACCTGACCCAGAAATTGAATATCCGATTGTAGGCGTTATTGATTCTGGAGTCTGTCGAGAGGCAACGCACCTGACACCATGGATTGTTGGGCGCGAGGAATATGTCCCGCATAACTTACAGGATAATAGCCATGGCACTATGGTGGCTGGTCTTATTGCTGGCGCACGAGCGTTAAATCACGGTGATCAACGGTTTCCCGACGCGCAGGCTAAAATTCTCGACGTGGCGGTTTTTGAACGAGGTGCAACATTACAAGAGGACGGTTTGGTTGCGATGTTATCGGACCTGATTCCAAAGCATCCAGAGGTTCATGTTTGGAATTTATCGCTGGCGCTAAGTGGTGCATCCTCACCATCACAATTCTCAGACCTGGCCTGCTTTCTTGATGAGTTACATGACACCTATGGCTGTCTATTTGTGATCTCATCAGGTAATCACCAACTACTACAGGCCTGGCCGCAATCAATCACTTATGGAGGGCGTGACAGGGTTGCCTCGCCGGGAGATTCGATTCGAGCGTTAACGGTGGGGGCCATCGCTAATGCGCATAAAGATAATTCTCTATCAAAGACCGACGAGCCATCACCATTCTCTCGCTGCGGCCCAGGACCCTGCTTTGTGCCCAAGCCCGAGTTGTCTCATTATGGCGGTAATTGCGCGGCAGGCGGCACCTATGCTCAGACCGGCATTTTATCAATAGGCCCCCAAAACTCCCTTTGTGAAAGCTTGGGAACCAGTTTTTCAGCACCCCTTGTCAGTGCTCAAGCAGCTACTCTATGGCAGGCTCTGGAGAACCCACAATCGCCCTGTACGCCAGAGCGGATTAAGGCTTTGCTAATACATTCTGCATTGGTGCAATCGGCAGTGGTGTCTACCAGCACCATTAACCACTATGGCTTTGGTCGACCTGGAGATGTTATCGACAGTCTGTATTGTGATCCAAACGCCATCACCTTAATGTTTGAAACAGATCTCCGACATGGTAGCCATGAATTTGAGCGCTGGCCTTTCCCGATAGCAGATTGCCTGTTAACCAGTGAGGGTAAATTTAAAGGTGAAATGCTAATGACGGTCGCCTATTCCCCACTGACGGATAATCGCTTTAAGTCTGAGTATTGTAGAACCAATGTGGAAGTAGGGCTGGGTAACTACTGTGAAATTAAAGTTGAAGATGAAGATGAGTCTCGAGTAACAAAGTATGAATTCAACAGTTTTGTCCCTCCCGCACCCAAAAGCCTCCAGAAACTGTTTGAAGCGCATCAAATTGAACATGGATTCAAGTGGTCGCCGATCAAGGCCTACTATGCCAGGTTTCCAAATGGAAAAGGTTTTGAAAGGTGGCGTTTGAGAATGAAAGTAACACGAAGAGCAGAAGAGCTTCCGCCCGAAGCGCCCCAAAAAGCAACACTATTACTGACCATTAGAGCCAATACCCCTGACCTGCCCGTGTACAACGACGCTATTCAATTAATTAACCGCTCGGGTTGGGTTACGGTGAATATTGATGAGCATCTGCGAATCCGAACATAGCCACAGCTTTACGATCTTGGAGATTTATAATCTCAGCTTCATCGAATTAATTATTCAAGAGGTAACGTAGTCGTCTATTATTTAGATAAGGTTTAACGCAAGCGTCATCAAGACGTACGTAGCGCAGGATTGCGCGGGGGATTCTCAGGATGATCGCAACAGCAGTGCCGGTTGCCGCCAATAGCTGTAGTCGGAGACAGTATGGCCGACGATAAAAAACACATCTCCACCGACGACTCGACCTCAATTACCGAGGCCTTTCTCAAACATGAAACTTTTTTAAAGCGATTTATTTCGCGTTTTTTGCCACGCCCGCAAGATGTTGAAGATATTGTCCAAGAAACCTATTTAAAAGCCTACAGCGCCGAAAAGAAGCACGCCATACATCAACCCAAAGCCTTTTTGTTTCAGGTAGCGCGCAACACCGCCTTAAAACAATTAACCAAAAAGTCCAACCAGATCACAGGTTACATTGAGGAAATTGATGCCCCAGAGATCATCAGTGATGAGCTCTCCGTTGAAGACCATGTGATGGCCCGAGAAAAGCTCGGCTTCTTCTGCCAGTCAGCACTAGAAATGTCACCTCGATGCCGCCGTGTGTTCTTGATGGCCAAAGTGTATGGTTTCTCCTACAAAGAGATATCTGCACGACTGGGTATATCCGCCAGTGCGGTGGAAAAACATGTCGCTAAAGGCTTGCAGATTTGCAGTGCCTACATGGCCAATATAGAGCAGGAGCCGCCGAACACAGAAGTGACGGCAAAGCCTTTAACCAAGGGCAGGGGAAGGTATGCAAGCACCCCTAAAGCGCGGGACTTATTATGATTGAGCAAATGACAAACAATACCAACAGCCAGGCCTGTGCCTGGATTGCCAAGCTGCATGGCGGCGAACCCACAGCCCAAGAAAAGCAACAACTGCATGAGTGGATGGCGCAGAGCCCAGCCCATAAGGCCGAGATAAGAAAGGTCGCCCAACTTTGGGGTGAACTTAATGTGCTGACCGAATTGTCTGTGCCTGTTGATCCCCCCGCAAAAGCCAGCATGTTTTCACTGTGGCGCCCCAACCTTGAATCACTGCGCGACTGGCGACTCGGTGTGGGTGGTGTATGTGCCGCGATGATCTTGCTCGCGGTAATCATAATGCCTGGCACCTTTATCAAGCCCGACCCAAACACCTATAGCACCGCGATAGGCCAACAACAGCTAGTGACACTGGCCGATGGCTCAACCATATTGCTCAACACCAATAGCCAAGTTCGAGTGGACTACCAAACCGATGCACGCAATATTTATTTGCAACAAGGGCAGGCGCATTTTGAAGTCGCCACCAATAAAACCAGGCCATTTAAAGTCTATGTAGGCCAAGATATGGTGCGGGCAGTGGGTACCGCCTTTACGGTTTATATCAATAAACAGCTCGTCGAAGTGACAGTCACCGAAGGAGTGGTTGAGTTGAACAGCCTTGAGCCAATAGACAGCCCTGAGCGGATAGACAGCCTTGAGCCAATAGACAGTCCTGAGCGAGTAAGCAGACTTGAGCCAATCGACAGCTCTGAGCTAGTAGATATGCCTGAGCGAATAAATAGCCATGAGCCAACAAACAGCCCTGCGCCAAGCAGCAATATCGTTAAGACAGCAACAGCCTACCAACCCATAGGCCTAGTTAAAGCAGGTCAAAACGTCACAATCAATGCAGCTGACGCCAGCACCCCAGAAATAATAACCATCGACACCCAAGAACTCTCCCGCAAGCTCGCATGGCACCACGGCATGTTGCGTTTCTCCGGTGATTCACTGCAAGACGTAATAGCTGAAATTAGCCGTTATACCGATCTAAACATCGAAATCGTCGACCCCAGTATCAGTCAGCTGCGCATTGGCGGATTTTTCAAAGTGGGTGAAACCGACAAAATGTTTGAAGCACTGGAAACCAACTTTGGCATTCAGGTAGTGCATGTCGACAGCAAACAGGTGCAGTTAATAGCCGCCGATTCACACTAAGCCCCAGTCACCTTATGTGGCCGCCAGCGGCCACTTCTGCAACACTCAAAATCATAAACTAGACTAATAACTAGTGCCTATTCTTAAATACTTGTTATGCCAGCGAAGGCCGGCATCCACCACATCTATAGATCAGGGAATTCTTGAGTTCCTGCCTTCGCAGGAATGACAGTTAAATAGAATATCAGCGTTTCTAAAGCGGCACGAATTAGAACCTTCCAAAGCCAACACCATAGTTACAGTGCCGCACGAGCACAAACCAACGAGGGGAAACTTTTTTATGCAAAACCCTGAGGATTTTCTCCACTGGCGAATCATCTGTTCCGTAAGATCGAGATTCGGTGCACTCACTCAATGTGAAGCACTCGATGGTCGAGCAAGGGGAGATAGAAGAACGCCACAGTTTTTACTAAATCTTGTTTTGATAGTGATATTTTCAATACCGCTTTTATCGACACAAGCGCAGGGAAGCCCACGCCATCCTGATGGCGGTAGCTGTGATTTTAATATTCCCAGCCAATCTGTTGAAAAAGCCCTTGATACCCTAGCAAAACAAACCGGCCTTCTACTTCTATTCCCCTACGACCAAGTCCAATCGATAGAAACGCAATCGCTCATTGGTTGTTATTCTATTGATAAAGCTATCAGCTTTATGCTGCAGGACACTGGGTTGTCAGGCGATCTTACCGATGGTGGAGTCATAGTGATTTCACGTAATGGACTAAATGGTAAGGGGAAGAATATGTATATAAATACAAAGAAAAGTTTATTGGCGACGTTTATTGCAGTGTTTGGGGCCGGGGCTGTTAGTTCTGGTGTTATGGCGCAGGAGGGTGATAAGGAAGGGATGGGGTGGTTGTTGGAAGAGATTACTGTTACGGCGCAGAAGCGTGAGCAAAGCTTGCAAGACATACCTCTGTCAGTTCAGGTTTTAACTGATACCTACTTGGAAAATAATAACATTACAAAATTTGAAGATATGCAGTTTTCGATACCTGGTTTGTTGATTACTGAAAATACGCCCACTGCAAATGATGTTTCTATGCGTGGACTGCCAAATGCACCGGGGTCTTTGGGGTTGGAGCCGATGGTTGATATGTATTGGAATGGAATTCCTGTTACCAGCGAGATGATTTTGGGTTCAATGTTTGATATGGAGCGCGTTGAAGTATTGCGGGGCCCTCAAGGAGCACTGCAAGGCCGTCCAGCTCCGGGAGGAGTGATACAAATGCACAGCAAGAAACCAGATGTATCTGCGGAAAATGATATGGAAGGTAGATTGCGAAGTACAGTGAGTGACGATGGTGATTTTGAGATTGAAGGAGGCATTTCAATTTCATTGATTCCAGACAGGCTGGCGATAAGATTTGCTGGGCTGACAAATAGTGATGATGGTGCTGCGGACTATGTTAATGCTTCTGGCCAAAAAACATCGCGGGATAACGAAGTTGGACGCTTGTCGGTTGCATGGGAGCCACTAGATACGTTTCGAGCCTCGTTGGTTAGTCAGATAAATCGTAGAAAAACGAGTGGCTCTGTAGGAACTGTAGCGGGTTTCGGCTCTCAGGGGTACCATGGGCCTTACAAGGACCCTCGTAGTTTTTTTGAATTTGATAGGTTTCGTCGCGAGCATGTCCAGCATAACCTAACGATGGAGTGGGACCTTTCTGGACATAAGGTCACCTCACAAACAGGAATCGGAACGAATGAATATAGCTGGGATTTTGATACTGATAGGCAGTCAGCTTCAGATGTACTTAGACCGATATTTGTTGACGACTCTCAAAAGCGACTTGTGCAAGAGTTGCGCTTTGAATCGCTTGATACGGGATTTTGGGAATATATGTTCGGCGCATATTATTTGAACGCAAACCATGATCGTGTTACAGAATTGGAATTTCTGTCGTCAACGAGGTTATTTAAAGACGAGCAAACTCAATTAGGATTCTTCACTTTTCATCGTCTAAACCTATCGGATCAATTAAGCGTTCAAGGTGGGTTTCGCTGGCAGTCGTATGAGAATTGGAGCTTAAGTACTGACAAGTTAACAAAAGACAGTGCTCCAACGGGTTCTGCTCAGATTTCTTACGATTTTAATGATGACTCGATGGTCTATGTATCTTTCCAGAGAAGCTATCGTCCAGGAGGCGGTTCTGTTGCAAACGAAGCCATAGTTGACGCAGCTCTTGGAATAAATGCGGAGTCATATTCTTATTCTGAAGAAACCAGCAATGATGTAGAGCTGGGCCTTAAAACTACGTTGTTTGATGGAAGATTGCAGGTCAATCTTAACCTTTATCGCCAAGAGTTTGACGGCCTGATTGGCGGTACTGAACTCGTTCCAATCGATGCGAATTTAGATGCGATATTTACCCGGTTTGTTAATGGAGATGATAACACTCGGTTTCCAACCAATACAGACGTTGTGTCACAAGGCCTTGAGTTAGAGTTGCAAGCGTTACTGACAAATAATTGGAATGTATCGGGGGCGATATCACGTAATGAAGTGGAAAATATTGGCGGCTCAGCTATTCCATGTACTGCTTTTGGCGGTTCTGGAGAGATAGTCTACCCGGTTGGAAAACACTTTAGTACCTGCGATATTGATGGCCCCGTTGATCAGGTTCCAGAGTGGAGTCTTGCTATAACATCAGAATATATATATAGGGAAATATCGCCTTGGGCTGATGGGTACTTACGAGGGCGATATAACTCACGTGGCTCTCGGCCTACCAGGTTAAATGAATCTATAGATGATTTGGAATCGTTCTCGACACTTGCTATATACACCGGCTTACGTTCCATTGATGGCAAATGGGATATCTCCCTATGGGCCGAGAATTTAACGAATGAAGCATCATTCACTCATATAGCAAACAGTGTTAATTTCCAGAATGCCTATGATTATGTCAATTTTATTCCTGAACGACGCTATGGGATAGCTTTCAATTATAAGTTCTCCCTATAATTTATTCTGCAATTAATAATTTTATTTGGTTTGCTGAAAGTCCTAGGAATTTTTTCGCGGGTGAGTAAGAATTCATCCGCGTAATCTTGATGCTTTGAAAGGAGAGATTTCATGAGTGATAGTTTTCAGTGGTTAGAGAGCATAGGGGGGCAGAAAGTTGACTCATGGGTTGAGGAGGAGAATAGTACCACATTAGAGCGTTTGGCTGGGGATCTTCGGTTTAATGGGCTTTGTTCAGAATTTGAAGAAGAGCTTGAAAAAGAGGGTCAGCTGGTACATTTTCATAGGCCAAATATTATTCTTCGTGGTGATTTCATATATGAGATATGGCAAGACCGAGAGCACGTGCACGGAGTGCTTCGACGGCAATCTCTAGTTGGCAGCTCAATTGACGAAGCTGAATGGGACGTGCTTTTAGATCTCGACACTTTATGCAAAATAGAAGGTGGTAGTTGGTATATCCATTCATTTCAAGCTTCACGATTTTCCCCTTCTGGAAATCGGTTACTTTTAGGCTTGACAAATGGGGGGTCTGACTCAATGGAGTTTCGCGAGTTTGATCTGATAAAGAGAGAATTTGTTTTAGATGGATTTAATGTTCCTGCTCGAATTCACCGTGCAGAGTGGCTATCCGAAGACAGTTTGGTTATTTGCAGTCCGTTAAACGACGATGAAAAGACTAATTCTAATTATTCTCGTGTGGTGCGACTTTGGAGTCGTGGCCAGATGTTGGAGTTAGCCAAAGTGATTCATGAAGTTCCTGTAACACACACGCTGTGTAATACCACACGGCTTGAAACCTATAATCACACTTGGGTATTCCTCATCAGTGCAGCTTCTCTCGATGATATCACGATTTACCTTGTGTCTATGACGGGTGGCTTGACGCCAATAAAATTACCTAAAGACATGGGTTGGAATGTCCCCGTAAATGGATATCTGGTGGGGGTGGGAAGGAGCCTAATTATACCACTGGTTAGTGACTGGGTCGTGGGTGACTCCATTTATGCTTCCGGCAGTGTGGTCTCAATAGATTTAGTCGATACTCTGACCAATAATGGAGACCTATGTGGTTCTGTTTCTTTGGTTTTTCAACCAGAAGATGATGAGGCTATAGGTCCATCTTTGAATCTAAGTTCTTCTAAAGACTGTATTTATATTAATGTTATGAAAAATGTTGCAAGTAGGTTGATTCGAGCAACAAAGCTGGAACCTGAAAGTTGTTGGTCTCTCGAAGATATAACATTACCAGAAATGGGGCGATCAATATTGCCAATGTTCAGTAATCCTTGCTCTAACAGCTCGCTCGTTATCTTCGAGAGTTTTCTTATTCCGCCAACCCTCCATTTGGTGGGTAATTCAGGAGGATTAATAAAGCTTCGTGATTCTAAACCCTGTTCTGATTTTCCTCCGCTCAAGGTAAAACAGCATTTTGCGGCAGCAAACGATGGCACGGATATTCCATATTTTGTTATTCGCCCAGTTAATGATGCGATGAATAGATCTACTCCCACGTTGTTTTATAGCTATGGCGCCTGGGGGACTCCGGTAGTGCCAAATTATGACTATTTCTATTTTGGCTTGACCATTCGGCGATGGTTACAGCAGGGGGGGGCATTGGTAGTTGCAAACCCACGAGGGGGTGGAGAATATGGAGAAAAATGGCATCTTGCGGGAAAAAAAACAAAGAGACAGACCACTTATAATGACCTCTATTCTGTTTGCGAGGCGGTTTTTTCTTCGGGTCTGACGTCACCACGGTACCTAGGCATGATTGGAGGTTCTGGTGGAGGTTTGACGGCAGGGGTTACGTTTACTCAGCGCCCTGAGTTGTCAAATGCTACTATTTCCGCAGCAGGTGTTTTGGATATGCTGCGTTTCCACAAGCTTGGCCAAGGAGCGTTTGGAATGCATGAATATGGTGATCCAGAAAACCCAGAGCATGCGCGGGTACTGCGTGCTATATCTCCCTATCATAATTTGGATCAAGACAAGCAATATTACGAACCTTTGTTGTTGGCGGCAACATTGGATGATCGAGTGCATCCAGGGCATGTACGCAAAATGGCGGCAAAAATGCATAGCCTTGGCTTATCTGCGCTCTTTTATGAGGCCCGCGAAGGCGGACATATGATGGCGATGAATAATTCTGAGCGGGCATTTAATGCGGCGCTTCAAATGGTATATCTGTTACAGCGACTGGTTGATTGATTTGAAGTAAGGATAGTTTGAAAGATATTGTCTATCCTTCGTGTTGGGTGCGTGTTGACAGGTTCATACATTTTCCTCATGGGATCGGTTTTAGGGGCTTATAATAAAGTGCAAAAAGATAATCGTAGTAAAAAAATTTCCCCTTACATCATAAGGTGGGTTATATATTTTACAGCTGCAATTTTAATGAGTTCAGCAACTGCAAAGGAAGGGTTTTCTCAACGTCCTCCGATGGATTTTCCAAGCAACGTTTATTGGGGTGATACGCATTTACACACCACTCTTTCTGTAGATGGTTTCGCAGCTGGCACAAATATTTCGCCAGAACAAGCATACATATTCGCAAAAGGCGGTGCTGTGACACGTGATGATGGAGTAACAATACGTTTGAATCGGGCTTTGGATTTTATAGTTATTGCTGATCATGCTGAAAATATGGGGTTGTTGGCGGCCTTTGAATCTGGATTTGCGCTGGAGGGGGAACCTTCTGAAGCAAAAAGGAGGTATCAAGAGTTTCAAGAACAGATTCCCTTGCTTCGTGATATCCGGTTAACAAACGGGCGCTACCCAAAAGGGAGCGGGCCTTGGATGAGAACGTCGATGAGGCAAGGTCCTGTCGGCAGCCCTTCATTTACACGTTCAGTGTGGGAGAAAGTCGCCAAACGAGCAGACAAATATAATGACCCAGGAGAGTTTACAGCCTTTAGTGCTTATGAATGGAGTCCTATGCGCGATTTTGTTCATAGAGTGGTGCTCTTTGATGGAAATTCGGAAGCTGTAACAAAATCCCTTCCTTTTTCACAATTTGATAGTCCTAATGTTGAAGATTTGTGGAGCTATTTGGAGGAGTATGAAGTGGAAACCAAGAGCGGAGCTCTGGCCATTCCTCATAATGGAAACTTATCGCGCGGGAATATGTTTAAGGTGGAAAATTCGTTTGGGCAACCTTTTACATCCGCATATGCTCGGGTGCGCCAGCGTTGGGAGCCGCTTGTAGAGGTGACGCAGCAAAAAGGGGATAGCGAAACTCACCCGAGTTTGTCGCCAAATGACCAATTCTCCAACTATGCAAAAGAATACGCTGATTCATTTCACGGTAAAACCATCAATTTGAGTATTGATGAAAAGAGACTGCAAAGGAAACATGAATATACTCGATCAGCGCTTAAATTGGGGCTCGAGCAAAAATCTACACTTGGTGTAAATCCGTTTAAGTTTGGAATGATTGGCGGTACTGATTCTCATATGGGTCTGTCTTCGGTTGGGGTCAATAGCGACCTTTATTATGGGATTCTTGCTAGTGACGGTAATTTTATCGAAAATCGCAGCATAGAAAAACTAAATGTCGCAGGATACGCGGCAGTGTGGGCGAAAGAAAATACTCGTGAATCAATATTTTCCGCGATGAAGCGAAAGGAAGTCTATGCAAGCACTGGCTCGCGCATAACTCTGAGATTTTTTGGTGGTTGGGATTACAATATTGAAGATGCTGATAATCCAAATCTAGCTAGTATAGGGTATAAAAAGGGTGTGCCAATGGGAGGCGATTTAACTCATGGTCCCAAGGGAACTGTTCCGTCGTTTTTGATTCGCGCTACAAAAGATCCAAAAGGTGCGAACTTAGATCGTCTTCAGATTATTAAGGGCTGGCTCAGTGGCCTAGACGGAAAATCACATGAAAAAATATATAATATTGCGCTGTCAGATGGCCGTACCGAAAACCCTTCTAATGGGAAAGTGGATCCTGTTGGTTCTACTGTGGATGTAGCATCGGCTTCCTACATGAATAGCATCGGCGATGCCGAACTGGCTGTCGTTTGGAAAGATCCAGATTTTAACCAAAAAGAGTTGGCGTTTTATTATGTTCGCGTATTGGAAATACCCACGCCGAGGTGGCATGCGAAATCGATGAGAGATAGAAATAGCTTGGAAGCTCCGGTTGGTATTCCGATTGTCGCGCAGGAGCGTGCGTATTCGTCGCCGATTTGGTATAGTCCGCCAGCAAAAGCTGGAGGAGAGTAGACGGTGAAAGTCCGTTACGATGAAGGCCTAGCAAGCCGCATTGCCCTCGAGTCATGCGCTTATTATCGCGAGGTAATAGGTGAAGGGTTGACAGAGGTTCGTGCAGGCCAGCCATTGAGCCGCGAAATGATGAACCTTTCGGGTTGCCGACGCTTTTGTACCTGCGGAAGGCCACATGGAGGAGCGCGTTATGCGAGTGCTCTGACGCCCGGCGCGGTCGTAGACCCTGGCATGTACGTAAACTCTCCTCACGGAAGCTGGGAGATCTCCGCATTGGCCGGAGGGCGGCAACGCCCTCAGGTCCGCATCGGGAAGGTGAGGAGCCGAAGCCGATGATGAACGAAGTGGAGAAGTCAGACACCTGCATAGTAGCTGAGAAACCGGCGAACAAACCTGCGCCAGCAGGGGCGGAGTCGATGGAGCCA
>Ga0206127_1003958_pt1 | contig 13339 bp, 12 predicted proteins | sample Helgoland_Spring_6_FD_148646 | JGI IMG/M metagenome (GOLD analysis project Ga0206127, IMG submission 148646) | Pelagic subsurface seawater microbial communities from Kabeltonne, Helgoland, North Sea - Helgoland_Spring_Bloom_20160419_1 | ecosystem: Environmental > Aquatic > Marine > Epipelagic ...
AAGCAATTCTTTAATCGATTTAGTCTCTGCCAACAACTCTTCAATTCCTTTATGTCTTCTCTGATTTTTTAAAGCAATCTTTAATATATCAAAGTCATACTTTTCAGCTTCAATTTTTAAATCATCAGTATTTACAGTAGATGATTCCTTTAAAGCAATTTCTACCCAAGGTTTTAATGCGTAAAAATTGGTTTTAATAGTCGGAAACTTATTGATGCATTCATCAATAGTACCTGTTAGTTTATAGAAATTTCTAAAACATGGAATTACAGCATCTTTAATATCACTAATTTTATTTTTTTCTAGTGTTAAAACAAGTATTTTTTTTTCATAGTTAATTTCACTGAAGCTCAAAATATTTGGAGATCCGGAATAACGAACTTTATCATTCTCTCCAACTATCTGAGGTCTGTGTAAATGTCCTAAAGCTATGTAATCAAAATATGTAGGAAAATCTTCTGCACCAATATGCCCTAATGAACCTACATAGATATTTTGTTCGCTATCAGATACAGAACCACCAATTGCAAATAAATGCCCCATGCCAATTACAGGCGCTTGGGTTGTATTTATCAATTTACAATGGTTGGCAGCAGCCTTATAATGATTAATTAGGGCAGTTTTATACTTATCTGTTAATTCGTCAAAAGTTTCACCTGCAACAGCTCGTCTAATATCACCATCGCGTAAATAAGGAATCGCAGCAACAATAACTTTTTCTTTATTTAGTTCAATTTTAAAGACTTCATCTTTTATGTTTTCAGTTGCTTTTCCAACAACTTTAATAGATAAGGCATCTAAGATATGTTTTGGCGCATTTAGAGTACCTGGTGAATCATGATTTCCGCCTGTAATAATTATAGATTTACAATTAGTCGCTTTTAATTTTACTAAAAAACTGTAATACATTTCTAAACTTTGATTCGATGGAGAACCGGTATCAAAAACATCACCTGAAATTAATAGCATATCAATTTTTTCCTCAATGATGTACCCTTCAATCCAATTTAAAAATAAAATTTGTTCTTCAGTTTGAGATTGATCATGTAATCTGTGTCCCAAATGCCAATCGGCCGTGTGCAGTATTTTCATTTCTTTTTCATTTTTTTAGCATATGAATTTTGTTATCAAACTTTTAAAGAAAATTTTCAAAACAAATAAATGATAGAAAAGCTAAATTAACTTTTTTGAGTTAAAAGTACATCAAGTAAAAAGACCAATATTAATATGTAAATATTTATTTACAAGAAACAGAGTTGTCAGATTTATAGTACTTAATTTAATCAAAACTGACATAACTACTGATATGGTAAAATTTATCTAATTGAATTTTAAGAAATAAAAAAATACTATTTGTTATTATAACAGGGGTGAAGTGCTTTTTGTTTAAGTTTTTATAATTTATGGGGCGTTTTGTATCCTTTTATGTCAGTTTTTTAATTCTTTGGCTCGATTATGGCTACTAGTGAATGGATAAACTAAAAATATTTTTTTAATTACTATAATATGAGTCAAGTAAAAGAGAACAACACCATTAAAGTAAATTATACCGGTAAATTATCAAACGGACAAATTTTTGATACTTCTGAAGGAAAAGAACCAATTGAATTTATTTTGGGACAAGGAAGATTAATTCCTGGTTTTGAGAAAGGTTTAATTGATATGAAATTAAATGAAAAGAAAACTATCGAAATTGCAAAAGACCAAGCTTATGGTGATGTTAATGATAATTTAATACAAGAAATAAACAAAGCCGAGCTTCCGCAAGATATGGAGCCTAAAGTTGGTATGGGATTAGTTTCTAAATCTCCTGACGGAAAAGAAATAAACTTGATGGTTGTTGAAGTTAAGGATGAAAGTATTGTGATAGATGGAAATCATCCTTTAGCAGGTCATGATCTTATTTTTGATGTTGAAGTAGTTGAAATTAAGGAGACTGTAATTACAGAATAAAAGAAATTATTTCTTTTAAAAAATAAAAAACCTTTGTTATTTGATCTTAACAAAGGTTTTTTTTCGCTTAAAATGGTAATGTTTTTACATTTTTTAAGATGTTTATATCTTCTAAAATATCTATTTAAAAGTTTTTTTTTAAATTAATTATTCTATAGTTTCGCAAGCCTAAACTAAATATATATGAAAACTTTAAATTATTTTAAAATTGCCGTTGTTTTATTATTAACCGTATCAGTATTTGTTTCATGCGATAAAGATAAAGATGAAGAAATTGATATGGATTCACTAAAATTCTCTGAAATAAAATTCTCTGAAATTTATAAATCTTCAGCAAATGATGATGTATCTGATGTTGTAATAGGAGATAACAGTATTCATGTTACAAGTACAAAGAGTCTAAATAATTGGCACGGAGTGTTATTAGAGGATAATGAAGTAGAAATTGGTGGAAGTCAGACTATAGAATATACCATAACTAAACAAACTGAATTGGCTAGACTAATGGTAGGTTACTTGTTAAAAGATGATGTAACCAATTTTAAGAAGGAAAATAATACTTATAAGTATCTTTTTGTATATTCACAAATTTTTAACTCAGGAATTAGCGTACCGTATTATACGGTCTCAGAAAGAGCATTTACAGTTTATTATAAAGATAATAAGCAGGCACCGAATAGTAATTTTGATAATTATGAATTAGGAGATCGTTTTAAAATTGTACTAAAAGATAAGGTTATAAAATATTATAAGAATGATGATTTATTTTTTACAGATTCTAGGGAATTAAATAGCAAGGTTATTCCAGCAATCACCTTTAATAATCTTTCTGGTGGTAAAACAGGAGAAATAGAAATATCTGATATCAAAATTTCTAAATAAATAAAGATTTGATAATTTTAATCTATAGAAGCACAACTTTAAAAAGTTGTGCTTTTTTTTATTTTTTTAAAATAAACCTATGAAAATAAAAATCATCTAAATTTAAGGTGGCTTTTATTTTGAATTTCATAAAAATTGAGGATAAATAAAAATAATAATATCTTTATTCTAATTTTTAAAAAAAAATAGTAATATTTGTGTCAAATAACAAAAACATGAGTTTTATTCAATTACATCATCATCATTATCAAATTTGCGCTTAAGCGAACTAAGAATGTATTGAATAAAATCAAGATATTTAAAAACCCGTTTGAGCAAATCAAACGGGTTTTTTTAATTTAAAACCGTATTTGCTCAGGCATTAAACAAAACAAAAATGAGTAATTTAAGAATTGCAGTACAGAAGTCAGGAAGATTAAACGAAGATTCAATGAGAATCTTAAAAGACATTGGTATTTCTATAGATAATGGAAAAGATCAATTAAAAGCGGCAGCAAGAAATTTTCCTGTAGAAGTTTTTTACCTTAGAAACGGAGATATCCCACAGTATTTAAGAGATGGAGTAGTAGATGTGGCTATTATTGGAGAGAATGTTTTAATAGAAAAAGGAAACGATATTGAGTTTGTAGAGCGTTTAGGTTTTTCTAAATGCAAAGTTTCTATTGCTGTTCCTAAAGATTCTGAAGCCAATTCATTAAAAGATTTAGAAGGAAAAAGAATTGCAACTTCGTATCCAGAAACGGTAAAAAAATATTTAAAAGAATATAATATCGATGCACAATTACACACCATTAGTGGTTCTGTAGAAATTGCACCAAATATTGGTTTAGCAGACGGAATTTGTGATATTGTTTCTAGTGGATCAACACTTTTTAAAAATGGTTTAAAAGAGATTGAGGTACTTTTAAAATCGGAAGCAGTTTTAGCAGTTTCTTCAAAAATCTCTAATGATAGAATGGCTATTTTGAAAAAAATTCAATTTAGAATTCAATCTGTTTTAAAAGGAAGAGATTCTAAATACATATTGTTAAATGCACCTAATGATAAATTAGACGCTATTTTAGCTTTATTACCTGGGATGAGAAGTCCAACTGTTTTACCATTGGCAGAAAAAGGCTGGAGTTCTGTACACACTGTAATTAGCAAAAATCAATTTTGGGAAATTATTGATGAGTTAAAGTTAAATGGAGCAGAGGGAATTTTAGTATGTCCGATTGAAAAAATGGTGGTTTAAATTTTTTGGACTTTTTACTATATTTTTTTTGAATAAAAAAGTATTAAGAATTCCTTGTCAATCCAAACCGCAAATAAAGTTTTATTAGATAATAGAATCATGAAAAATATAAATAATCCTCAAAGAAAAGATTGGAGTCAGATTTTAGAAAGACCCACAAAGACTGTCGAAGATATTGAAAAAACTGTAAATCAAATTTTTGGCGATGTTCAAAAAAACGGGGATGCTGCAGTAAAGAAATACACGCAGTTGTTTGATGGTGTTTCTTTGGATAACGTTATTGTTTCTATTGAAGAAATTAATGAAGCAATTGCAGAAGTTTCAAGTGAATTAAAAGATGCTATCAATCTTGCAAAAGAAAATATCACCAAGTTTCATACTGCACAAAAGACGGATAAAGTTTTTGTAGAAACTACAAAAGGAGTTTCTTGTTGGCAAGAAAAAAGACCTATTCAAAAAGTAGGTTTATATATTCCTGGAGGAACCGCTCCATTATTTTCTACAGTTTTAATGTTGGCTATTCCTGCTCAAATTGCAGGTTGTAAAGAAATTGTTTTATGCTCACCTCCAAATAAAGAAGGAAAAATTCATCCTGCTATTTTGTATACTGCTAATTTATGTGGTGTAACTAAGATTATAAAAGTTGGTGGAATTCAAGCGATTGCAAGTTTTACATTTGGAACCGAAACAGTTCCTAAAGTTTATAAAATATTCGGACCAGGAAATCAGTTTGTAACAGTTGCAAAACAGCTTTCTACGAAATATGGAATCGCTATTGACATGCCTGCAGGGCCAAGTGAACTATTAGTGGTTGCAGATAATAAGGCAAATGCTAGCTATGTCGCTTCAGATTTACTAAGTCAAGCAGAGCATGGAGCAGATAGTCAGGTAATTTTGGTTTCAACTTCAAAAAAACTAATTGATGAAGTTACTTTAGAGATAAAAAAACAACTTTTAGAATTGCCAAGAATTCAAATTGCCCAAAAAGCAATAGAAAACTCCAAATCTATTTTTGTTGAAAATGATGAAATTGCATTAGAATTGATAAACGAATATGGTCCTGAACATTTTATTGTTTGTACAAATAACAACGACTTTTATGTTGATAATATAAAAAACGCAGGTTCCGTTTTTATTGGTAATTATACGCCAGAGAGCGCAGGAGATTATGCTTCTGGTACAAACCACACATTACCAACAAATGGTTTTTCTAAATCGTATTCAGGTGTAAATTTAGATAGTTTTACAAAGAGCATTACATTTCAGGAAATAAACAAGGAAGGAATACAAATAATAGGGAAATCTATTGAATTAATGGCCGCAGCAGAAGGATTAGAAGCACATAAAAATGCAGTTTCAATTCGTTTAAAAGATTTATAATAGGTTCTAAAATTTCAGTCTGAATTAGAAAACGAAGAAGAATTTTTGCATTCGATTTCTCATTAGATAATTTTGAGTAAAGTCGAAAGATTGTAAAAACCTCATTTCAAAATCAAATTAGGAATATTAATTATGAAAAAAAACTTTAATATCAACAGCCTAATTAGAGAAAATATAAAATCTCTAAAACCATATTCTTCTGCAAGAGATGAATATAAAGATGCAACAATTAATGAAATGATTTTCTTAGATGCTAATGAAAATCCTTTTGAAAATGGTGTAAATAGGTATCCAGATCCACAACAAAATAATGTAAAGGATTTGCTTTCTGATATTAAAGAAATCCCAAAAGAAAATATCTTATTAGGTAATGGAAGTGATGAAGTTTTAGATTTAATCTTTAGAGCTTTTTGTGAGCCAAAAGAAGATAATATTATCACATTACCACCAACATATGGCATGTATTCTGTTTTGGCAAATATAAATGCTGTTGAGAATAGGACTGTACTGCTAAACAATGATTTTCAACCAAAAGTAAAACAGATTTTAGAAGTTGCAGATGCAAATAGTAAAATTTTATTTTTATGTTCACCAAATAATCCAACAGGAAATAATTTTAAGGTTACATCTATTAGAGAATTATTAATAAGGTTTAAAGGATTGGTTGTTTTAGATGAAGCTTATATAGATTTTTCAGATCATAATAGTTGGTTGAAAAGGTTAGAAGAGTTTCCTAATTTAATTGTTACACAAACTTTATCAAAAGCATATGGTTTAGCGGGAATTCGTCTGGGAGTTTGTTATGCATCCAAAGAAATTATTAAAGTTTTAAATAATATAAAACCACCATATAACGTAAATGAATTAACACAGCAAAGAGCAGCTACTCGACTTCAAAAGATGGATGAAATTCAGAATGAAGTTGCTCAATTAATTAGTGAACGAAAACGCTTAAAAGAAGAATTGGAATGTTGTGTAAGCTATATTGAAAAGGTATATCCATCAGAGGGTAACTTTCTTCTAATAAAGGTCGATGACGCAACAAAACGTTACAATCAGTTAATAGGTTTGGGAGTTGTTATTAGAAATAGAACGACTCAACCTTTATGTGAAAATTGTTTACGTATAAGTGTTGGTATTTGTGAAGAAAATCAAAAATTATTAAGAGCTTTAAAGTCTCTTAATTAAAATAGAAGAATTTGTTGTTTCTGCATAGACAGGAACCTAAAAATAAAATATCATGAGTAAAAAAGTATTATTTATAGATAGAGATGGAACTTTAGTTATAGAGCCGCCTTTAGATTATCAATTAGATAGTCTAGAAAAGTTAGAGTTTTACCCAAAAGTTTTTCAATACATGGCAAAAATTGCTTCAGAGTTGGATTACGAATTGGTAATGGTAACGAACCAAGATGGTTTAGGAACTAATTCTTTTCCTGAAGATACTTTTTGGCCAGCTCAAAATAAAGTAATTTCTGCTTTCGAAAACGAAGGCGTTATTTTTACTGAAGTTTGCATCGATAAAACTTTTCCACATGAAAATGCGGAGACTCGTAAACCAAGAACAGGTTTGTTAAAAAAGTATTTTTCGGAGGAATATGATTTGGAAAACTCTTTTGTTTTAGGAGATAGAATTACAGATATGGAATTGGCTAAAAACCTTGGTTCTAAAGGGATTTTTTTATCTGAAGACCCACAACTAGGTGTTGATGAAATAGAAACTTCAAAACAAGAAATTTTAAACTGTATTGCATTAACAAGTACAGATTGGTCAAAAATTTATGAATTTTTAAAGTTAGAAGATAGAATCTCAGAAATTACTAGAAATACAAATGAAACTAAGATTTATATCAAATTAAATTTAGATGGTTCTGGGAAAAACGATATTTCTACAGGCGTTAAATTTTTTGACCACATGTTAGATCAAATAGGACGTCATGGTGTAATGGATTTAACTGTAAAAGTTGATGGTGATTTAGAGGTTGATGAGCATCACACAATAGAAGATACCATGATTACTTTAGGAGAGTTATTCCATAAAGCATTGGGTAATAAATTAGGAATAGAACGTTATGGTTTCTGTTTACCAATGGATGATTGCTTAGCGCAAGCAGCAGTTGATTTTGGAGGAAGACCTTGGTTGGTTTGGGAGGCAGATTTTAAGCGCGAAATGATTGGTGATATGCCAACAGAAATGTTTTTACATTTGTTCAAATCATTTACAGATGGTGCAAAATGTAACTTAAATATTAAAGCTGAAGGAACAAACGAGCATCATAAAATTGAAGGAATCTTCAAAGCATTTGCAAAAGCAATGAAAATGGCAGTTAAAAGAGATGCTAATAAGATGTTTTTACCATCTACAAAAGGAGTGTTATAATGAAGTTAGTAATTATAGATTATGGTGCAGGAAACATTAAAAGCATTCAATTTGCTTTCAAACGTTTAGGAGTTGACGCTGTTTTATCAAATGATATAAATGAAATTACAGCTGCTGATAAAATAATTTTCCCGGGAGTTGGTGAAGCAAGTTCTGCAATGAAAATGTTAGAACAAAGTGGGTTAAATAAAATAATACCTGCTTTAAAACAGCCTGTTTTGGGTATTTGCTTAGGAATGCAGCTGATGTGTAATTATTCTGCGGAAGGAAATACAAAAGGATTGGGAATTTTTAATGTTAATGTTAAAAAATTTTCAAATGCAGTCAAAGTTCCACAAATGGGATGGAATGTAATCTATGATTTAAAATCTGATTTATTTAAAGGAATTAAAGAAAAAGAGTTTATGTATTTAGTGCATAGTTTTTATGCTGAAGGTTGTGATGAAGCTATTGCTAAAACAGATTATGAAATTGAATATGCATCGGCTTTGCAAAAGGATAATTTTTATGGTGTGCAATTTCATCCAGAAAAAAGTGGAATTAAAGGCTCAAAAATTCTAGAAAATTTTTTAAACCTTTAAATTTATTCTGAAATTGTTTCAGAATCTATTAATTTTAAAAAATGAATAATTTAAGTTATAGTATTAAATAAATAATTTATGAGAATAATTCCAGCCATAGATATTATTGAAGGAAAGTGTGTTCGTTTAACAAAAGGCGATTACAGTACTAAGAAAATTTATAATGAAAATCCATTAGAAGTTGCAAAAGAGTTTGAAGCAGCGGGAATTGAATATTTGCATGTTGTTGATTTAGATGGTGCAAAAGCGAGTCAAATTATCAATCATAAAGTGTTAGAACAAATTGCTAGTAAAACCAATTTAAAAATTGATTTTGGGGGTGGATTAAAATCTGATAAAGATTTAGAGATAGCGTTTAATTCTGGTGCAAATCAAATTACTGGTGGAAGTATTGCAGTTAAAAATAGTGAAATTTTTGAAGGTTGGATTAAAAAATATGGCTCAGAAAAAATAATTTTAGGAGCTGATTTTTATCCTGATAATTCAGGAGGAAAAATTGCTACAAATGGTTGGCAAGAAGAAAGTTCTCTAGAATTGATTCCTTTTATTTCTGATTATTACCAAAAAGGAATTCAATATATAATTTGTACAGATATTTCTAAAGACGGTATGTTGCAAGGACCTAGTTTCGATATTTATCAGCAGATTTTAACGCAAGTAAATAACTTAAAATTAATTGCTTCTGGAGGAATTTCAACTTTTGATGAACTTCCTAAATTAGCAGAAAATGGTTGCGAAGGTGTTATTATAGGAAAAGCGATTTATGAAAATAGAATTAGTTTGAAACAACTAGAAAAATTTATAGTTGCTGGCATGTAGACATAAGTTTTATTGATTAAATTTTTATCTAATCACAAAAAAAAGCATCCAAAATAAAAAAATATAATGTTAACAAAAAGAATTATACCTTGTTTAGATATCAAAAACGGAAGAACTGTAAAAGGTGTAAATTTCGTAAACTTAATTGATGCTGGAGATCCTGTAGTTTTAGCACAACAATATGCAGAATTAGGAGCAGACGAATTGGTTTTTTTAGATATTTCGGCCACTTTAGAAGGTAGAAAAACAATGCGAGACATGGTTTTAAAAGTTGCGGAACAAGTAAATATACCGTTTACAGTTGGTGGAGGAATTTCTTCTATTGAAGATGTTGATGTTCTTTTAAAATCTGGTGCGGATAAAGTTTCTATAAATTCATCAGCTATAAAAAGACCTGATTTGGTAAATGAATTAGCAGATAAATTTGGAAGTCAATGTGTGGTTGTTGCAATTGATGCAAAACAGATTGATGGAGAATGGTTTGTTCATTTGGCAGGAGGAACAATTCCGACAGAATTGAATTTATTCAAATGGGCGAAAGAAGTTGAAAAACGAGGAGCAGGAGAAATTTTATTTACATCTATGAATAATGATGGTACAAAGGCTGGTTTTGCAAATGAAGCGCTTTTAAAACTATCAATTGAATTAAATATACCAATTATTGCATCTGGTGGCGCAGGAACAGTGCAACATTTTGTAGATACTTTTAACGAAGGAAAGGCAGATGCAGCTTTAGCAGCAAGTGTATTTCATTTTGGAGAAATACCAATTTTAGATTTAAAACAAGAATTAAAAAAAAATAATATTCCAGTTAGAATATAAATGTCAGTTCGAGTGCAGTTGAGAAATAATTACTTTTTTACTAAACTTGAGAAGACATCTAAAATAAAAAAAATGAACATCGATTTTAATAAAAATAACGACGGATTAGTGCCTGCAATCATTCAAGATGCAACAACAAAAAATGTTTTAATGCTTGGGTATATGAATGAAGAGGCTTTTGCTAAAACACAAGAAACAAAATTAGTTACTTTTTTTAGTAGAACCAAAAACCGATTATGGACTAAAGGAGAGGAAAGTGGAAATAGTTTGAATTTAGTAGATATGAAGCTAGATTGTGATAATGATACTTTATTAATCTTTGTTAAGCCAAATGGACCAACATGTCATAAAGGTACAGGTACCTGTTGGAATACCGAAAACAAACAGAGTTATGGGTTCTTTTCTACTTTAGAAGATGTAATTACGGAAAGAGTTGCAAATAAAGATACTCAGAAATCATATGTAGCAAGTTTATTTGATAAAGGAATTAATAAAATAGCTCAAAAAGTAGGTGAAGAAGCTGTCGAAACTGTTATTGAAGCGATGGATAACAATGATGAATTATTTTTATATGAATCTGCCGATTTGTTGTTTCATTATTTAATGTTATTACAGGCAAAAGGTTTCACTTTAAAAGATATTGAAGCTGAACTAAAAGGAAGGCACAAATAAACTTAACCATATAGTAAGTTTAAAATGATCAAATAAATTATTATTTGGTCATTTTTGTTTTGTTCCAAACTGATGACACAATAATAATTGAATTTTAAATAAATATGAATAAAACTCTATTTAAATAGTATTTTTGCTAGATGTAAAAAACAAATAATTGAAAAACTCAAAAGCACTTATCGTTTTAGCATTTATAGCCATTTACGTTATTTGGGGATCTACTTATTTATTCAATAAAATAGCTGTTACAGAACTACCTCCTTTTTTTTTAGCTTCTATTCGTTTTTTTATAGCAGGAATTTTAATGATTTTGTTGGCTATTATTTCAAAGCAAAATCTATCTATTTCAAAAAAACAATTATCTAATTCAGTTATTGCTTCTTTTTTCTTTTTGATTTATGGAAATGGTGTTTTTGTATGGGCTTTGCGTTATGTTGATAGTGGATTTGGAGCTTTAGTAGCTTCAACTCAACCTTTATTTGTTTTATTTTTATTAAGATTAATCGATCGAAAACCTTTGCAAAAAAAATCTATAATTGGTGTTTGTCTAGGTATGCTAGGTATGTATATACTAGTAAGTCAAAAAGAATTAACGACTTCGGAAGGAAGTTTACTCGGTATTTTTATGATGTTAACATGTGTGTTAAGTTGGAGTTATGGAAGTGTTTTTGTATCAAAAGCTGATTTTCCAAAAAGTTTTATAGTATCAACAGGTTATCAAATGCTAGCTGCTGGTTTTGTTTTATCAATAATAAGTTTAAGTATTAATGAGCAATGGAGTTCACCATTAACTTGGAGTACAAATATTCAATTATCGATGTTTCTATTGATTTTTTTTGGTGGAGTAATTGCTTTTTCAGCTTTCAACTATTTATTAAAAGTTGTTTCTCCAGAAAAAGTATCAACTTCTGCTTATGTAAACCCTGTAATTGCGTTATTTATGGGTTGGTATTTTTTAGATGAAGTTTTCACCATACAATCAATAATAGCCTCAGTAATTTTATTAACAGGAGTTTATTTTATTACTTCTAGAAAAAGAAAATAAGTAAAGATTTTGAAAGTTAAAAAGGCAATAAAATATATGTTGATTAGCACATTTGCTTTTGCTTGTATGAATTCTATAGTTAAGTATCTCACAGATGTAAGCGCTTATCAAATTGTTTTTTTTAGATCATTAGGTTCACTTTTTTTTACGTTCGGATTTTTATTAAGAAATAAAATTCCAATCATTGGTAAAAATAATACATTACTCATTTCAAGAGCAATAGTTGGAAGCTTATCCATGCTTCTTTTCTTTATGTCGGTTAAACTATTGTCTATCGGCACAGCGGTTTCGCTAAGATATGTCGCTCCAATTTTTGCTGCTATTTTTGCAGTTTTTTTATTGAAGGAAAAAATAAAACCTTTACAATGGATTTTTTTTCTGATTTCTCTTTTTGGAGTTTTTATTTTAAAAGGGTATGATAATCAATTAAATACAAGTGGTTTAATTTTGGTAATGTTAGCATCTTTACTTAGTGGATTGGTATATATTATCATCAGTAAAATAGGGAAGAGTGAGCATCCAATTGTGATTGTGAACTACTTTATGGTTTTTGCAACCATTTTAGGAGGTACACTTTCTGTAAATAATTGGGTAACTCCTAAAGGCAATGATTGGTACTTTTTAATGAGTCTTGGTGTATTTGGTTATATTGGACAGGTTTATATGACCAAAGCTTTTCAAAATGCATCAACTAACATTATAGCTCCCATAAAATATTTTGAAGTTATTTATACAGCTACAATTGGGGTTTTCCTATTTGGAGAGATCTATACATTTTATAGTTTTTTAGGAATTTCTTTTATTATTGGAGGCTTGATTTTAAATATTTGGTATAAATCGAAAACAATTAATTTTAAATAAAAACACAAATAAAAATTTAGTATTCATTTTTAAATAGTATTTAATATCTTTCACACTAAATAAAAATCATTGCAAATAAACATAGTTCTATTCATCATTCTAGCTTTGTTATTGAGTTTTTCAGTAGCATTCTTTCAATATTTTTATAAAGTAAAGAATAAGGTTAAAATCAATTATTTACTCTTTTCATTGAAGGTAATGAGTCTTTTTTTGTTGATTTTACTGTTAATAAACCCAACAATTAAAAAAACAGAAATTCAAGAAGTTAAACCTGTTTTAGCTATTTTGGCGGATAACTCTAAATCTATTTCTTTTTTTAAGGAGAGAATTAATCTTAAAAATTTTTTAGATGAAATTAAGGCAGACAAAAGTATTCGTGAGAAATATGATATTAACGAGTTTGCTTTTGGTGCTGAATTAGGTAATTTAGATTCACTTTCTTTTACTGATTATGAAACGGATGTTTCTAAAGCTATTACTTCTGTAAATTCATTGTATAGAGGTAATATTGCTCCAGTGATCATACTAACGGACGGAAATCAGACGATTGGTAATGATTATGAGTTTATTGAATCAAAGCAAAAAATATATCCTATTGTATTTGGAGATACAATTGAATACAAAGATCTAAAAATAGGTCAGTTAAATGTAAATAAGTACAGTTATATAAAAAACAAATTCCCTGTAGAAGTTTTATTAAAATATAAAGG
>Ga0206127_1003962_pt1 | contig 13330 bp, 16 predicted proteins | sample Helgoland_Spring_6_FD_148646 | JGI IMG/M metagenome (GOLD analysis project Ga0206127, IMG submission 148646) | Pelagic subsurface seawater microbial communities from Kabeltonne, Helgoland, North Sea - Helgoland_Spring_Bloom_20160419_1 | ecosystem: Environmental > Aquatic > Marine > Epipelagic ...
ACGGCCACCGCGCGCAAGATTGCCGTTCTGTTCTACAACACCCTCCGACACGGCATGACATACAAAGACCCCGGTGCGTCCCATTATGAGGAACGATACCGCAATCGCGTACTCGGTAATCTCAGGCGCCGCGCAAAGTCTTTCGGGTATGATTTGCAAGAATTGCCACTGGAGGCCGACATGGCTGTTTCTTAGGAAGGCGACCGCGTACTTCGCGAGAGTCTCAGTGAGGTACGCGTTTATTGAGGCTCACCGCGCAGAGTTTTCGGTACGGTCGATGTGCCGAATGCTGTGCGTTCATTTCAGCGGGTTCTATGCATGGCTTAAAGAACCGTTAAGCCAGCGTGCGCTTGAAGATGCACGCCAGACAGAGCTGATCCATCAGGCGTGGACGGACAGTGGCAAGGTCTATGGATATCGAAAGCTGACAGATGACCTGCGCGATGCTGGTGAAACCTGCTCGGAGAACCGTGTGGCACGTTTGACCGGTCTTGCGGGTATCACGGCGCAAATCGGCTACAAACGCCGCCCTGGTCGATATGGTGGCAAGCCTGCTGTGGTCGCTGACAATACGCTGGATCGACAATTCGAGATTGATGCGCCCGATACGGTTTGGGTGACCGACATAACTTACATCAGAACGCACGAAGGTTGGTCTTATCTGGCCGTCGTGATTGATCTGTTCTCAAGGCGGGTCGTCGGATGGTCAATGCAATCCCGCATGACAACGGACCTTGCGTTGCAGGCTTTGTTGGCTGCCGTTTGGCGGCGCAAACCAAAGCAAAAGGTCATGATCCACTCCGACCAAGGTTCCCAATTTACCGGCGGAGAGTGGCAATCATTCCTGAGAAAACACAACTTGGTCGCCAGCATGAGCCGTCGCGGGAATTGCCATGATAATGCTGTCGCGGAAAGCTTCTTTCAGTTGTTGAAACGAGAACGGGTCAGGCGGCGGACATACACCACACGCGACGCTGCAAGGCGGGACGTGTTCGAATACATCGAGATGTTCTACAATCCGACACGCAAGCACACCAACAACGGCATGCTGTCGCCAGTTCACTATGAAATCAAACAAAGGAAAATGAACAAAGCAGGTGTCTAGGAAACTAGGGGCACCTCAGTCTTGTAGTCAATCACGACATCTGCCCCAAGATTGCGGACCAGGTCCGCATTTCGAACACTGCACGTGGTGGCGACGTGGGCTCCGAAGTGTTTCGCGATCTGGATCGCAAGGGTACCGACACCGCCCGATCCGGCATGAATCAACACCTTGTCTCCCGATTTCAAATTCGCCTTCGAAATCAGCGCCTGCCACGCCGTCAGGCCCGCAAGAGGAACCGATGCTGCCTCCTGATGGCTGATGTTTTCGGGTTTCAAAGCCATTTCGGTCGCTTTGAGACGCGCAGTCTGCGCAATCGCGCCCGCGTCCTGCTGGTTGGCGCGTGCGAAAACCGCGTCGCCGACTTTGAAGCCTGTGACCGCCTTGCCGACCTCGGTGATCTCGCCTGAGACGTCAAACCCCATGATATGCGGGAACTCCAACGGTATCATTTCCTTCATCGCACCGGATTGCAGGATGTAATCGATGGGGTTCACGCTGGCCGCATGGACTGCGATCAATACGGAATCATCTTTCAATTCGGGCGGGTCGATGTCGGCGATTTCGATCTCGCTGTCGTAGTCGCGAATGATGGCTGCTTTCATAGTGTAGGCTCCTTTGTTGAGTGGATCATGCGATGTCCGTCTTACGAATAGGCACCTGCCGAATAGGTCAGCCCGTAGCTGTGGCTATAGATTTCGAAGATGACGCCGAATGGGTCCTCGACATAAACCATGCGGAACGGCTTTTCGTCGGGGAAATATTCGCGGACAGGCATGCGCTGCTTGCCACCGGCTGCGATGATCTTTTCCAGAAGGTCCTCGAGGTTCGGGTCCTGTACCGCGAAGTGGAATGTCCCGTGTCGGCGATATGCGAAATTGTCGTCTGGCTCTTCGTTACCCTTGAACTCGAACAGCTCAAAGCCGATGCCATCGGCGGTCGACAGATGCGCGATCCGCAGGCGGTCCCAACCAGGGCCAAAGACGTCGCTACACATCACGCCGATGGCGCTGTCGTCCTCGGTTACCTCACTGGGCTGCATGATCACGTAAAAGCCCATGACCTCGGAGTAGAATTTGACAGCGGCATCCAGGTCGGGAACGGAGATACCGATATGAGAGAATGTGCGTGGTGTCGGGGTCATTAGGATTATCCTTTGCTTGCTGAGTTGCAGAAGAGATAGACAAGGCCGCTCCCAATGTTAAATTATAATATCTGATGTTTATAATAATTTAGTGAAATCAAAAAATGCTCAACGCGACATGGCTCGAAACATATGTCACCCTGACCGAGACCGGGCATTTTACCCGCGCGGCGGAGAAGTTGAACATGACCCAGCCGGGCGTGTCACAGCATTTACGCAAGCTTGAGGAACAGGTGGGTCAGAGCCTGATCGCGCAAGAGGGCAAAAGCTTTACCCTGACGCCAGCAGGCGAGGCGGTGCGCGACCTTGGACTGTCGCGGCGGACCGAGGAGCGGCACCTCCGCGATACCATTATGGCCGATGATCCCAATGTGGGCGAGGTGAAGATTGCATGTTCGGGCAGTTTCGCCTAGCTGCTCTACCCACGGCTTCTGGCGCTCATGAGGGACGCGCCGCAGCTCCTGATACATTTGGAAGCCGCCCCGCAAGACACTGTTGTTTCAGGCGTTTTGGGTGGGCGCTTTGATCTGGGGGTGGTGGGGCAGGACACCGGTCATCCGCGTCTCAACGCCCAGTCTATTGGACGGGAAGAGCTGTGCTTGATCCTGCCCGCTGATGCCGCTGATGAGACGGTCACATTTGAGTCCCTCGAAGATCGTGGCTTCGTCGCACATCCTGATGGTTTCGCCTATGCCGACGATCTTTTGTCTTTGAACTTTCCGGAAGCGTTTACCGGGGCAGATCGGATTAGGGTGCGGACTTTTGTAAATCAGATCGGGCAAATCCCGTCGCCAGTGGCCGAGGGCATCGGCTACACTCTGCTGCCACGCAGTGGGATCGAAGCGTTCTTCGGACGCAACCGGCTGAAGGTCGTCTCTCTGCCACACCGCCGATACCACGAACTGTGGTCAGTCACCCGGCGCGGCCCTGAGCCAACCGCGCGGCTTCGTGCGATTATGAGGATCGCCCATGATGTCGCCGGAGAGATCGGATGACCTGGCACGGGACCCTCATTTCCAAGGCATGACGAGGTATTTCTCACCTGTCTTCATTGCGCGATAATCGGTCACGGCTTCCTTGGTCAGCATCTCTGCGAGATCGACCCGTTTCTTGTAGTGGCTGGCAAATGTCGTCGTCAGGTTCTTGAGCACACGCTTGCGCATCCGTCCCACGGTTTCCGTTCCGACCGATTGATTGATTGATTGATTGAATGAAGGGGAACAGGAGCCAGCCTGACAGTGTCCAGCCAAAGCCGTAACTGGGCGACAGGATCGTCGGACCAGTGTCCAGACGCCCGTAGATGAACATGCGCTTTTGCTGGTTGGAACCATAGCGCGAATATTCGGTCATCTTGCCGACCGCGACCTGTTCCATGGCCTTGAAAACACTGTGGAATGCCCCCTCTGGAGTGGTCCACCCACTGGGATATGATTATCCCGTTTTCAGATGGGCCCTTGGATCGCTACATCTTGATAACCAGCTTTCCGAAATGTCCGGCACCTCGCATAGCGTGATAGGCTGATCGGGCATCCTTGAAGTCAAAAGTTTGATCAATCACCGGTTTCATGTTATGGGCCTCGATTGCGCGGTTCATATCGGCAAACATAGCCCTTGATCCGACGTAAATACCCTTCACGGTTATGGACTTTGCCATGATCGGAGTCGGGTTGGTCGCACCTGAAACGCCTGTTAAGACACCAATCAGACCGATAATACCGCCAACTCTGACTGCATTTACTGATCGGTCAAATGTCCCGGGGCCGCCGACTTCGACAACGCGGTCGACGCCTGATCCGGCCGTAAGTTCCAAGACAGCCGCATCCCATTCAGGGTTTGTTCGATAATTGATGACGTCACTGGCACCCAGCGCCTTCATCTTTTCCAATTTGTCGTCCGAAGATGAGGTGACGATTGTCCGCGCCCCCATCATCGTACAAAATTGCTGGGCGAAAACAGAAACGCCACCGGTTCCAAGCAACAGCACTGTTTCTCCAGCCTTCACTGGGCGCGGAAGAGTGAGTGCATGCCACGCCGTTAGCGCTGCACAGGGAAGGGTAGCAGCTTCCTCATCAGTTAGGCCGGGTGGTGTGGGAATAACACCGTCTTCGGGCAGAATGACTTCCTCTGCCAAGACGCCCTGACGAGCTCCTCCCAACGCTGAAGCCATGACGGAAGCGCTGATTTCACCGGCTACCCACTCTTCAAAAAAGCAAGAGGTAACCCTATCCCCTTCCTTCAACTTAACTCCTTCACCTACGGCGGTTATAACACCCGCCCCATCAGAGTTTGGCACAGTTGGAAATGGCAACTTGCGCGCACCCGCTCCCTCGATCGTAATCAAATCACGGTAATTGATAGAGTTCGCTTTCATGCGTACCCTCACCTGTCCGGGGCCGGGGATGGGTGTTTCGCGCTCTACGAGTTTCAGTGCATCTACGCCATCACCAGAAACGATTTCCCATGCTTGCATTCCAATAGTCCTTTTCAAATATCAATATAATTAGAGTCGTATCCGCTGGTTAACTTAACCGCGTCCGAGATCAGGGGTGAGGTCCCCAAGGGGCGGCCTGCAACAACTGGTTTTTCTGGCTCATCAACAAAGGTCTGATCTTGCTTCCAAAGACCATGAAGTCTTCATCCTTGAAGAGGCTGCTCCAGAAGTTACGGCGATCTGCATCGTCGTCAAATTTCCACAGATGCACGAGTTGGTGCAACTCACCGGTATCTGAAGTGAAATAGCCGACCAGTTTGGCATCAAAGCCGCCTTTTTCCAGCGCTGGCCAGCCATAGTCTCGGTAGACTCGGATGACCTCGGTCATTTGGCCAACATAGACCTGATAAGTTCGCAGTTCATAAATTGCCATTACGATTTCCTGTGTGAAAGGGTGTCGTTTTGCTGTTCCCTGATCCGTTTCATAGACCCAATTAGACCGGTCGTCTATATCTGACACAACATTCTTTGATCACTGATACTATTTTCAGAAGGAGATAGGCGCGTTGAATGTTGACAACGCGCCCATCTGGCCGATGGCTTCTTTATGTCAACAGCGCAAGGATCTGTTGCGCGGCGGCACCGGATGAGGCGGGGTTCTGGCCAGTGACGAGATTGGCATCACGCAGGACAAAGCTGCTCCAGTCTGCCCCTTTTTCATACTTGCCACCATTTGCCTTCAGCATGTCCTCAACCAAGAACGGCACGACGTCGGTGAGGGCCACAGCCTCTTCTTCGGTGTTGGTAAAGCCCGTCACACGGCGGCCAGACACCAGCGGTTTGCCGTCCGTCCCTTGCGTGTGGCGGAACACGGCGGGGGCGTGGCACACCGCACCAACGGGCATGTCGGCGGCGTTGAACGCCTCGATCAAACGTTTGCTGTCGGCGTCTTCGGCAAGATCCCACAAGGGGCCGTGGCCACCCGGATAGAAGATGGCGTCAAACCCGTCTTCGGTCACGTCCGAAAGTGTCAGCGTGTTCGCAAGATGCTTTTGCGCGTCGCTGTCGTCTTTGAAGCGACGGGTGTCATCCGTCTGTGCGTCCGGGCTGTCGCTGGAGGGATCAATCGGCGGTTGTCCACCTTTGGGCGAGGCCAAGGTGATATCCGCCTCAGCGTCTTTGAAGACGTAGTAGGGGGCCGCAAACTCCTCCAGCCAGAAACCAGTTTTTTTGCCAGTGTCCCCGAGCGTGTCGTGGGATGTCAGTACCATTAGAATTTTCATGTTCTTACTTTCAGTTGCGGCCAACGCGGATGACGCGCTTGCCAAAGTTTTCGCCGTTCAGCAAACCGATGAATGCTTCGGGCGCATTTTCCAGCCCATCGATCATCTCTTCGCGGTATTTGATTTTGCCGCTTTCAATCCACGGACCCATCTCTTTGACAAAGTCCGGATAGAGATGGCCGAAATCGTCAAAGATGATGAAGCCCTGTAGCTTGATTTTTTTGCGAAGAACCTGCCCCATGAGCCAGTTCATCCGGTCCGGCCCATCGGGAAGACTGGTCGCATTGTATTGCGACACCAATCCGCAGACCGGCACCCGCGCGTTCGGGTTCAATAGCGGGATGACCCCGTCCAGAACCTTGCCGCCAACATTTTCGAAATAGATATCGATGCCATCAGGGCTGGTCTTAGCAAGCTGTTCGGCAAAGTCATCTGCCTTGTGATCGATACAGGCGTCAAAGCCCAATTCATCGACCGCGTAGGCGCATTTATCTGGTCCGCCAGCGATGCCGACTACACGGCAGCCCAAGATCTTGCCGATCTGGCCCACGGTGGCACCGACGGGACCAGTTGCAGCCGCTACAACGATGGTCTCGCCAGGCTTCGGCGCGCCGATTTGGGTGAGACCAGCCCAAGCGGTAAAGCCGGGCATCCCCATGATCCCAAGTGCCCAAGACGGATGTGCAGGCGATTTACCCAGATTGGTGACGCCTGCTCCTTCGGTCAGAGCATAGTCCTGCCAGCCATTGAAGCTGAGTACATAGTCGCCCGGCGCGAACCCATCGACGTTCGAGGTAACGACCTGTGCCACTGTTCCGCCCTGCATGACACCGTCAATTTCCACGGGTGCGGCGTAAGAGGGTGCATCACTCATGCGCCCCCGCATATAAGGATCCAGCGACAGGAATTCCGTGCGCAGAAGCATCTGACCCGCGCCCGCAGAGGGAACCTCTCTCTCAACCAGGCGGAGTGTGTTCTTTGTCGGTGCGCCTTTGGGACGCTCCGCCAGAACAAGTTGGCGGTTCACTGTTTCGGTCTGTGTCATGTTCAAAATCTCCTAAAGGGCCGCTTCAAGAATGCGGCGGGTATCGTCGGTGGTGATGGCGCTATTTTCGCCAAGCGCGGTCAGGCCGTGGTCCTTCAAGGAGATGATGATGCGGTCAATCTCGGGCGCAGCGACGTCGTAATCACCCAGCCGCGTTTTGATCCCCATCGCCTCAAAAAATCCACGCGTAGCATCGATTGCTGCGTCGATTTGGTCATCCTCTGACCCCTCGCGGATGTCCCAGACGTTGGCGGCATATTGCAGCAGTTTCTCACGTTTCGGGCCGCGCTGGTCGTTCATCAGCGCTGGCAGCACTACAGCCAGAGTTCGCGCGTGATCGGTATCGTTCAGTGCGGTAATCTCATGCCCGATCATATGGCTGGCCCAGTCCTGCGGAACGCCCGCACCGATCAGGCCGTTCAGCGCCAGCGTTGCCGTCCACATCAGGTTGGCGCGGATATCGTAGTCGTCCGGCGTCTCAATCGCTTGGGGCCCAAGCTCGATAAGGGTACGCAGCAGGGTCTCGGCAAAGCCGTCCTGAACGCGCGCAGCAGACGGATATGTCAGATACTGTTCAATGATATGAACAAACGCGTCCGCAACACCGTTCGCGATTTGGCGGGGCGGCAGCGAGAAGGTGACCTCAGGGTCCAGCACCGAAAAGACCGGATAGCAGTGGGCGCTCATGAATGGGAGCTTCGCGCCCTTTTCAGAGTTAGTGATCACAGAGGTGGGATTCATCTCTGACCCTGTCGCGGGCAGTGTCAGAACGGTGCCAAACGGCATGGCACCCGTCACGACCGAGCCGTGCGATGTCAGGATGTCCCACGCGTCGCCATCATACAACGCAGCTGCTGCGATGAATTTTGTGGCGTCGATGACCGACCCGCCGCCGACGGCAAGCAGGAAAGTAATGTCTTCCTGACCGATGATCTCAACCGCCTTGAGTGCGGTTTCAAAACGCGGGTTCGGCTCAACCCCACCGAATTCGACCAAAGTGCGACCCGCAAGCGCCTCTCGCACCTGCACAAGAACGCCGGTCCGTTCAGCGCTGCCCCCGCCGTAGACGATAAGGACTTTTGCGTCTTCAGGGACTTGATCTTTCAGGTCCGCGATACGGCCCTTGCCGAACAGGATACGTGTCGGGTTGCGAAAATCAAAATTGTTCATTGGTTCAGGCCTCTTCGGTTTCAACGTGTAGGCGCACGTCGATGTTGCCACGTGTAGCGTTGGAGTAGGGGCAGACCTGATGTGTCGCTTCGACAAGACGCTGCGCGTCGTCGGGGGCCATGCCCGGCAAATGAACGGTGATGTCCAGATCAAGCCCGTATCCGCCCTCGGCGCGTTGGCCAATGCCGACCTCGATCGTGGTTTTGGACCCTGTGGCATCCAGCTTGAGCTGCTTCGCCGTGAGGCCCATCGCGCTGTCGAAACACGCAGCATAGCCAAGCGCGAAGAGCTGTTCAGGATTGACCCCTGGCTCGCCACTGTCCGGGCGGACCATCTGGACCGAAAAGCTGCCGTCGTTAAGGGCAGAGGTGCCGGAGCGCCCCCCGGTTGCCGTTGCGGTGGTTTTGTAGAAGATTTTCATAGGTTTTCCTTTTGTGAATAGACCGGTCGTCTATTCTGCTGGCAAAGTTTTTGGGATTTAGGGGGCTGGAACAAGGGCCTTCGTGGCATCCATTGCGGAATTGAGGGGGGCATCACTGTGCGAGATGCTCGCAATCAGGCTGGCCCCAAGCCACATATGATAGAGCATTTCCGCCGAGGCTCGGGGATCTTCGAGCGGAGCGATTGTGCCATCTTCCGCGCCCTGTTCAAGGGTCCGCGCCAGATGCGCCACAATATCAGAAACGCCTTTTTGCAGGATAATGCTCATGTTCGCAGATAGATCAGCAACCTCCGCCGATAGCTTGACGACCAGGCACCGGTCCTCAGGGTCCGGGCTAAGCTGTTTCGTGCGCCACCTTCCGAAATAGGTGAAAACCCGAGACCGCGCATCCATATCGGGATGCGCCAGTGACGCATTCAGGCGAGTGCCATACTCTGTCATAAACTCTTCCAACAGCGCACAGCCATAAGCCTCCTTGGAAGCGAAGTAATGATAGAACGACCCCTTGGGAACCCCAGCTTCTTTCAATAGAGAACTCAGACCGACACCTGTGTAGCCCTGCTGGGCCGTCAGGCGGCGTCCTGTGGTCAATATCTGTGAGCGGGTGTCGGTTTGCTGTTCCATAACTCCCCATATAGCCTCATTAGACCGGTCGTCTATAGCTAGCGTAGCATTTTTGATCACTGATATGTGAGCGATACTGAAAGCTGGGGTGGAAAAGCGCATCGATTGACATCGATGCCAGCCAGCATCGCTATCTAGCATGAACATTTCAACAAACCACGCAGATGCAAATCGGGTCAGCGCGTCCTTTGTCACGGACGCCCGAAAGCATGGCCGTCACCGCCGAGTCATTACCCTGTGATCGCGGAGTTTGACCTCACACCTTTTCAGGATTCTGTGGCTTATTTTTTGATCGCATAATGCAGTATTTGCCAGATGACACGTACTCGCATCGTGAATTACACCTGCATAAAAAGAAGTCTCTCAATTTCGTATCAAACCTAAAGCCGCCATTGGTTCACTGTGCAGCATTGGTCGTTTTGGGCTTATTTTGTTGAAAAAGTCGGAAAATCGAAGACTGCATTTTTCCGCCAGAACCGCGCCAGATGCAAAAGTCCGGAGTATCTGTGTCTGAGCGGCTGGAAGGCTCCCCGGGAGAAGCAGAAGACGATTTCAGCCGACACCCTCGCCGAAATTTTTGGTTGGTCATGTAGCAGCTTAAAATTCTCAAACCCGGTGCCAAATCCGACTTTTTCAACAAAATAGGCTCGAAGCTGCCGTTCGCTGCAGGCTGCTCAAAGGTCCGCTAAGGGCCGGATACGTTCAATGAACCTTGGTTGCAGCCACCACTTCGAGCAGCCAGATTTCTACACCAAGCTTATCTCGGCGCGGACTGCCAGAAATGAGCGCTTAGGCCGCCATGGTTTGCCCTAAGGTCTTGGGAAAGATTGAGCGGATTGGGTGCACAGTCTTATGGCTTCCGATAACTGTCGGTTATCGGAAGCCAGTAGCGATAGCCTAACTATCTAACCTGTAAGATCGCGGACACGCAGTGATTTCCCGGTGCTCAGCTGATTTAAGTGACGCGAGGCAAGACTTATGTCGCGCAATACGCCGCCCGGCTGGGCACCGTTTCAAGACGCCCATGGGGCGGGTCGCTTCGGCGCTAAGTCGAGCGAGTAATGAATGGACGTGTCCCAAAATGTGTCCCAAAGCGCGACCCAAATTTCCTACTCATTGGAGGAATAACACTTATAATAGAGGATTATATGAAGTTTTAACCATTTTGAGGAAGTTAAAATGGCGGACAGACAGTCCGCCTAACATATGTCCGCTCATGTTCTCATGTGGTCATTTTAACTTATATTTTATTGAATATATTACCAAATCATAGCAGTACTTGTTCGTACGCGTTCATTGCCGTTCCCATAAAACCATGCTATTATAGGGGAACGTTTATGGTAACAAACTCAAATCGAGGAAAGAGTTATGCCGAAGAAGCTCAGCAATGCACTTGATGCTAAGACCGTAAAATACGCAAAGCCTGGACGACATGTCGATGGTGGTGGCCTGCACTTGCTAGTCAAAAAGTCAGGTGCGCGTTCTTGGGTTTTTAGATATATGTTGAAAGGTAAGTCACGGGACCTTGGGCTTTCTCGGTGTTCTGAAGCAACGGCGATACTGCAAGGTGCCGGTCACGATGAGTTAACCTTAGCCCAAGCAAGAGACGTAGCAACCATTTATAGACTAAAGGTCAAAGCAGGTATCGATCCAATAGCCGAGCGTGAAGACCTTGCTATTGCGAAAGCTGCAGAGGTTCAGGCGCAGAAAATCGCTAAGGTGCGGTTCAAGGATGTTGCTGAGGCCTATATTGATGCGAATGGAGATAGCTGGAAAAACAGCAAGCACAGACAGCAATGGAAGAACTCCCTCGCAACTTACGTCTACCCCATCATGGGAGATTTAGCTGTATCTGATATCGAAACCAGTCATGTACTTGCGGCAATTGAGCCTATCTGGAAAGACAAAGCCGAAACTGCAAGTCGTGTTCGTGGACGTATCGAAACTGTTTTAGATGCTGCAAAAGTGAGAGAATATCGAACCGGGGAGAACCCAGCTCGATGGCGTGGGCATCTTTCTCTAATTTTACCTACTCGAACAAAGTTATCCCGAGGGCACCATAAAGCTGAACCTTATCTTTCAGTACCTCAGATAATAACGCAGTTGCGCTCGCGCCGAGCCGTAGCCGCTCTTGCTCTTGAGTTCACAATTTTGACTGCTGCACGCACAGGAGAAGTTATAGGGGCCACGTGGAACGAGATTGATATTGATAGAGCGGTTTGGACAATTTCCGCGGAGCGTATGAAAGCTGGTCGAGAACATAGAGTGCCTCTTTCAAAGCGCGCCATAGAAATATTGCAAAATGTTAAGATGTTAAATGCTTCACATGTATTCTCTGGAAACAAAGGTGGTCCATTATCTCAGATGGCAATGTCTATGCTGCTCAGGCGCATGAAAACGGATGTCACAGTCCATGGCTTTCGGTCTAGCTTCAGGGACTGGGCCGCTGAATGCACAGGCTATCCCCATGAAGTTTGTGAAATGGCACTGGCGCATACCATCGGCAACAAAGCTGAGGCCGCGTATCGGCGTGGTGATTTATTTGAGAAACGTCGGCGGTTGATGGATGAATGGGCCGAACATTGTAATGCTCAGATTAGTGGAACCGCTGAAGTTGTTCCACTGAGAGGGATAGCTGGAAGTGACCATGGATAAAAGTTCACTTGAGGAACGGCAGGAGAAACTAGCCGAGCATTTTGATCTTCTTAGGCTTAAAGCCACTAGCGACACCGAACGCGGTGAAATCATGAAAGATTTTGTGTTGAAATTAGAACGAATGCGGCACAATTGCTCTGAATCTGGCACTGAGCGGGATGAGATTGACCGGCGTACACTCGCAAAGCTTGCTGATCCGCTAGAGCTTGGTCCGGAATTCTGCAGAGATGAGGGTTTATTCAGACGTTTGGCAATCGATCCAGCCGCCGCTAGCCGTTATTGGGACCAATCTCATGAGCAATTAAGTGCAGCCCAGTCAAAACGAGCAAGCAAACCCAGACCAAACAATAGGGATAAAATTACAACGGCGATCGAGGAAATTTTATCAGACAACCCAAAACTCAGTGCAAAAGAGGTGGGGCAACGTTTAACGAGCGGTGCTGATGTCATATTGATAGAAGAAGAATTCCGTCATTGTGAGGATGCATCGACACTTAAAATTAGCAACCTTCCCAATCGTGTGACAGATGCAAGAAAACGATTGAAGAAAGATTCAGGGTAGCCAGGTTAGCCTGATTATAAATGCGCTAGCACCGATCTATTACCAGTATGATCGGAGAGACCCAATGCGGTTCGACACACACCTGCCCAAACTTGCCTACAGTATTAAAGAGGCCTGTCAGGCCTCTAGCTTGGGCAAAACTACAATTTACGCCCACATCACTGCGGGCCGGCTACGAGCCGTTCGTATAGGTGGTAGAACCGTCATACCCGCAGATAGTCTTGATGCGTTGATAAATGGTGAAGGCTGCAAATCAGCAGCAAACACTCAATAAAAAACCACGCACCCTAAAGCACGCGGTAGAGTGTTCTTGTACCCATTCGTATAGCATGCATTAGGCGCGCCTTCAAAAAAAAAAGTGGGCAAGTTATGGCATATATCACTGTGATAAAGACTATCCGGCCGGTGTCACTCGGCAAACAATTTGGACTTAGTAAAAATGGATTTTTAACAAAAAATGTTGTTGCAAACATTTCAGAAGGTACCACCATTACCTTCGCTGAAGTCACCCCGAACAGGTTGAAAAATGTTCTAAAAAAAGCTGCTGCACGGGGTGATATAACCTTAATGCCCGGGCGTTTTTTTGGCGAGCAACCCAAGGCTGAGGCCACGCTCATTACAGAAAAAAATCTTGCGAAAAAGCTAGATTGTTCAGCATCAGATGTACCCGGAGGCGTACAAGAAATAGATGGCAAACGCTATGTCGCCCGCATCAAACCCGGGATTGAACCAAGCGATTGGATAGTGATCGACGCCGACAACCCGGAGGGCATTCCAGACAAATGGAGAGTCCTGAACCTGCAAGAACGCCTTGAGCTGCTTGAGCCGCTAGTTGCGGGGATCAGCACCTGTCTGCGTGTTGAGTACCGCTC
>Ga0206127_1003963_pt1 | contig 13329 bp, 12 predicted proteins | sample Helgoland_Spring_6_FD_148646 | JGI IMG/M metagenome (GOLD analysis project Ga0206127, IMG submission 148646) | Pelagic subsurface seawater microbial communities from Kabeltonne, Helgoland, North Sea - Helgoland_Spring_Bloom_20160419_1 | ecosystem: Environmental > Aquatic > Marine > Epipelagic ...
AAGGTGGCGTCGGCAAGACAACCCTTTCGGTCAATGTCGCAGCTTACCTCGCCGAAGCTGGCCATAGAGTTCTTTTGATCGACGCTGACAAGCAAGGCTCAGCAACGACTTGGGCCAGCATTCGCGAAGATGCTCCCTTCCAAGTCGTAAGCATGGCTCGCGCCAATATGGCGCGTGATGCCCTAAAGCTTGCCGCCGATTACACCTACACCATCATTGACGGACCACCACATGCCGAAGAGATTGCGCGGTCATGCATTGTTGCTTCTGATTTTGTCGCACTTCCAATTGAACCCTCTGGCCTTTCGACATGGGCTTCTGATCTCACAGTAAAACAGGTTCAGGAAGCACAGGAATTCAAGCCGTCCCTGAAATGTGGGTTTGTGGTTTCCCGCAAAATAGGGAATACTGTTATTGGCCGTGACATTCGCAGCATGGCCAAAGAGGCCGGTATTCCAGTTCTGACCAGCGACATTGAACAGCGTGTAGCCTTTGCTGAAAGTCTCACGATGGGAAAGTCGATCTTCGAATGGGCAACAGGAAGCACTGCGGCAGATGAAATTGAACAACTAACGAAAGAGATCGAGCGTCATGTCAAAGAAGACATTCTCAACAGCACCGAAGCCAAAGCAATTAACGGATGATCAAATCCTAGCTTTCGAGCAAGGTGGGGCAGGGCATGACACAACCGCTCCGCCACAGGCCAAAAAACAACCATCGACTGAGCCTACAAAGCGCCTCAGTCTTGATCTGCCCGCCAGTTCCCACACTCGATTTAAAACCGCTTGCAGCGCAACTGGGCGCAAAATGGTCGCCGAAATTCAGGCATTCGTTGAGCACAGAACAAAAGAGCTTGAAGAGGAAGCAGGCATAACCCGCAAATAATGTTTCACACAAACCCACATTTACGGGAAAGCCTGATCAAACCCGCCTAACCGTCTGTGTACTCACCTTAAACAAGCTGGCGATCTCACGCAGCGGGCGGCGCTCTTCATCCCGCATCCGGATCACTTCGACTTTCTGATCGGGTGAAAGGGCAGGGGGGCGACCACCGATACGGCCACGTTTGCGAGCTGCGGCCAGACCTTCAAGGGTGCGCTCGGCGATCCGGCGGCGTTCAAAATGGGCGATGGATGCGAAGACATGGAAGATTAGCTCGCCTGCGGGTGTGGTCGTGTCGATATCCTCGGCCAAGGATCGAAAACCCGCGCCCCGCTCTTTGATGGCTTCCACGATGTCGAGAAGATCGCGCAAGGAACGGGCGAGGCGGTCATACTTCGTCACCACCACCACGTCACCGTCGCGAAGCTGTTCAAGCATCTTGTCCAGTTCTGGCCGCTTGGCCTTCGAGCCACTTACTGTTTCAGAGAACACGCGCCCTGCGCCGACCTCGGCCAAAGCGTCATGCTGAGCGTTCAAGCTCTGGTCATTTGTCGATACGCGGGCATAGCCAATAATCATGCTGCATGATGCCAAAAACCTTCCAAAACTCCAAACGTTTTGTCATGGGTTTTTGTAACACCTAAGCCATTGACCGCTCGCGCTCAGATTGTGGGTGACAAAAACCACCGATTATGGTGAAAAGAAATTGCCGATTTGATATCATGCGTATTGGACCTTGAATGCTTAAGATTTTGAATTCTTTTGGACAGGATGGGAGCGTTACCTCCAAGGATGCAAATTTAAAAGCAGGGTTGTCTTTTCAACTAGCTTCTTCTGATTCTGACCTTCCAGCTATCGTACAGCTTGCACGAGAGTCACACGCGGAAAGCAGGTTTGGTTACATACCGTTCAATCCTGACAAAGTTCGTAAAATCGCTAAAGCAACCTTCAAAGATCAAAAACGCCATGCGGTCATGCTTGCTGAGAAACGTGGGCGTGCGGTTGGTTTCGTGTATTGCTCGGTAGGTGAATACCACATTGGATCAGATATTCTGTTGACTACCATCCACAACATGAATGTTTCTCACACCGTAAGGTCATCCCTAGCTGGGGGAAAAATTGCCCTTGGGCTGTTTCGAGGTGTAGAAACTTGGTCACAGGCCAGAGGCGCGAAAGAAATCCTGTTCCATGTCACTTCTGGTGTACACCTTGCGCAAGCTCACAAGCTGGCCAAACGCATCGGTTACAAATTTATCGGGGGAAGTTATGTTAAGATCACATAAAATCATACCTACATTTAGCGCAATAACTGCCAGTATGTGGTTTGCATCAGGGGCAGCGGCAGAGGTAACGTATAGCTGCTATTTTCCCACAAAATGCACCGCACCTGACGGAGAATGCGGATTGGCTTCGGTGAGAAAAGAATTTTCGCCGAATCAGGCGATTTCGAACCGACAACAGAATGGACATAGAATTTTTCTATTCTCAGATTTGAGCGTAATCTACATTCAAGAAAATGACAAAACGAATGGTTGTAGTCCTTCGGATTGTGTAAAAGCCGCCCTCGCTGAATTTTTAGATGATGACATTTCTAGCGTTGCGACAGCGCATGGTGTTTGCCAAATAGGTGAAGAATAATGGCCGATGTTGATGGTACTTTTGTAACCGAGATTGATGGGGTCGAATATTACACAGATGGTGTGAAGCATAGCGGAAGCTCTTTTTCTGCCAACATCGCTTACATAGATTTTTCAAGGGAATATGATCAGATCACCGACACAGGTGCTTGGACCGTTGGGGCCAGCACCAAAAATCCTGTTGTAAATGTTGACAACGCCGGGAATGTCCGTGTTGGAGGGAAATATGGTGTGTTCGACGCGGGTGTCGTCAGGTACGCGGACGGCACAACGGGCGTCTATGGCGGTGTGGCCGTTGGCGGACCACTTCTCGGATTTTCATACAGTGCACATGGAGGCGGTGCGTCTTCAGGCCCTCATGAAATGTTCAGTACATATGATCATATTGAAGTTTTTTCAGATGGAACATATGCGAGAGTCGAATTCTCACCTGCTGGCAATGACCCAAATATTATCGGAGCCAAGTTCACAAGAACCGAGTATAATGCGGATGGCACTGTAAAAAACGTCTATGTCGGCAGCACTGGTGTGAAACTTGCGCAAGACATGGCCTCTGATCTAGCCGATCACATCTACGACCAAAATGGGTACTGGGGCAGCGATTGCTTTGTTGCCGGAACGCCAATCCTTTTGCCGTCCGGTGCATACACACCAATTGAACGCGTTCATGAGGGTCTCGAAGTTGCGAGCTTCAATGAACACTCGAACTCTGGGCGTGGGGCGCTTGAGGCAAAGCAAGTCGTCCGCATATACACCAGTGTTACGCAAGAGCTTTATCGTCTGGAGTTTCCCGATGGTCGTGCTCCAATTTTTGTCACACCGGGGCATTCTGTTCTGGATGAGACGGGCGGCTTTACCCAGATCGGGCAACTTATTCGACTTGGTGGCAGCGCCGCTCGTCTGGTTGATCAAAGCGGTGAGATTGTCACCGTGCAAGCTGATCTGATTAGATATTCAGCAGAAACCGCCGATATGTTTGAACGATCTTCTGTACAGTCGATGACCGTAAACGGAAACATCGCATTCAAAGAAGACGTGGAAGAAGGTTGGAAAACCTACAATTTTGAGGTTGAAGATTTTCATACATATGTGTCCGGCGGTATACGGGTGCACAACCAGTCAGGTGTGCTTGGCCAAATAGGTGACACCCTTGACAACAACTTTTTCGACAAGCTCGGCGTGGTGGGAGATGCTGTTGGCGATGTGGTTAGCGGTGTATTCCATGCCGCAGGTGAAATCGTAGATGGTTTTGTTCGCGCGGGACAAGCAATTAGCAATGGCTTCCAAGCGGCAGGCGACCGCTTTCGCGATGGGGACATTCTTGGTGGCATTGGCGAAATAGGTCGTGGGATTGGCAACGCCATCGGCGAAGTCGCTCGCGGGATCGGCGAAGCCATTGGAGAAGTGGCACGCGGCATTGGTAATGCCATCAGTTCTGCGTTTGGGGGTAGAGATGACAACGACGGTCAAGGTGGGGATCGCGGCAAGCCGATCATTCTCGACATGGATGGCGATGGCGTCGAAATTTCCATATTTGGCGAAGTTTCCTTTGATATGGATGGCGACGGATACCTAGAAAGAACCGACTGGGTTAGCCAAGACGACGCTTTTCTCGTTCTCGATCTAAACGCAGACGGCACGCGTGGCGCAGGTGACGGCCAAATTAACCAAACGGAAGAACTTGTTCTCTCGAAATGGATGGACTGGGACGGCGCAACTGACCTCCAAGCCTTGGCGACTTTCGATCAATCCGCAGAGCGTGGTGGCAATAACGATGGCGTTCTCGATCATCGGGATACTGTCTGGTCTGAGCTGCGCGCATGGCAGGACCGGAACTCCAATGGTATTGTTGACGAGGGCGAGCTACGCACACTGAGCCAGCTTGGGTTTACCCAAATCAACCTGACCTATGACGATGGAACCCATTTCTCGGATTTGAGCAATGATGTGACGATCATGAATAGCTCGCTGCTCGGCTCGGCCTCCTACACGCGTAATGGTCAAGTTGTCGAAGGCGGTGTTGGTGATGTTGCGCTATCTTACGAAGCTCAAGGGTCGCGCATTGTCGAAACGGCGGGCGAGTTGCGCCGTGAGTTCGAAAATGGCGAAGTCCACGTCTATGAAAAACTTGCTGGTCAATCTTCTGCCAACCTGAATCTGACGTCCACTTCACTCCATGGTGCGCAGGGCGATGCCCGCAATAATTCCATCACAGCGACAGGAAAAACCAACGATGTCTATATTGATGGTGGCACTGGCCATGACACCTTAACGGGTGGCAATGGCGCGGATTACATTGCTGGTGGTAATGGCAATGACGTGCTGGATGGCGGCGAAAACAGTGATTTGCTGTTTGGGGGTGCTGGCAACGACATTCTCAAGGCTGGTATAGAACTCGGTTCATTTTTGGGAGAAGCTTGGGTTCGCGGAGGCCAAGGGGGTATCTGGGACGACATGGAGTGGTTTACAGGCGATTTCACCGGTGATGGTAGTCACGACTTCGGTAAGGTTTGGGACGATATGTCCTTGCCCGGTGGGCAAGCCAGTATCGATGTTCACGAAACCTCTCAGTCTGAGATAGCTCATGAACGTTGGGCCACCAACCAAGGCGGATACTGGGATTCCATGGATTGGATGACTGGCGACTTTAATGGTGACGGCAAAGATGACCTCATGAAGGTTTGGGGATGGAGCAACAAGGTTTATGCTGACGTCCATCTCTCCACCGGATCATCCTTTGCGCAGCACACACGTTGGTCACACAATCAGGGTGGATACTGGAACGCCATGGATTGGTTGACCGGCGACTTCAACGGTGACGGCAAAGACGACATGATGAAAGTCTGGGGTAGTGGCGGTAAAGCCTTTGCTGACGTTCATTTGTCAACCGGATCAAATTTCGCCACCCAGCAACGCTGGGCGCACAATCAAGGCGGACATTGGGATGAAATGCAGTGGTTTGCTGGCGATTTCGACGGCGACGGCAAAGACGACATGATGAAAGTCTGGACGTCTGGCTCAGGGAAGGCCATGGCCGATGTCCATCTTTCTACTGGAAGTGGTTTTTCCGGTCCACAACGCTGGGCACATGAGCAAGGCGGAAAATGGGCGTCTATGGATTGGATGGTCGGTGACTTTAACGGTGACGGCAAGGACGACCTTATGAAAGCCTTTCGACATCAAGGCGAACTTTACGCAGATGTACATGTTTCCACTGGATCAGGTTTCCAATTGCAACGATGGGCCTCCAAACAAGGCGCTGAGTCGGACATTATGCAGTATCTATCTGGCGATTTTAACGGCGATGGACGCGACGACTTCCTTAAGTTTTGGATAGACCATAGCGCATCATCTGGGGAAAAAATGAGTATTGACGTACATTTTAGCACTGCAAACACAAACCGCCTCTATGGTGGTGAAGGTGCAGACCAATTGATCGGCCAGTTGGGGAATGATCTTCTCGACGGCGGGACAGGAAACGATATCCTCACAGGCGGTGCAGGGGCTGACTCTTTCTACTTTAGGGAAGGCGGTGATCAGGATCGCATCGTCGATTTCCAAGATGACATAGACACACTCGTTCTGAGCAGTTTTTCTAATGTTAACAGTGACAACATCATGGGCTTTGCTTCTCAACAAGGCAACGATGTCGTCTTTGACTTTGGTGGCGGTGATATCTTGACCGTCGTTGGTGTGACCCGATCAATGTTGGAAGATGATCTCCTTATTTGAAGATACTATTTCAGCTCTGCCCAACATCAAGCAGGGGGATTATTCCTCCTGTTCTTGCCTCTTTCGACGCTTACAATCGGCGATGCAGAACCGTGGCATAAAAAGGCGCTGCGCTGCTCCTTTTGACACCAGAACCCTGCACAGCCGCATGACGCTCAGGCGAAAGCGGCGACGGGAAGCAGGGGAATTTCAAAGCCCAGACAGATCAAAAAGGAATACCGTCACCCTTGGCGGCATCTGCAAGCGCCTTGGCTTCTGTGTCACGCCAACCTTTGACCACATCAACACAACCCTGCGCCGTGATCAAATCCATGTCCAGCCTGTCGGCCATCTCCTGCAATGAGATTTTGCCGTCCAAGCACGCAACAGAGAGCGTGTACTGAAGCGGCGGGGTGTCATCAAAATCCGGGGGTTCTTGTTCGTCGGTCATTGGCTATAAAACCCTTTTGTAAAATGGCGATACTCGCGGGCTGTGCCGCTCTCGATCATCAAGCGGTTGATCTCGCGGCCATCGGGCAAAAAACACCGCGCCACAGATCGGCCATAGCGATCTTGATCTACCTCACGACAGGTGATCCGCTGCCCCTGCGTCAAACGCGACAACACCGCCGTCGCCCGCTCAAACCCTGCGACGTCACGCTCCGGCGCATCCACACCCCACAACCGAACCTGCTGCTTGCGCCCGCGCAAATACAGGCTGTCCCCATCCACCACAAAACGCACACGGGCTTTGTAAGTCGGGGCGGTCGTGATTTTGGCAGGATTGTAAGTCGCCCCCCAAACGGCAAGCGTCAATCCTGCCAAAATCACAGTGATCAACAGGGCAGGGGTCATGACGGGCCACCACGTCCGCCACCTTTCGGGCCTTTGGGCTTGCGCTCGATACCGCCTTCACTGCGATCCCGCTGCCACGGCTTCTTGTTATCGTCACGGCCAAGCTCACGCTGCCAAGGTTTGGGCGGTTTATTCTCCCCATCAAGGCGGGCGTCATTGATCTGCTTGCGCTCATCGAGACTCAAACGTTCAGACGGCTCAGAAGGGGGTGAATTTTCGCGCTGAGAGGGCGCGGGTGACTTTTCGGCACTGCGGCCACCCGCAACCGACTTCACGTCTGTACGGGCTTTATTTGGCAATTGAGCGGGGTTGTCATTGGCCTGCTTAAAATCAGGCTTGGCCGTTGTACTGCGATCAACAAAAGGCGCAGTCGTCGGTGTCGCCGCACGATCCGCCCGCGCTTGCTCACGAAGCTGCTGTTTACGCCGCTCAATGGATGCGCTTGTCTTGGCACGTAGCCCGTCCATACGCTCATTGTGGCGCTTGGATTCCAACTTGATCTGGCGCTCAAGCATGCCGCGCCGCTCGTTCTCGCGCTGTTCAATAGACCGCAACGACGCCGCCAGCTCTTCGCGGAATGTGCTGTCATGGCGGGTCTTGCCAAACACGTCGCGCAAGACCTTGCGCACGCCCTTAGCCTGCAACTTCCTGTCGATCGTTTGCAGCTCAGCTTTGATCGTGGCCTTGGGCGTGCCGTAGGTTTCCTTCAGCTCCCGCTCCAAGCGATCCCGCTGCCTGTCATGGCGCTGTGACAGATCCAGCTTTTGCAGATCTACCGCCGCTTCAAGCTCCTGCTGCTTGTATCCTTTCCATTTGTCAAAATTGGATTGGCGGCGGGAGATTTCAGCTTGAACGCGGAACTGCTCGGCATAGAGCTGTGCGCGCAATTGGTTGCGTTCCTGCCGCGCGCGGTTTTCGTCACCAATGCGGGATGCCTTGCCGTTCTTCTCCATGTCGTTCGCCACAGGGCCAAGGTGCTGTGTTGGTTCTCGATCAACACCCTGCGCCTCATAGCTCCTGTGATCGACGCGCACGTCATGACCGTGACGCGCCAGTTCACGGTTCTGGTGGTGTGCCCATTGCTCCCGCCAGTTGGCAAGCTGATCGGGGCTGTTCCAGTCGCGGTTCTTCTTGCCAAAACCATCGCCCGTGATCTCCCGCATGGTGAGCATCACGTGCGCATGGTGGTTGCGATCATCCCCGCCGCCAGAGGGGCTGTGCATCGCAACATCGGCAATCATGCCTTGATTGACGAACTGTTCCTGAACGAAGTCCAAGAGCAGGGCTTTGCGCTGCGCCTGGTCAAGTTCATGGGGCAGGCTCAACTGAACCTCGCGGGCAAGCTGAGCGTCCTTGCGGCGCTCCACAGCTTCGACCGCGTTCCACAGTTGAGCGCGGTTGTGCATCCAATCAGGTGTGCCCGTAGGGGCCATCACCTCGCAATGGATCACACCGCCCTTTCGGCCATAGTCGTGGGCTTCGCCCGTGCGCTCGTCCATCAAACGCTCAGCCGCCCGATAGGCGGCTGAGGCAACCGAGGATTTACCCTCGCTGCGTTTGATGACTTGTGCGCTGAAGCGATAGTCTGCCATGGCCGTTTTTGTTTTCCTTTTTGTCAAAAAGGGAACGCACACATTGCTTGCAATGTATAAGTGCGCACTTCACTTCTTTCAGTGATCCCGCGACATTTGCCATAATCTCATGTTTTGTGATATTCTGTCAAATATGAGAACCGCAAAGAGGGACAGATGCCACGCAAGACGCCAGAGGAAAAGCTACAAGAGCTTACAAAGAAAAAGGCGCAACTTGCAGCACAGATCACCCGCACCAAAGCCCAAGTCAGAAGCGCAGACCGCAAACGCGATACACGACGCAAAATCATTGCTGGGGCGTTGGCACTTGAGCATGCAGAGCAAGACGCAAAGTTTGGTGACACTCTCAAAAGACTTTTGGACAAGCACGTAACACGGCCACAAGATCGGGAACTCTTCGACCTCTAGCCAATTCAGGAACGACAAATATGTGGAGCGACCCAAGCCAGTACCCGTTTGAAGCCGGAAAGCTCTTCCTCGGCCATGAAGGCGGCAAAGAGATCGGCATCAAGACCGAACGCCACGCGATCACCATCGCGGGGGCTGGCTCTGGCAAAGGCACAAGCGTCATCATTCCCAACCTGCTGCGGTGGACACACAACGCCCTTGTCATCGATCCCAAAGGCGAGAATGCCGAAGCCACGGCTCAAGCACGCGAAGCCATGGGACAGGCCGTGCATGTCCTTGCGCCCTTTGGGGCAAAGAAAGTGCCGGAACGCTTCCATGCAACCTACAACCCGCTTGATGAGCTTGATCCTGACGCCCTAACCATCAAGGAAGACATTGACGCGATCTCTGACGGCACGGTCATGCGGGCTGATCCTGAAGCGGCCAATTGGGATGATGGGGCACAAACCGTCATATCCGGCCTGATCGCCCATGTGCTGATCACGGCTGAGCCTGACAAAAAGAACCTGATCGAAGTGCGCAACATATTGCGCAATGACGACAGGCTGGCGGAAGCGGCTGAGTCCATGAAGGACATGGAAGAATGCGCGGGTGTGGCGCAGGAAGCTGCCTCCACCATCTTTGCCAAAGAGGGCAATTATTACATTTCCAACGCCCGCAAAAACACCAAATGGCTCGACAGCAAAGCCATGGTTGAAGCGCTCTCAACATCGAGCTTTTCGCTGGCGGATTTAAAGAACCGCGATTGCAGCGTGTTTCTGGTGTTGCCTGCCAACTATCTCGGCCAGCACGGGCGCTTTCTGCGCTTGTTTGTGCGGGCGGGCATCGAGGCGATGGCTCGGGAAACACACACGGGCGAGCTGCGCGACAAGCAATGTCTGTTCATGCTCGATGAGTTTTTCTCGCTCGGGCGCATTGATGAGATCGCCAAAGCCTCCGGCTTGATGCGGGGCTATGGCCTTCAGCTCTGGCCGATCCTGCAAGACCTCGGCCAGCTCATCGATCTCTACGGGCGGGAAGGCTCGGAAACCTTCTTTGCAAACGCTGACCTGCACCAGTTCTTCGGCAACACTGATCCGCTGACACTGGAACAAATCTCCGCCCGTCTTGGCGTCACCGATATGAAGGAAGTGCCACTGCCCCCCGCTGCACCAATGGGCGCAAGCTTGGGGCTTGGTCAGATGATCAGGGGCAACGGCGCAAAAGGCAAAGACGATTATGTCGGCCAAGGAATGAGCGTTATGGGCGGCGCTGTCAGTCTGCTGGAACAAGGCGGCGCGGCCTTGGCACAAGCCAAGTATCAAGATGATATGAATACCTATCAACGGGAGATGGCACTGCATGGCAAAGCGCGAATGCCACCTGAAGAAGTCTCCGCACTGATCCGCAAGAAAGACGATGTGGTTGCCGATCACATGATCTGCTTTCTGTTCGGACGCGAACCCCTGCTTATCAAGCCCGCACCGTTTTTCCGTCCTCTGCCAACGACAGCACCCGAAGCACAACTCCCTGCTTTGCCATGGCATAGAACGCGCAAAGCGCATCAGATTACAGGCGCAGTGCTCGGCGCATATTGGGGTTGGTTTTTGGGCGCAGATGAAGGCGGATTATACATGCTGTTTGGAATGTTTGGCTTGGGCGCAATTGGAACATCACTTGGTGAATGGCGCTATAAGGTGTTCGAACGAAAGGGCGATGCTACGGAGAAGGAATAGCTGATCCCCATGGGGTTTTCGGCATGTCATCAAGTCGCCGCTGCCAGCTTAACCCGTCCATCATTTCCTCGACGGTGAACCCGCGCTTGCGGCAAAATTCGAGCCAAGTTTCGCCCGTGTTAAAATCCCTTGCCAGCAGATAGCTGGAAATCTCGCGGGTGTGATCGTCAAAATCCTCATGCAAACTCATTACAGATAATAGGTAAGCAACTCTGACTTACTTTGTCAAGATTATCTCAGCTTTCACCAGCTCTGCGCCCATCCCCTGCCCTGTGGGATCGGGATTGAAGCGGTCATGCAGCTTTTGGGCGTCTTCGGCCTCGGTTGCCATCGTGCCCCAGAGCGGATTTCCGCGCCTGTCGAGCATGAGGAACTTTTTGAAGCGGCGTGGCCTAGCCTTCGTCATTAAACGCCTCAGACGCGCTCTCTGGCTCGTTTTGGCCGCGTTCCAGCATCAATACACGCCCTGAGATCGCTACGCCGTCCGGAATGACCAAAGCGAACCCCTGCCCGCTTTTTTGTGGGAAAGCTGATCCGACACGGTGCCAGAATGTTCTGATCTCTCCGCTTTGCTTGTCTTTGCGTTCTTCGGGTATCACCAAGTTATAAATTGTCATTTTGAAAATCTCCTTAAAAATAAGGAGCTTATCATGTTCCTAAGCAAATCCCTAACCGTTGATCTGGGGACAGGCTTTGCAGGTTGAGAACTGATTTTTCCCTGCTTTCCGGAGCCGCTTCGCAAGGATCAAGAAACATATGGTTCTGATAAGAGCACAAGGGCTTGAGCGCAGCGTCCCTTGTGCCGTTCAGGTTCTATGTTTTGCTGTATCCTGAAGTGGTGAGGTGCAGGCGCAAAATCTTCCCCCTGCTTTTAGGAGAGCGGAGCGAACCTTAAGGCCGTGATCGCCGTAGGCGATCTTATAGGCCGCATATGTATCGAGCCAGAGGCGAGATTCCTTTTTGCATCGGAGCGTTAGTGGAGATGCACGTTATATCACTTAAGATTCAATCTTCTTATTCTACTTCTCTTCTGAACAGGAAAAGCTAAATTAAAACAGTGCTTTATCATCCTAAATATAACGCATTGGTGCTTAACTCGACTCATATTGGGTGAGTCGTCACTACATATTGGGTGAGTCGCGGTAACTTTTCGGTTGATTCGCTCAACATATTGGGGCGGCAAAATACAACAAATTGGGAAGTTATAACGGATTGGGTGGTGACTTCGCACCAGCCATAACGAATTGGGTGACTTGTTATGGCAAGCTATAACAAATTGGGTGACATCCTCCCTTGAGCTGTGAGTAAAATCCCATATTTCGTTGCTCTAACCGAAACTATAACATATTCTTGTGCTCAATGTTATGGTTCACCCCTGCGAACCACCCAATCCGTTATATCTTCGGGAAATCGAGCAGCACTAATGTCAGTAAGCCAGTATAAAACACTCGATCTCAAGCCTGATCATGGGCAAATGATCAAGCCAAGTGAAACCATCGATGTGGCCTTTGCTGAAGGCCTGACGCTCAACGATAGGCGTTGTTGGAATGCTCTGATAGCCAATGCGTTCGGGCCTGACATGCGTGATGAAGACAAGGATTTCCGGATTGACCTTGGCGAACTGCGACAGAACCATAACGGCAATGAGCGCGTTGAAGATACTATCGAAAAACTCATGAAAACGGTTGCGCGATGTAAGATGCCGAACGGCTCAATCACGCGCTTCCAGCTCCTTGGCGGCAACAATATGGGCGACCCTATGCGGCCACGCGGCGAGCTAACCTACAGCTTTGATAAGCGCCTGATCGAAGCCGTGAAAGATTCCATCAGTTTCGGCAAGCTGGAAATCGCTGTAATGGCTGCCTTTAACAGCAAATACGCCCTTGCTCTCTACGAACACGTTTCGCGCCGGATTAATCTACGGCACAAAATGGGCGAAACCTACAGCGTTGAAGAATTTCGAGAAATCCTCGACGTACAGGCTGGCCAGCTCAAAGCATTCGGAAACTTCAAGCAACGGGCGCTTGCCCCTGCCCTTAAGGAAGTGAACCTTTGGGCACCGTTCCGGCTCTCCATTGCCTACAAAAAGACTGGCCAGCGCGTGACCGAAATAGCTCTCTCGTGGTGCTGGAAGGACAAGGAAGGGCGCAAAGCTGCGCAAACTGAGTTGGAAAAATCCAAGATCGGGCGCAAGTCACGCATGGAAGGTATCAAGGAAACAATCGTGGTGCTGGAAACAGGGACGATTGAAGAGCTTGGAACCCAGCTTCCCGAATAATGCCTCCCCTCTAGGCTCTCACGGGGCAAAATGGTGGACAAATTCACAAATGTGGGTTTTTACATTTACCCGAAGCCACATTTGTGAAAAGCTTACCTCATGATTATTTCGTTCCTCAATCAGAAAGGTGGCGTCGGCAAGACAACCCTTTCGGTCAATGTCGCAGCTTACCTCGCCGAAGCTGGCCATAGAGTTCTTTTGATCGACGCTGACAAGCAAGGCTCAGCAACGACTTGGGCCAGCATTCGCGA
>Ga0206127_1003964_pt1 | contig 13320 bp, 14 predicted proteins | sample Helgoland_Spring_6_FD_148646 | JGI IMG/M metagenome (GOLD analysis project Ga0206127, IMG submission 148646) | Pelagic subsurface seawater microbial communities from Kabeltonne, Helgoland, North Sea - Helgoland_Spring_Bloom_20160419_1 | ecosystem: Environmental > Aquatic > Marine > Epipelagic ...
TCAAGCCGATGGGACCAGCCGCAGGGTGAAAGGCAGGGTGGTTACGAACAGCCAAATGAAATCAACGTAATCACCAGCATCAATGGGCCAAAAACAACGAGTTTTTCAACACAATCGGCGGGAAGCGGAAGTTCGCCGCGGTTGCAAAATCTCCGCGGACCGCATGGGAAAGCTGTCATTCATTGACAAGGCTAAACTAAAAATGCTGCAATCGATCTAACGTCTGGAACGAGCCGCCTGCAACAGCGGCCCATTTTTCTATATTTGAATGGCTTCTGAGATTGCAAGTGCGTCTTCTAGCTCAACGCCAAGATAACGCACTGTGCTGTCCATCTTGGTATGACCCAACAGCAGCTGGACTGCGCGCAAGTTGCCTGTTTTCTTGTATATCTGGGTGACCTTAGTGCGCCGCATCGAATGGGTCTCCCAAAGGCTGTTACCTCTAAACCGATCGACGAAACCCAGTCCCTAACAATACGGGCATATTGACGGGTTGAGATATGCAAGCGCTCGTGGAAGCGTCCAGGCCAAAGATATTCGGACCCGACCATCAGCGGATCTTCCATCCATTTCGCAAGCGAAGCTCTGGTACCTCAGATATTTCGAAGTGCACGGGTTTCTGGGTTTTGCTTTGCAGCACAGACGCCTGTTCTTTGATTTGGCCAGACGCCATAACATCGACCACTTTCATCTTGACCAGATCGCAACCGCGCAGCCTGCTGTCGAAGGCAAGGTTGAAAAGCGCGAGATCGCGATGGTTGTCAGCCAGTTCGAGCCTTACGCGGATGGCCCAAACATGTTTGGGTTTCAGTGGGCGCTTCTGACCGACAATGCGTCCTTTGTTCCAGGCGGGACGCAAAGCGCGAATGGCGGTTAAGTTTGGTGTTTCCATGACTGATCCTCCGATCCACCAATCCCTCCCACATCGACAACCCGATGTTGACCAAGCTAGCATATCATTCAATGTTGCGACCGATCTAACGGTAGCAAAGAGCCCAAGAATTCAAATTTTGCAGATTAGCAAAAGGTCTGCTCTTGGGGTATGCAAAACGCTATGAAAGCCTGCTTTTTAGCAGGTTCCCGGTTTTCAAAAGGATCGGGTATCCGACCATTGAAAAAGCGGTGTTGATCTGTTTCAGCGCACGCAGGGTTTCTTGGTGGATGTTGCTCGTTTCGATGCTCTCTGACAAACCTTCACGCAAGCGGCTGATGTGGCTTCGTTGCAGCTTTTGCTCGACTTTGCGCACTTTGTCTTTTGCAGCCACCAATTCACGCGCCTCAGCAGGGTTTTGGTTCATCATCACATTGAGAGCCAGCTGCACGTTGCTTTGAACGCGATCGGAGAATGCGCTGATTTCCTCGCGCCCTTTTGGAGAAAAATGCAGATCTTGTGCATCTAGGCGTTTGGCCAATTCTAACATGATCCGCGTGATCGCATCCGAGGCGGAGTCCAGACTTGCAGAAATCGACGCGAGGTCCATCAAGCGACGGCTTAGGTCTTCTTCCAGTCCTTTTTGGCCCGTCCGCGCGAGGTAGAGTTTGATCTCAACGTGCATTTTCTTGATGGTCGCGTCTTCATTTCTGATGGATTGCGCAGCAGCTTGATCCCATTTGTCATAGAGTGGCTCGATGGCGGCGAGCATACGTTCGATCTTTTGACCCATTCCGAGTAGTTCACGTGCCGCGCAATCAAGGCCGCGTTGAGGTTTATCGATCAAAGCGGGATCAAGCGCGCTGAGACTTTTCAGGGAGTGTTCTGTTGCAACGGGCTCTTGCATCAACCGCTGCAAAACTGCAGTCGTCGGGCCGATAATGAACAAGCCAGGAAGAGCGAGCATTAGGTTGAACGCAAGGTGTAAGTTGATGGTTTGTCGGGCAGCGGAGCTTCCTAAGTATTCCAATAGACTCGGCATCGTAGCGATAAGAAGTGTCGCCAAAATGGCCGCGCTACCGCGCAGTACCAGATTGGCCACGATCATCCGGCGTGATGCAATGGGCGCAGCCAAGGTTAGGACGAAGGCGATGAAAGCACCACCGAGATTTGCACCCAAGATCATCGCGCTTGCAGCAGGAACGGGTAAGATACCTTGCCCGGCTAAGGTGACGAACAAAAGCACGGCAGCGACGCTTGAATGCACGCCCCAAGCAAACACTGCGCCAATGGCAAACGCTGTGAGCAGGTCACGTCCGAGATAGCCCATTACGGCTTGTGTGCCGGGGTTCGCTATCATCGGTTCTGTGGCACTTCGGATCATATCGAGCGACACAAAGATCAGAGCGAGACCAATGAGGATGCGGCCAATTTGGCGCGTACTGCTTCCTTCGCCACGCAAGAAGACCGCCACGCCAATCAAGATAAGCAAAGGGATCAATATAGGTTGGCGTACCATCAACAGTTGCGTGACAATCGCTGATCCTACATCTGCTCCTAATAGAATGGCCAAGCCTGTGGCAGTCGTTAAACTGCCTTTCGCCACAAAATTTGAAATCAAAACAGCAACAGCAGTGGCGCTTTGCAACAAAATCGCCGCACCCATGCCTGTACCAGCAGCGAGAAGTCTGTTTTTGGCTGAATGTCGAAGCCACACACGCATTGGCGTCGCGAAACCGCGCTCAACACCTGTGCGCACCAACCGCACAGCCCAGATCAGCAGAGCAGCAGCGCCGGCTATGCTAATAAGGGTCTGGATCACCTGCGGTTCATTCACGGGTTAAGCTCTCTATCAAGTTATTGGATTAGAACGAAAAAGGACCAGCACCTGCGACAGGTCCAATGCGCACAGTTTGAAAACCGTCGTTCCAACGGTGCAATAGGCAGCCGCCTTCTTGGGTGAAAAAACCAACGGGTGCTTCATCACGTTGGTCGAATTCAAAAGTGCTGTTGGGCGAAGGCGCAGAGATCGCGACGTGGCCTGCGATGTTCGTCAGCATCATGCTGTGGATGTGGCCACATACGATGTGCATCTTACCGGAGTACCTCGACACCGCTTGTTTGATGGCACCTTGATTGGTTAATCCGATGTCATCCATGAACCTGATCCCAGATAGGAATGGCGGGTGATGCAGCGCCAACAAGACCGGAGCTCCGTCTGCACGGATCAAAGCATTGCGCAGATAAGTCAGAGTCTCGTCCGTTAAAGTGCCGTGCCGGTGTCCTTCGACTAACGTATCAAGGCCAATCATGTGAACCTTGCCAATCTGCACGTGCCAATTCAGCGGGCCTTTAACGGGCAATTGTTCTGCAAAAGCAGCGCGCATCGGTTCGCGCGCGTCGTGGTTGCCCGGGATGATGTGCAATGGCAGACCAAGCGGTGCTATCAAGGCCTTGAACTGCTCATAGCTTTCTGAAGAGCCATCATCGCTCAGATCGCCGCTCACCAGAACCGCATCAACTGTGCCGATCTTATTTTGGATTGAGCAGAGACGCGATACCAGTCGCTTTAACGCAGCCCTGGTGTCGAGTTTGCCAGATACGAGCACTCCTTCAGCTACAATATGCGTGTCAGTGATTTGAAGGATCGCTGTCATTTTATACCTGCACGCAAAAAAGCTTGAACGAATTGGCGCTGGAAGATCAAGAAGGCGATCAGAAGCGGCGCAACTGACATCAACGTGGCGGCGGAGATTATACTGATATCTACGCCGTTCTCAGGTGCGCCGAAGATCGATAAGCCAACTGTCAACGGCCGTGTTTCAGGCGAATTTGTGACAATCAAGGGCCACAAGAAATTGTTCCAATGCGTGGATACAGACACCAGTGCATAGGCGAGGTAGGTTGGCTTAGCGAGCGGCACATAGACCCGCCACAAGATGCCAAGAAGACCACAGCCTTCAATCCGTGCGGCCTCGTGCAACTCAATTGGCACACCTTTGAACGCTTGACGCATCAAGAAAATACCAAATGCAGAGGCCATGTAGGGCATGCCTACACCAAGAATTGTATCGAACAGGCCAAGGCGTGAGACCATTGCGTAGTTCTCGACGATCAGGACTTCGGGTAGAATGAAGAGCTGCATAAGTACAAGGATGAACACGAAATCCTTACCCGGAAATTGGAGCTGTGCGAAGGCAAAGCCCGCAAGGGTCGTCAAGACAAATTGACCAATTAAGATCACCGTCACCAGCAAGAAGGTGTTGATAAAATACTTCAGCCAGGGCGCTCCGTCCCACGCCACTCGGAAATTGTCCAATGTCCAAGGTGAAAACAGGTTGAGGTTCACAGCATCAGAGGTGGAATGCGTTGCAGCCCAGAAAGCAAACAAAAGCGGCGCGATCCAGATGATCGCCAACAGGATCGCACCAAAGCTATCCATGAATTTGGTGAGGCTCTTCATTGGTAGTGTGTCCGCTTATCAAGGTAGAAGAACTGCACGGCTGCCACGATCCCGAGCACTGCGATCACAAGGATCGTCATCGCTGCTGCGTGCGGTGCATCGAAAAAGGCGAAGGCCATCTCCCAGATGTAATACAAGATCAGTTTGGAGGCGTCCGAAGGCCCGCCTTTGGTCAAAATGAACAGGTGATCGATCAGCTTGACCGAATTGATCATGGCGTTCACGGCGATGAACAATGTGGTCGGCATCAAGAGGGGCAGAACGATGCGACGCGTGTAAGTCCAGCGGCTCGTACCTTCGATATCAGCGGCTTCTTTCAGATCCTCCGGGATCGTTTGCAAGGCGGCGAGATAAAAGATCATGAAAAAGCCCGCTTCCTTCCAGATCGTCACGATAATAATTGCCCACAATGCTGTCTCGGGTTGGCCAAGCCAATTGACGGAAGGCAAACCAAACATACTACCGATTTGATCCAACACGCCTAAGCCAGGGGTATAAAAGAAGAGCCATAGATTTGCGGCGGCGATCATTGGTAGAACTGTTGGCGTGAAATAGGCGGTGCGCACGAAACCGCGCGCGGAAATTTTGGAGTTGGCCCAAAGTGCCATCGCTAGTGCGATAAAAATCGACACAGGGATCGTGATGCCCGCATAAAACAAGTTATTTTTGACGACCTGCCAAAAGATCGGATCGGCAAAGAGGTCCATATAGTTTTCGCTACCAACGAACTCGGTCGGTTTGCGGCGCGTGCCACGCGAAAACGTGCTCGACCAAAGGGTCGCGATGGACGGATAGAATGCAAATACCGTGAGCAACACGGCGGCAGGAGACAGCAAAAGCCAGCCGTAAATAGCCTGTCTACGGCGTTCAAGATTGGCATGTGCTGACATCAATCGTCTCCGGTTTAGTTGTCGAAAGGCCAACGCGAAACAGCGCTGGCCTCACGGATTTATTTACTGGTAGTCGCGTAGCAGACGCACTGCTGCGGCTTGCGCTTCACCCAAGGCATCTGCAGCCTCTTTGGAACCGGTCAACGCCGACTGGATCGCGCTGTTCAAACCGTCACGCACGCGCGCTGTCTCAAACGTCGAGAACTCTGCAACAGCGTTCTCAAGCTGATTACGCGCAACCAAAGCTGGCGGGAATTCTTCCGTGTAAGCCTTGAGCGCTTCTGTCTCGTACGCGGCGGGGGAAACACCCATGTAACCTGTCGCGATGGACCATGCTGCGGCTTGCTCTGGTGATGTCATGAATTGCATCAACTTGAGCGCGGCAGCTTTCTCTTCATCGGTTGTGTCTTTGAAGAGGTAGAAGTTACCGCCGCCTGTCGGGGAACCTAAACGTACATTGGCAGGCAATTCAGCGACGCCAAAATCAAACTTAGCGTTGTTCTTAACAGCCGTCAGGTTTCCAGTGGAGTGCCACATCATCGCGGTTTGACCTTCAAGGAAGGCTTGGCGCAATGTGCCCCACTCAACCGTGCCTGTTGGCATGATGCCATGCTCGCCCGACAGCGATTTCCAGAATTCAAGCGTATCCACAACGGCTTGATCGTCGAAGTAAGTTGTCAGACCGTCGTCCGACATGACTTCCTTGCCATTTTGGATTGCAAGCGCTTGGAACATCCAATATGGATAGCCTGTGGACGGGATCATCAGGCCGTATGTGTCGTCCTTGGTGAGCACCTTGCCCATGGAAATCATCTCATCCCACGTTTTTGGCGGCGCTTCTGGGTCAAGTCCGGCCGCGCGGAACAAATCCTTGTTGTAATATGCAACGATTGTTGAGCGCTGGAACGGGATGCCCCATGTTTTGCCCTCGATTTGGCCATTGGCCATCAGAGCTGGGTAAAAGCTGCCGAGCCATTCTTTGTCGGCGTCAGATGTTGCGACGTCCTCAAATGGCACGACCAAGTCCTGCTCGATCAGGTCATAGGCATCGATAGAGAACATCACAGCCAATTGCGCAGGCTCGCCAGAGGCAAGCGCAGACAAAGCGCGCACGCGTGTGTCATCGTAGTTGCCTGAATAAATGGCGTTTACGCTGATATCAGGGTTCGCGGCTTCGAATTTTTCGACGATACCGTCCACAACTTCGGTCAGCTTTCCGCCAACAGCGATGGGATAATACATCGTCAATTCAGTTTCCGCGCTTGCGGACGTGATAAGCCCGACTGCGAGCGCAGTTGCCAATCCGGTTGTTGAAAATAGCTTCATGGTTTTCTCCCTAGGTGTTGTTGTCGTTTTTATCTGTGCGGTGATTTATCCCGCCAGCCGTTGGCCTGCGGCGTCAAAGACGTGCAGGTGTTCGTCGCTAAAAGTGATGTCGATCTGATCGCCTTCAGGCATCATCGACAGGCCAGGTTTCAAAACGCAAAGCCCCGCTGCATCCGCATGATCGAGGCCGATGAGAGTTTCAGATCCCAAGAACTCGCTCTCATTCACAGTACAGCTCAACCGCCCTTCACCTTTTGGAACGATTTGAATGTTCTCGGCTCTAACACCGATGGTTTTGCCTTGCTCGAACCCACTCAGCGCATCTGTCCCAATCAATGCCATAGGAGGTGCGCCAACGAACTCAGCCACGAAGGTGTTGTTGGGACTGTTATAAAGGTTCTCAGGCGTACCGACCTGTTGGATATGACCGTCTTTCATCAAAACAACCGTGTCGGCCATGCTCATCGCCTCGGTTTGATCGTGGGTCACGTAAACAACGGTGATGCCCAGATCGCGCTGTAGTTTTTTGATGTCTTTGCGCACTGAGTTTCGCAGCTTAGCATCAAGATTAGAGAGCGGCTCATCCATCAAGCAAAGGCGCTGTCCGGCCACAATCGCGCGTGCCAGAGCGACACGTTGTCTTTGACCGCCAGATAGTTCGCCGGGCTTGCGGTTTTCATACCCAAGAAGCCCTGTGATCTCTAAGGCGCGATGCAGTTTTTCTTGGCGTTCCTTTTTTGGGACGCGGCGAACCTTGAGGCCGAACACAACGTTTTCAGCTACAGATAAATGGGGGAAAAGCGCGTAGGATTGAAACACCATAGATAGGTTGCGATCAGAGGCCGCGCTTGTCGTGACATCCTTACCATCGATGAAAATCTGGCCTTCGTCGGGCAATTCTAAACCTGCGAGCAAGCGCAGCGTGGTAGACTTTCCACAACCAGACGGACCAAGCAAAGCGGTAAAGCTGCCCTCAGGAATTTCAAGCGAAATCCCTTCAACACCCAGCTGCCCATTCCAGCGCTTTGCCACATCTTTCAGCACCACAAAGGGGGAGGCTGTCATGTCAGTTCTCCTTCGGCCACGAGTAGGTGGTCTTTGATCTTTTTCATCAGCGGCTCGAATGCGCCGTTTGGTGGGCGGTCGACGATGACTGTGTCTATATCCACGATATTGTCGCCCAAAGCGGGGGCTTGGCGGCCAAATTTGGAACCATCGATCGCCAAGATGGATCTTTGCGCATTTTCACAAATCTTTTGTGTCGCTTTGACTTCAGTCGTGTGAAATTCCAACAATCCGCCGTCTTCAGCGACACCGGCTGCGCCAAAAACTGCAAAGTCTGCGCGAAACCGGCCAAAGAAATCCAAGACCTCATTTCCAAGAATATCACGATCGGGCAAACGTACTTCGCCGCCCGGTAGGATGATCCGGTTCGAAACCTCTTCGCTTAGTGTCATCGCCGCACTTAAGTTGTTGGTGATGACTGTTAAACCTTTGCGTCGGCGAAGTGCTTGCGCGACGCTTAAGGGTGTCGAGCCGATCGAAATGAACAACGTCGCGCCATCGGGGATGAGCCGTGCAGCAGCTTCACCAATTGCGCGTTTGCCAACAAGATTGGTGCCCGCACGTTGATCAAATGGCGTATTTAGAAACTCTTCGCTGAGCTCAATACGCCCATGAACACGGTGCAGCATATCCCCTTCGCAAAGCGCATCCACATCGCGCCGGATCGTCTGCATGGAGACATCGAAGCGCTCCGCAAGTGAGCCGATAGACACAGCGCCTTGTTCTAAAACAAGCTGTGTGATCGCTTCGCGACGCGTTCGTTTCTTTGATGACATTTCGCCCTCAGCAATATGAGTCGCTTGAACGTTAGATCGCTTAAAGCAACAAAACAACATTTTATTTTGTCGTTTTAATCTTTCCTGCACGAATTTTTCCGCTAAGGTGGGAAGGGTGAAAAGATGATCAAAGTCTGAGGGAAAAATGCTAACAACCAAGGAAATTTTTGATCGTTATCAAGAAGTTCGCTCCCGTTTTCCTGCAGTGAACGCCGCTCCAGAAACGCTAGATATAGACTCACTATTGGATATTTCAGATGATGTTGACGCGTTTATTTTTGATGCTTTTGGCGTTTTGAACGTTGGTGAGACTTTGATTCCTGATGCGGACGTCCGGCTTGATCAGCTTCGTGAGCGAGGGTGTGCTATTCGAATTTTGACCAATGCGGCCAGTTATGACCGTGCCGGTGCAATCGCGAAATTTAAACGACTTGGCGTTCGCGTAAAGGATGATGAGATCATCACCAGTCGAGAAGCCGCACTGCAACACATCGGGGACGCACGTTGGGGCGTCATTTGCGCAGATAACGACGCACTGATTGATCTGCCAGAGTCCTTGACCCGACTTGGAGATGTGGCGGAGGACTACGACGCCGTTGAAAAATTTCTATTCCTTTCAACAGCGGATTGGACGGCCCAAAAACAAGAACTTTTGGTGACGTCAATGAAACGCAATCCTCGGCCCCTTTTGATTGGAAATGCAGATTTGGCTGCGCCACGGGATGATGGATTTTCGGTTGAGCCCGGTCATTTTGGACACTTGATTGCGGATCTAATTCCAAATCAGGTCCAATTCTTTGGCAAGCCGTTCCCAGAAGTTTATGATTTAATCGAAGCTTCTTTGCCGGGCGTGAAACCAGATCGTATCGCGATGTGCGGCGACACGTTGCACACGGACATTCTCGGAGCGGCTGCAAGAGGTTGGCGGACCGTTCTTGTAACCCAGGATGGGCTGTTTTCAGGTCACGATACCAAGACATTCTCGGAACAATCTGATCTCTTTGCAGATTGGCGTCTTGCCCGCATTTAAAAGGGAAACGCTAAGTACGCATTTCCTGCAATTGCGTAAGGATGTTTTTGAAGTTGTCGACGCCCTGCGCCCCGGTCACCAGATGCTTCCGATCAAAAACGACAGCAGGCACACCGCTAATACCCTGCCCAGTCCAGAATTGCTGTTCTTGACGCACCGTGTTCGCAAACCTTTGATCTTCTAGAACCGCTTTAGCCTCAACGCGATCCAGCCCGATCTCACCTGCAATTTCGACCAGAACAGCATCATCAGACAAGTTCCGCCCATTGGTAAAGTGCGCGGTGAAAAGAGCCTGTTTTAAGTCATGCTTGCGGCCTTGTTCATTTGCCCAATGCAACAATTGATGTGTGTTGAATGTGTTGTGCATGCGAAAGCCGTCAGCAAAGTTGAAATCGAACCCAAGTTCCTGTCCAACTGCTGTCATGTTTGCTCGATTGGCGGCCGATTGTTCTGGCGTCGTTCCATATTTCTCGGCCAGATGTTCGCCGACATCTTGTCCTTCGGCTGGCATATTCGGATTCAATTCAAAGGGATGCCAGTGAATTTCATGCGCGACGTCACTTGCCTCTAAGGCAGTCGCAAGTTGGCGATATCCAATAATGCACCAAGGGCACATCACATCAGAGACGATATCAATGCGGAGTGGGGATTTCGTGTCAGTCATGATGTGCGCCTTTAATATTTACGAATTCGCTTCAGTGCGTTTTAACAAAGTCTCTGCGGCGAGCCTGCCGAAATTATTGGCCGCCTGAGGGCTTGCACCGGTCACAAGACGGCGGTCAACATGGACCGAGTTATCAGCCTTTTTGTTGATGATTTCCACACCCTGCGCTCTCAGTTTTTCGCAAACCCACCATGGCATTGGACCAGGTAGATAGCCAATCATTGGCGTTTGTTTGTCTACAGAGTCTGGGAACACGGTGATCTTGTAGCCCGCATACAAGAAACCCGCGTCACTTTTTGCAGCTAACAACGCGGCAGGGCCGTGGCATAGCGCGAGGGTATGAAAGTTCGTATTATGCGCCCAATGGAGCACTTTTCCGAGGTCGGCACTATCGGGCAATCCAAGCATCGCGCCGTGGCCGCCAGGAATGAAAATTGCGGCGTAGGGTGCGTCGTCCGTCATGCTTTTTGAGACAAAGTCAGCAAGGCTACCTGGGTTTTGAAACGCACTCTCATAGTCACGGTAGAGCTTTTGTATATCCGCGTCGTCTGCGGGCATCGCCCACATTTCAATCGCAACAGGCGCGCCAGTCGGCGTGACGATATCGATCTCGAATCCTGCGTTCATCAAGTGCAACATCGGCAGACCCATCTCAACAGGGTGGTTCCCCGTCGAGAATTTCTTGCCATTGGCCATCGTCATATTGCGTTGCTCGGTGCAGATCATAAGCACGCGGTTTTTGCTACCGGTGTAACGGCTGGGATACGCACCGCCGTCATAATCTGTTGTGGATGAAGTGCCCAATTTGATCGCCAAAGCAGACGGGCTAAACGCGCCGTCTGCTGTTGGTGTCGGCTGTGTTCGGAGAATTTTACGGAGCAGACCCACGTTAGTTGACCTCCGTAATAAGCGTATCGCGGGATTTGCGTACCTTGCTCATCTGCAACAACCAATCGCCCGCCTCGTCGCGATAGCCAAGTGGCATAAGGACCACAGAGCGCAAACCACGCTCTTTCAAGCCCAGAATTGTATCGACGGCCTCGGAACTGAAGCCCTCCATCGGAGTGCTGTCCACTTCTTGCTCAGCAGCGGCGACGAGAGCGATGCCCAGAGCGATATAGGCTTGGCGAGCAGCATGGGCGTAATTCACTTCGGCCTCGCGGGGAACGTAGTTGGATTTCAGATTATCGTAATAAGCGTGCAGCATTGGCAGATCACCACGCGCTGCAACGTTCAGATCAACAACTTCGTCGATGCGCTCAGCCGTGTAATTGTCCCACGCGGCAAAAACCAAGGTATGAGAACCGTCGGTGATCTGTGCCTGTCCGCCTGCGGCTTCAGCAATTTTGCTGCGAACGTCTGGGTTTGTCACCACGAACACTTCAAACGGCTGGGTACCGCTGGATGTCGGAGACATGCGAATTGCCTCAATGATGGCATCAACCTTTTCCTGAGGGACGGTTTTTGATGGGTCCATCTTCTTGGTGGCATAGCGCCAATTCAGAAGGTCATCGAGTGGCTTGGCTGTCATGGTTTTCATCCTATTGTCAGAACCCGTATTGGGTAGTATACATTTGTGACTGACTACCTAAGGGACACTGAAATGCGCCACAAGAAGGCACATGCTTGAACCTAGGTCACAAAAAGGGAACCACTATGCTGGACGATGATCGCTGCCCGGATTGCCATCGCATCAATGAAGTCCTGTCGCGCGTGGGTGATCGCTGGAGTGTGCTCGTTGTGATCTCGCTCGCGCAATACGGGACGCTGCGGTTCAATGAGCTCAAACGCAACCTTGGCATCTCGCAACGTATGCTCAGTTTGACGCTGAAAGAACTGGAACGCGATGGCCTTGTGAACCGAACCTATTACCCAACGATCCCGCCAAAGGTTGAATATGACCTGACTGAATTGGGACAATCGTTTCGAGAACCCGTCAGTGTTTTGGGTAATTGGGCGATGGACAATCTATTAAAGATTGATGAAGCACGAGTGGCTTATGATGAGAAAGTGGTCGACTAACTATTTTCATTATTGCAAGCCCTGTCAGCGCCCCAAGCGGGCCTTTGCAAATTGGGATAAGATGGCAGCTCAGTCCGCAGTGTGTGAATTCGCCGATCACATGGCTTCGCAGCCGCAGTGAATGGCTGCTTCGATGAGCCGCATCGCAGCAACTCAGATCGCAAGCGAATGGCCGGAATGGGCCGGAAGCTGACCTGCCAACCCGTCCAGCTTTGGGAGCAAGCCAAAAAATGTCACTCTGATCTGATGCACAAATCAGGACCGCTTTCGGGACCGCTTATATATTTTAAATTTGGAATAAGTGTTTGTAACTAAATGGAAATACAGAAAGTTCGACGTCCTCTCCTGGGCACCACTACATCTCAAAAACCCTTATTTATATAGCCATTATGAGCGGCCTCTTCAAAGTTTCGTACCAAATTCACCCAAAATTTCGTACCAAATTGGTGAGCATGACTGAGGTGTTTTGAACACGCTCGACCAAATGCCCAGCCCAACATGCTTAACTGATTCACATAAGCAGAGTAGGATCTGTGTTTGCCCAGCGCACACAGCGGCTAACCATCATAATGTTGTCGTTATCGAAGCATCCTATCGCTCCAAAACCTTTCATCTAGCTCACAGGTTTTCACAAACGTGCATACCCTCGCTCAGCGGTCTGTTTGGTGCTGTTCGTGAACTTTTATCACCCAAGAATGGATGCCATTTTTATTGTCATACTCTAGTTGCTCTCGTTGATGTGATTGCAGCCTGTCATTGGGTGCTTTTATTTCAACGCTTACGACACTACCCTTCCATATTATTAAGTCCAAGTCTGCTTTTTTAGTCCAGCGGGTTTGGGTCGTGGATAATTTTTCTAAATGTCTTTGAACATCTTGTGCAAGCTTTATAAGCTCGTCCTTGAAATCAAAATAACTTAGATTGGATATTTCACCAATCCAAGATGATATATTCTTTCCCCTTACATGTACATGTTTGTCTGGCGATGGATCTATTTGAAAAAATATCCCGTCGCCAAGAACAAGGGATAGTTCACGTGGAATATCATCATTATAAGCCTTCTTAATTTTGCGGTCTAATAGTTTGTGAAGTGGTCCGGCAAAACTGGACAGCGTGCTAAGATGTATCCAACCTTGAAGACAGGATACACAAATGACGAAGAGACGCAGTTTTTCAGACAAGTTTAAGGCTACGGTGGCGCTTGAGGCGCTCC
>Ga0206127_1003967_pt1 | contig 13315 bp, 12 predicted proteins | sample Helgoland_Spring_6_FD_148646 | JGI IMG/M metagenome (GOLD analysis project Ga0206127, IMG submission 148646) | Pelagic subsurface seawater microbial communities from Kabeltonne, Helgoland, North Sea - Helgoland_Spring_Bloom_20160419_1 | ecosystem: Environmental > Aquatic > Marine > Epipelagic ...
CGGTCGCTTCAAGATCGATTAGTGCAGCTTCAAATGCTGCTCCACTTTCGATAGCAGCAATAATTCGCGAAGCCGCTGCGCGCGCCAGGGTTGTGTTGGCGGCTTCTTGTGAAGTTTGCTCAGCCAATCGTGCATCTGCAAGCAGCAGATCAATTTCAGCTTGTTGTTTCTCCGCGACCTCACGCAACTGCGTAAAATCAGCATTTTCGTCTTGCACGACAACTGGGCGGCTTTCGATGATATCAATTCGTGCGGCTAAACTCTCGACACCAGTCGTTAGTGCAATAGTATCGGTAATCACAGCCTGCGATGTTTTTTCGAGTCTTTCAGAAAATTTCGTCAGCTTTTCGTTCAACGAATCAATTTCGTCCTGTGCATTGAAAATCTGTTCTTGAAGGACAACTTCGCTTGCATTCATCCGCCAAGATGGAGGGAGCAAATTATCGACAAAATTGGATCGCGCAGCCGCAAAGCCAAGTGCTGCAGCAACCACACCCCCGAAAAATAACGGCCAAACAGAGTTCTTCTTCAATTCAAGTGGAACTTCTTCAGCGACTGCATCGGCAGGTTCCTCGAATGTTTCAGTGATTTCATCTGTAAAAACAGCTTCAGGTTCAATTTCAACATCAACTATGACATTTTTCTCGACTACAGGTGGCTCTTCGATTTCAACATCTTGAACCTCAACCGCATCGATTGGCTTAGCAGTCTTTTTCTTCTTAGCCACTCTATCACCTTCCCTAATCTTTTCGGTCTATTTGAAAATTCTATTTGTACTTTACGCGGTCAAATGAAGCTGCTCAATTCAAGGTCATGCCTGCGACAATCTTTTGAAGCTCCTCGATCATAGCCGTTCGTGTTGGGGCCTCACATACAGTTAGCGTTTCCCAATCAAGCCCTCGAACCGGATCTGCAACGTCCTCACTTAATGCAATTATGTGCAGTGGTGCCCGTCCGCAATCTTGAGCAACAAAACCAAGTGCAGTTCGAGGGGAAAACAAAGGAGCTAACAAGGGGAAATTTGATGCGAGAGCCTCATTTGCCTCTGCGGAAAACCTTCGTCTCAACTGTTCATACACAGCTATGTGGCGTACAATATGCCCATTACACGAAAGACATTCAACAATATTTCCGCGGGTGTGCACTCCTGCCAGATGAGTGAAAACGGATTTGCCCGGCATCTTAGATAGCGCAATGATCAACTCCTGCGCCGTTTCACCTTTTTGAAACGCATCCCATCCAAAGGCCGCGGCTACCTTTGTCGTCACTTCGCCAACGCAGAAAGCTATCCGCCCATCACCTTTTGGGCTGTTTTCCACTGCATTCACGGATGTAAAAATTACGCTACCCTCGATACAAGGAACGCAATCAACTGGAACAATTTCGATCAGTGGACTAAAGATGGGGATTAGCGATTTTCTAATTTCAGGCGCCAACGCCTGCCAAAATGCTTTAGACCCAGCCAAAGGCCGAGTTAAAAGCAGATTAAACCGAGGGTGCTTTGTATTGTCCGTCACGATTTAGGATGGTAACTCGGTCCAAAGGTCTACGCAATGGAGCCATGGATGTCAGGAAAACTCACCATCCTTGGGATAGAAAGCAGCTGCGACGATACGGCTGCAGCAGTCGTTTCAAGACACCCAAATGGATCAGTAGAGATACTGTCATCGATTGTCGTAAGCCAAACTGATTTACACGCTGCTTTTGGCGGTGTCGTTCCTGAAATCGCAGCACGTGCACATGTGGAGAAACTTGATGTCAGCATCATCAAAGCCCTAGCAGATGCGAATCTGTCAATGGACAAAATTGACGCCATCGCAGTGACAGCAGGTCCTGGATTGATTGGCGGTGTTGTTGCCGGTGTAATGCTTGCCAAGGGACTGGCCACTTCCACACAAACACCTTTGTATGGGGTCAATCACTTAGCCGGTCATGCGCTTACTCCACGCCTAACCGATAACGTACCATTTCCATATTTGATGCTATTGGTTTCTGGGGGCCACTGTCAGTTCTTGATTGCTCAAGACCCACTAAGCTTTCGGCGAATTGGTGGCACAATCGATGACGCCCCAGGAGAGGCATTTGATAAAGTAGCCCGTCTAATTGGCCTCGATCAACCTGGCGGTCCGGCAATCGAAGCCGCCGCCCTAAATGGTGATTTGAAACGGTTTAAGTTACCTCGCCCACTGTTGGATAGATCGGGATGCGATATGTCTTTTTCTGGCCTCAAGACAGCTGCATTACGAGCGCGTGACGAAGTGATTGTACAAGACGGTGGCCTAACGAAACAAGATCAAGCCGATCTTGCTGCAAGTTTTCAACATGCCATATCAGACGTTTTAGCCGAAAAGAGCAGGCGCGCATTGAGTGAATATTTGAAATTGTCTCCAGCCCAGCCAACTCTTTGTGTGGCTGGAGGTGTTGCTGCGAACATGGCAATTCGTAACGCACTTAAAGAAGTATGCCGGGAGCACAAAGCTAACTTCATCGCGCCACCATTAGCATTGTGTACGGACAACGCTGCAATGATTGCATATGCAGCTCTGGCACAATTACCGTACCGTTCTTCGGATGACATGGGCCTATCTGCCAAGCCACGAATGCCCCTTGATACCTCAAGCCCCACAATGCTGGGGCATGGAAAGAAAGGAGCCAAGGCATGAGTATTTCAATTTTAGGTGCTGGCGCATTTGGAACGAGCTTAGCGATAGCTTTGGCGTCTAAGGGACCCGTAACTCTGTGGGCAAGAAACCAAGAGCACGTCATTGAAATGCAGCTTGAACGCCAAAATAGTCGTAGACTTAAGGGGGCGAAATTTCCAGAGAACTTGGAGCTGACAGCAGAGCTAGTTTCCGCATCCTCAAATGACATCCTCTTACTGGCAGTCCCTATGCAATTACTTGGTTCTTTCTTGAAAGAAAACGCCACACAACTTGCTGGGAAACAATTGATTGCTTGCTGCAAAGGTATCGATCGCGTAACAGGTCTTGGGCCAATTGACCTGATCAAGACGATTATTCCAACAGCCCACAGCGCGATTCTAACCGGTCCAAGCTTCGCCAACGACATTGCAATTGGATTGCCAACGGCACTTAGCCTCGCGTGCACAAACGAAGCCGTCGGGCTAGGCCTACAAGATCGTCTTTCGACCCCCTTCTTACGCCTATATCGCACAACAGACATTGTCGGCGCTCAGATTGGTGGAGCATTAAAAAATGTTTTCGCGATTGCAGCTGGAGCGGCGATTGGCGCAGGTTTGGGCGAGAGCGCACGTGCCGCAGTAATAACCCGTGGATTTGCGGAAATGAACCGTTTTGCGATGCATTTCGGAGCGCGTCCACAAACCCTTGCCGGCTTGTCAGGTTTTGGTGATTTAACATTGACCTGCACATCAACGCTATCGCGCAACTATAGATTTGGCTTTGCTTTGGGCCGCAACGCGCCATTTGATGCCACCACAACTATCGAAGGCGCGGCGACGTCGTACGCAGTGAAGGCCTTGAGTGAAACACATCAAATCGAGATGCCAATTACCCAAAGTATCGCAGCAATCATTGATGAAAAATCAACAGTCGCCACCGAAATGAAACATCTATTATCAAGACCCTTAAAGGAGGAATAATATGCTCGTAGCACTTATGGCTTATGACAAAGACGGCGCATTGGAATTGCGTAAGGCAAACCGCGATGCACATGTCGCGTATCTCAAAAGCAGTGATCTAGTCCGACAAGCAGGCCCTTTCCTAAATGCAGGCGGCGAAATGTGTGGTTCGTTGATCATTCTTGAAGTCACTGAATTCCACGACGCTGAAAAGTGGGCAGCAGCAGATCCTTACGCACTTGCAGGACTGTTTCGCGAAGTGACGATGATGCCTTGGAACAAGGTTATCGGGTAATAAACTACTGGCTGTTCAAATCAGAGCCAGCAGCATAGAGTTGGGATGACCACATTACCAAGGGAACCGACGGAGCAGAATGGAATGGTGTGCGCAACTATCAAGCGCGCAATTTCATGCGCCAGATGCGGATTGGTGACTTTGGATTTTTTACCACTCTCAAACTGAAAAATCAGTTGTGGGTGTCGTTTCAATAATTTCTGAAAGCTATCAAGATAGCACAACAGACGACGAACGATGGGATTGTGTCGATATAGTTGCAGTAAAATCAGTCCTTCAACCAGTGACATTCGAAACGATCAAAACGGACGGCCGATTGGATGATATGATTTTTGTCCGCAACTTGCGGCTTTCTGTTCAGCCTCTAACGCAACTGGAATGGGCTATTGTTTGCAGCCTCGCTGGAATTTCAGATTTTGTGATTAGAGAATTTTTTCTAACAGCCTCAAGCTCATCAGGCTTAGATCCTGCAACTGTAAATGCGTCCGCATTATAAATTGCAGGGCTGCAACCGATTGTTATTTTGATCAGCAAAATCATATCCGGCGTCATGCCAAATATGTTTTTGAAGTCTTCCGCATATTGCGCGATTAGATTGTCACGTTTTCCATAGTCATTCTCCCACCTTGGACTGGGAAATCTCTTAAGCCTACGGTTAAAAATTACCCCCAAATCACTTTCGTACTAGGGAAAATATTTATCACTGAACGCAATTTAAAATTATAAAATGGATTGTGCCAAAATCAACTATCAAAAATGCAATCATCAAATAACGGGAGCTTCACGTATAACACCTTTAGCTAATGATCCTGACTAGCCATTGAGATTGACTCGGAAAGCCGCTATCGGAGCCACAGACCCGTAAAAGGAACAATGAAATGGCCAACGACTATATTGTAAAAGACATCACCCTAGCGGAATTTGGCCGCAAAGAGCTGGATATCGCAGAAACGGAAATGCCGGGCCTAATGGCTTTGCGCAAAGAGTACGGTGAGAGCAAGCCATTGGCTGGCTCTAGGATCGTTGGCTCATTGCACATGACAATCCAGACCGCGGTTTTAATTGAGACATTAGTAGAGCTTGGTGCCGACGTACGTTGGGCATCGTGTAACATCTTCTCAACCCAAGATCACGCTGCAGCTGCGATCGCTGCTGGTGGCACGCCAGTCTTCGCAATCAAGGGCCAATCCCTGACTGAACACTGGGACTACCTAGACAAGTCCTTCATGTTCCCTGAAGGCGCAAACATGATCCTTGACGATGGCGGCGACGCTACATTGTACATTCTTTTGGGTGCGCGTGCAGAAGCAGGCGAAGACGTCATTCCTGTTCCGCAGTCCGAAGAAGAAGAAGCGATCAAAATTCAAATCGCTAAGCGCATGAAAGAAACGCCAGGCTGGTTCACTGAAACCAAAGCTAAAATTCAAGGCGTTTCTGAAGAAACAACAACTGGCGTTCACCGCCTTTATGATTTGCACAAGAACGGTCAATTGCCTTTCCCTGCGATCAACGTCAACGACTCGGTTACCAAGTCCAAGTTCGACAACAAATACGGCTGTAAAGAGTCATTGGTCGACGGTATCCGCCGCGCAACAGACACAATGATGGCCGGTAAAGTTGCTGTCGTTATGGGCTACGGCGATGTGGGCAAAGGTTCTGCTGCGTCCCTTGCAGGTGCTGGTGCTCGTGTCATCGTCACCGAAGTTGACCCGATCTGTGCACTTCAGGCAGCCATGGATGGCTTCCAAGTCACCACATTGGATGATGTCGTCGAAACTGCGGATATCTTTGTCACAACAACTGGCAACAAAGACGTGATCCGCCTTGAACACATGCGCAAAATGAAAGACATGGCGATCGTTGGTAACATCGGTCACTTTGATAACGAAATTCAAGTTGCTTCGTTGAAGAACCACAAATGGACGAATATTAAAGAGCAGGTCGATATGATCGAGATGCCAAACGGTCACCGTTTGATTCTTTTATCGGAAGGACGCTTGTTGAACCTTGGTAACGCAACAGGTCACCCATCGTTCGTGATGTCAGCATCCTTCACCAACCAAGTTTTAGCACAAATTGAATTGTTTACAAAAGGCGACGAATATCAGCCCGGCGTTTACATTCTACCAAAACACCTCGACGAAAAGGTAGCACGCCTGCACCTTGATCGTATTGGCGTGAAGCTTTCGAAATTGGACGCAGAGCAAGCAGCCTATATCGGTGTCACACCTGAAGGCCCGTTCAAGCCAGAGCACTATCGCTACTAAATGGCTTTAGTTAGAGAATTAGGAAGGGCCTCTGCATCTTAGCGGGGGCCTTTTTTATTCAAAATAATTAATTAGCATCGAAACACCGCAGGGCATGCCCAATCTATATTCGCATCAGTGTTGATTTTCTACATGAGACTTTCGAGCATTGAACACCATCTTCTCACCAAGACCAGTCGTCTTTTAGAAAAAGTGGTGAGCCCGTCCGGGCTCGAACCGGAGACCTACTGATTAAAAGTCAGTTGCTCTACCAACTGAGCTACAGGCCCACTAAGCGGGTTACTAGAAAGAGTTGGCGGTAGGGTCAAGCCTATAATTTCAACTTTATTTTCTACTTACTGGATTCAACCGTCAAGCACGGTTATACGGCCTAAATGCAGGTAAAAAACAACATTCTTTTTCCATTCATGAAAATGCATGGACTTGGTAACGACTTCGTTGTTGTCGATGCGCGTGCGCAATCACTTGAAATGACAGAATCATTAGCCCGCGCGTTGGGCGACCGCCATCGTGGAGTGGGCTTTGATCAGCTTGCTATAATTTCAAGGAACCATAGCCTCGCTGATGCATACCTTACATTTTATAACTCAGACGGATCCACAGCTGGTGCTTGCGGAAACGCAACACGTTGCATCGCGCGATACCTGATGGACGAAACAGGTAATCAGTCGCTTTCCCTAGAAACCGAGCATGGAATTTTGTTTGCCAAGAATATGGGTGACCAAATCACTTCAATCAACATGGGGCACCCAGATCTGAGCTGGCAAGAGATTCCCTTGTCTCAAAATATTGATACGCTTGAATTACCGATCGACGGCTCACCAACAGCAACGGGTATGGGCAACCCACACTGCACGTTCTTCGTTGATGACGTCGACGCCATTGATCTAGAAACTCAGGGTCCGGCTTTTGAACATCATCCGCTCTACCCGGAACTAACAAATGTACAATTCGCTCAAATCGTTGGCACTGATCACATCCGTATGCGCGTGTGGGAACGCGGTGTGGGCGTCACACTCGCCTCTGGCTCCTCTTCCTGCGCCACCGCGGTTGCAGCTGCTAGGCGCGGCCTAACAGGGCGTACAGTGCGCATAGACCTTGATGGTGGCACCTTGCACATAGACTGGCGCGATGATGGCGTTTGGATGACCGGTGGTACGATGCACGTCTTCTCTGGAACGCTAACGCAAAGTTTCTTGGATTCACTGCAATGAACGCCCCAAAATTCTCAAATCACGGTTGTCGGCTGAATGCATATGAAACCGAGGCGATGAAGGAACTAGCCGAAACTGCTGGTCTTCAAAACGCAGTGGTCGTCAACACCTGTGCGGTCACAGCTGAGGCCGTGCGCAAGGCCCGTCAGGACATCCGTAAGCTACGCCGCGAGAACCCTAACGCTAGACTTATCGTAACAGGCTGTGCAGCGCAGACAGAGCCTGAGACCTTCACAGCAATGGACGAAGTCGATGCTGTGATCGGCAATACCGAAAAGATGATGCGCAACACTTGGAAAGGCTTAGCTGCTGACTTCATCGGAGAGACAGAGGCGGTGCAAGTTGACGACATTATGTCCGTCACAGAAACAGCTGGACACCTCATCGACGGTTTTGGCACTCGCAGTCGCGCCTATGTTCAGGTTCAGAACGGATGTGACCACCGCTGTACTTTCTGCATTATTCCATACGGCCGCGGTAACTCGCGCTCTGTGCCTGCAGGCGTCGTCGTCAATCAGATCAAGCGGCTGGTCGACAAAGGTTACAACGAAGTTGTCTTAACTGGTGTAGACCTGACCAGTTGGGGTGCAGACCTTCCCGCAGAGCCTAAACTTGGCGACTTGATTATGCGTATTCTGCGTTTGATCCCTGACCTTCCACGCCTGCGTATCAGTTCGATCGATAGTATTGAGGTTGACGAAAATCTTATGGAAGCAATCGCAACTGAACCGCGATTGATGCCGCACCTACATCTTTCGTTGCAGCACGGCGACGACATGATCCTTAAGAGGATGAAGCGCCGCCATTTGCGCGATGATGCAATCCTGTTTGCCCAAGAAGCGAAAAAACTACGTCCAGATATGACATTTGGTGCAGACATCATCGCAGGCTTCCCAACAGAGACTGAAGAAATGTTTGCAAACTCACTTGCACTGGTCACAGAATGCGATCTGACGTGGCTGCATGTATTCCCTTATTCGCCACGCCCCGGCACGCCAGCTGCACGGATGCCGCAGGTTAATGGGAAAGCTATCAAAATACGTGCAGCAGCACTGCGTGAAGCGGGCGAAAAGCAAGTACAGCGCCATTTACTGGCTCAGGTTGGAAAAACTCATCAAATATTGATGGAGAACCCGAACATGGGCCGTACAGAACAATTTACCGAGGTATCGTTCGCCAATCCGCAAACCGAAGGCCAGATCGTTACGGCAATCATATTAGCTGTACAGGACAAACAATTAATAGCTTAAACCGACCTATGTCCACTCCAAAGAAAAAGGCCCTGCACCGTCGCCAGTGCAGGGCCTTTTAGATTCTAAAAGAATTCTCACTTAGTGCTTCTTTTTGTAAGGTGCCCAAAGCTTCTTATTGGTCATGTAGAGAAGTACAGACAACAATGTCAGCAGAAGAACACCAACAATACCAGCTTGCTTACGCGCCATCATTTTTGGTTCCGCTGTCCACATCAAAAATGCTGAAACGTCGGCAGCGATGTGGTGCAAGTCGTTATCGTGACCATCAGCGAATTCTACATCCTCACCATAAAGCGGTGGTGCCATAGCGATCCAGCCACCTGGGTATGCAGTATTCTCATAAAACGTCACACCTGCCTGCTCTTTTTCTTCGCCTGTATATCCAGTCAAAATTGAAGCGATGTATTCAGTGCCACCAATCCCTTTTACAAATTGGTTGATCCCCAAGCCGTAAGGGCCATGAAAACCAGCACGAGCTTTCGCCATCAGACTTAAGTCAGGTGCATTCTCCAAAGAAGACTCTGGGAAAAAATCAGAAGGCTTGCGAGGAACATCTTCGTCCAAAGCGGCATCATAGATATCGAATTGAGCTGCATATGCACGAACTTGATTCTCTGGCATGTGAGGCCCACCTTCATCCGCAAGTGTACGAATAGGAACGAACTTCAAACCGTGACAAGCGGAACATATTTCGGTGTAAACTTGTAAACCACGCTGCAGCTGATTTTGATCAAATGCACCAAACGGCCCTTCAAATGAGAAATCAAAGTCTTCGATGTGACCTTCACCGCCAGCGGCGAAAGCGGCTGTGGCCAGCGTTACCGCTGCCACAGTGCTGATTGCGAGTTTTTTGAACATGCGCATCTTCCTCTTATTCCGCAGGCTTTGCTGCGTCGCCACCATAATGGGTGGCAAAGTCTTCTTCGATGGTCGCAGGCTGTGCGTCCGGCTTCTCGATCACACCCAATAACGGTAGAATTACCAAGAAATAGGCAAACCAATACGCTGACGCGATCAATGAGAAACTAGCATATGGCTCTTCAGCCGGCATTGCGCCAAGCCACATCAAAGCAAAGAAATCTATCACCAAAAGTGCAAACCACCATTTGAACATTGGACGGAAACGACCAGAGCGAATGGAAGATGTATCCAGCCATGGCACAATCGCCAGAACTGCAATCGCACCAAACATCGCGAGAACTCCAAAAAACTTAGCATCGACAATCCCACCGGTAACAAATGAGGCTATTTGAACGACCCAAACTTCAGAAGTGAACGCACGCAAGATCGCGTAGAACGGCAAGAAGTACCATTCTGGAACGATGTGTGCAGGTGTAGATAGCGCATTTGCTTCAATGTAGTTGTCCGGGTGACCCAGATAATTTGGCATGAAGCCAACAACAGCAAAGAATACAACCAAGATTACAGCCAGTGCGAACAAGTCTTTGATCACAAAGTATGGCCAAAATGGCAGCGTATCTTTCTCAGCTTCTTCTTTTGAGCCTCGACGAACTTCAACTCCAGTTGGGTTGTTGTTTCCTGTTGTGTGAAACGCCCAGATGTGAAGAATCACAAGGCCGGCGATCACAAAGGGCAACAAGTAGTGCAAGCTAAAGAACCGGTTCAAAGTTGCATTGTCGACGGCTGGGCCACCTAACAGCAGAGTTTGAATACTTTCGCCGATAAAAGGGATAGCACCAAATAAACCAGTAATAACAGTTGCACCCCAAAACGACATTTGTCCCCAAGGCAAGACGTAACCCATGAAGGCTGTCGCCATCATCAGCAGGTAAATCAAGATACCAATAATCCAAGTAACTTCACGTGGAGCTTTGTACGAGCCGTAGTATAAACCACGGAAAATATGTGCATAAACAGCGATAAAGAATAGTGACGCGCCGTTGGCGTGCATGTAACGCAACATGTATCCGCCATTTACATCACGCATGATGTGCTCAACGGAAGCGAAGGCATTGTCGACGTGTGGAGTATAGTGCATCGCCAAAACGATACCGGTTACTATCTGCAAAGCCAGACAGAAGGTAAGGACAATGCCCCAAATCCACATCCAGTTGAGGTTCTTTGGTGTCGGTGCAGTCAATGTTGCGTACATCAAACCAACTATTGGCAAACGGCCATGTAACCATTTCTGGCCTTTAGTTTTTGGCTCATAATGGTCGTGAGGAATTCCACCCATTGCGACTCTCCCTTAACCCAATTTGATCGTGGAATCATCCACGAATACAGCCGGTGGAACCGGCAAGTTTGTCGGCGCTGGACCCTTACGGATACGGCCTGCAGTGTCGTAGTGCGAACCGTGGCATGGACAGAACCAACCACCGAAGTCACCGGCATCGCCCAGAGGCACACAGCCAAGGTGCGTGCATACGCCCATCATGACCAACCACTCACCGTCCTCAGACAATGAACGGTTTGTGTCAGAAGCATCTACATCACCCAGATTTTCATTGCGTGCGATCGGGTCAGCCAGATCAGCCAAATCTACCGAGCGCGCTTCTGCAATCTCTTTTTCCGTGCGTCGACGGATAAATACAGGCTTGCCCAGCCATTTCACTGTAAGCTGTGTGCCAGGCTCAATATCCGCAACGGGGACATAAATCGACGCGAGCGCGCGCACATCTGCCGATGGATTCATCTGGTTGACTAGTGGCCATACGGCTGCACCTGCAGCTACTGCACCTGTACCTGCTGTAGCATAGTACAGGAAATCCCTGCGGGTGCCTGCGTGTTCATCTGAATGTGACACGTGGGTTTCTCCAATTTTTCCGGCCCTATCGAGACCATTAGACACATTTGGTGCGTTTAGACGCACGCTCGATAGGCGCTATGTAGCGGGGGAGTGAGGGTGCGTCCAGACACATCAGTGACGCATCTGGTCGCAGTTGAGCAATCTAATTCAGAAATAGCCTTGAAACAGAGCTTTTCATTAACCATTAGTGGGACTTAGACTAAACATAAGATTTCCAGTTCATCCACTCTAACGAATCAGAATTCGCCAACTAGACTTCTGGCGGTGCTGAAGCCCGCATCGAATCGCGCTCTTTAAATCCTTCATACCAAGTCGCCAAAACGTCATTGCCTTCGCGCCAACCACGCACATCGTGGCGGAAATCCAGATAGGCCAGCGCACAAGCAACGGAGATTTGCCCCATATCCAAGGGTCCGCTCAAATGGTTTATCCAACGGGTATTAATCGCGTTACAGCCTCCAATTACTTTCGTCCATTGCGCATCTGTCCAACCATCCCACTGCTTTTCTTTCGGACGAACACGGCCCTCATAAGTAATAGAGACAGCTGATTCTAGGATACCGTCCGCAGTCGCTTCAAGCGTTAGGGTTTCCCACTTTCTCGCACCAGATGGATATAATCCGCCCCCTGCTCTTGCATCTAAGAAAGCGCATATGACCCGACTGTCATAAAGAGTGGGTCCATCATTACGTTCCAATGCTGGGATTTTTGCTAAGGGGTTTTTGGCAAGCAGACCATCCATGGGAGCGATTGGTGTGGTCGTCACTGGAACAATTTCGACATCATTAAGCTGACCAGTCTCGGAAAGCAAAACCATAACTTTTCGGACGAAAGGTGACATCGGACTGTGGTAAAGTTTCATGTGTAGCTCCAAAAATGTGGTTCGAGGGATCAAAGCTCCGACTAAAGAGGCCAAAAAGCTAAGGAGAATTTACTTTAAATCGCTGTTATTTAACGCCACGCATAAGCGCGGCCAAAACACCCAAGTCTGTGCCCAACCCATATGCCGCTACACCATCTGCCGCACGCATCCGCACCGGGTCAGGTTTATTTTGGCTTAGTTTCCACGTCCCATCCACGGCTATAATTTCCATTCGGCACGGTACAATTTGGCGCATCATTTTATCCAAAACATCAGAGTTCATTTTTCTTACACGCCAAGGTTCCTTCGGGCGCAATTGCTCTTCAAAGAACGATGTTTGCCTATTTAGCAACTCACGCATTTCTTCTTGAGGTCGCAGCTCCAAAATACCCGTTAGGTGGACGGCAACGTAGTTCCATGTTGGCACTTGGTCATCGACCTCATACCAATCTGGACAGATGTAACTATCACCGCCTGAAATCACGATCTTTGCCTTCAGCGGTGTTGTCAGCATACGCGCAATTGGATTGGAGCGTACCAAATGCAGATCAAGTGTTTTGCCTGCCTCTGACAAAACAAACGGAATATGCGAGATTTTGGGCCCGTCTTCTCCGCTCACTGCCAGCACGCCAAAGGCGCGTTTGCGTGCAAAATCGAGATTACGCTGCGCATCAGCAGTGTGATAAACTTGATTTGGGTGCATCTTTTGATCCTTAGTCAGCAACTTTTGATATTGCAGAGCCGTACAAACATTGGCAACAGTGCAGATATTCTCAGGGCGGGGCGAAATTCCCCACCGGCGGTATGTGGACATGAGCCACGAGCCCGCGAGCGCCTCGATAGTCGAGGGTCAAGCAGATCTGGTGAGAAACCAGAGCCGACGGTCATAGTCCGGATGAAAGAGAATGTGCATGTAACGTCCCAATCTTGGGGCGAAGCACTGCATGTAATCGCCTTGGGTGCTGTGTCGAACCAAAAGGAGATTACTATGACACCCACCCGATATGCCTTTATAAAAGCGCAGTGGCACGCTGACATTGTTGATCGTGCTTT
>Ga0206127_1003968_pt1 | contig 13315 bp, 9 predicted proteins | sample Helgoland_Spring_6_FD_148646 | JGI IMG/M metagenome (GOLD analysis project Ga0206127, IMG submission 148646) | Pelagic subsurface seawater microbial communities from Kabeltonne, Helgoland, North Sea - Helgoland_Spring_Bloom_20160419_1 | ecosystem: Environmental > Aquatic > Marine > Epipelagic ...
AAACTACCATGCCGCACTTCCTTTCGGGGGTGTGGAAACCCGCCTAAGACGCGCGTTAGCAAGCAGTGATCAGGATGACAGCGAACAGATCAATACACAATTCGGGGTGGGGGTTCATCTGGATATGACCCCATTGGACCGGCTGTTGTTTCGCCTCGACTGGGCAGAGGCGGAAAATACCCTGTCGGGATTAACCACGATGAACCGCGCAATCGCTGTTAGTTATGCGCGCACATTGAAACGTGACGCGACATTCAACATCGGGCTGCGCCGCCGTGATATCCGCGATACGGTCACGGGTGCAGGGCGATCAAACGAGGTTTTCATTTCCCTTACCCGCAATTTTGAAACGCGTTATTAAGTCTATTTTTCAAACAAACGTGCATAGGCCGCCAAAAGCGATTGCTCGGAATGCGTCCAGGACAATCGGTCCAGAACACGGTTGCGCCCTGCTTTACCCATGTCGCGTCGCAACGCGGGGTTGTCTATCAGCGTTTCAATTTTTATTGCGAAATCAATGGGGTCGTTGGGTTTGGCATAGAGCGACGCGGGGCCAGCCGACACGCGGCCTTCGGTCAGGTCAAATTGAACCACGGGTTTTTCCAAGGTCATGTATTCCATCACCTTATTCATCGTCGAAATGTCGTTCATCGTATTTTTAGGGTCCGATGCCACACCAATATCTATTGCATTCAAAGCATCCAAAAGATCTGGGCCATACAGGGCACCGGTAAAGGTAAAATGCTTTGTCAGGCCCCGGTCCGTCACATCTTGCATCATGTCACGACGCGCCGGACCAAAGCCGATAATCAGAAAATGCACATCCTTGTGAAGCGCATTCACCAGATGATCGGCGGCGCGCACCAGTAAATCCATGCCTTCTTGCTGCCCGATGACGCCAACATAGCCGACCAGAGTTTCGGCCCCTTTGCGATAGGTCGCATCGCCGGTGGCGGGCAGGAATTGTTCGGTTTTTGGTGCGGACCGAACGGTGAAAACATCAGACGGGTCCATCTTGCCCCGCGTCATCGCGATGGCGCGAAAACTGTCGTTGGTTGCCATTGAAACGTCAGCGACCCGAAAAGTGATCCGTTCCAATACGCACATCAGGCAGTGTATCACGCCACGTTTTCCAAACTTGGCCTCAAATAGTTCCGGGCTGACATCATGGTGGTCGAACATATATTTGACGCTCCGGTGCCGGTATAAAAGCGCCAGCAAAAAGACCAGATCAGGTGGATTGCAGCCTTGGATCGCATCGAACCGGCGTCTTTTCCACACCTTTTTGGCAAGCCTATACCATTGCCAGATGGCATGACCGTATTCCTGAGCATAGGCGAGAACGCCGGAATGTGCTTCGACCGGAAGCGTGTATCGATAAATGTGCACGCCTTCGATAACCTCGTAGGTGGCATCCCATCCGCGCCCCATAGGCGAGATGACAGAAACCTCGTAACCTGCGCGCGCAAGCGTCGTCGCCTCGAGCCAGACGCGGCGATCCAAGGGTACCGGCAGGTTTTCGACGACGATCAGAATGTGGCGATCTGTGTGTGTCGTCATATGCCCTGCGGAGTTAAGAAAAGGTTCGTTTATTGGTGTCAAAAGAAATGAATTTTTCGTAAATCCGCGGCGAATTAATATTGATTCGTCAGGATTAGTCCTCTGTTTGACTGCTCGCTGCCGCGAAGCTGACACATCTTTCAGGCGATTTCAGCGGGCGTGTGTTGCACATGCAACCTGCTGCTGCCTGAGAGGACCAATATGCCGATCAATACCCCGTCAGGGCCTGAAACGAGCCTGGCAAGACTAAGCGCTGTTGGCTTTAGCGCCGTCTTTATCCTTGTCGGAATTCTGGGCGGATGGGCTGTCACCACAAAAATCAGCAGCGCGGTTATCGCAACCGGGCAAGTCGGCGTCGCGGGGAAACCCAAAACCGTGCAAAGCCCTGATAGCGGTGCCCTGGTCGAAATTTTGGTTGGCAACGGTGATTTTGTTGAAAAAGGTCAGGTGCTTGCCCGATTGGACCCGACCCTTGTTAAAATCAATCTTGGCCGGGTCCGCACGCATCTATCTGCGGCGCTCACCTTGCGCGCGCGATTGCACGCAGAACGCACCGGGGCGCGGCAGTTGGTGTTCGCCTATGACGAACTGCGGATTCCGGTTTCTGAACTCAGCGCCTATTTAGGCGATGCTGAAAACCTTCAGCAGGATATTTTCCAAGCCCGAAGGGACCTTAGGATCGGGTCGCGACGTCAGATGCGCGGGCGCATTGCCGATCTGGACACCCAGATGCAGGGGGTTTTGGCGCAGATCACATCGCTGGAACGGCGGCAGGTTTTGTTGGATCAGGAACTACGGAATATCAATGCATTGATGGGAAAAGGACTGTCGCGACAGGAAAAACTGACAGATGCGCTGCGCAGGCAGGCCATCTTGGAAGGGGATCTCGCGGCCCGACAATCCGAGCTGGCAAGCATGAAGATCAGACGGCACGAGGTGGCCGAAGATGCATCCCAAGAATTCCGCACAATTCAGGAACAAGTCACCAGTGACCTGCGCGATGTGCTTGTTGAAATAGACGAGCTGACACAACAGATTTTCACCCTTCAGGCGCAGCTTGACCGCCTGGATCTACGCGCGCCCGCAGATGGGATCGTTCATGAACTTGCCATGACGACGCTTGGGGGCGTGATCCGTGGCGGGGATACACTGTTGCAGATCATACCCCAGAATGCCGGTTTCTCCTTTGAGGTGCGCGTGCCGCCGCGCGATATAAATCAGGTACGCCAGGACCAGCTGGCACAGATCGCCCTGACAGCGTTGGATCAACAGAGCGCGCCGAAATTGGATGGAACTGTTGCTGCAGTGTCGCCGGAAACCGTTCAAGACCGCTTAACAGGCGAATATTTTTATCGCGTTACCCTCGATGTCCCACAGGCCGAGCTTGCTCGGCTGCCCAAGGCCGAACGATTGATCGCTGGAATGCCCATTGATGTATTTCTTCAGACGGGTGAAAAATCCGTTTTTCACTATCTGACCGAACCATTGTTGGCGCAAATCAGCCACGGATTTAGGGAATAAGTTTGAAATTCAGGCGCAGGCGTTAAGCAAACCTTTACCTAAAAGATGTCTTAAGACCGGATGAACCATGCGCGCGCCTTGACAGAGATTACCGTCGTGATCCCCCATCTTAACCAAGCTGGGGGTTTACTGCGCTGCCTGACTGCTCTTGATGCGGGTCGGCGGCAGCCCGTTGAAATCATTGTGGTTGATAACGGGTCTGCCCGCCCACCCGATGGTATTTGCGCAAAGTTTGACAATGTCCGACTGCTTCACCAACCGCTGGCGGGGCCGGGCTTGGCGCGAAACCTTGGGGTAGAACAGGCAAAAGGCGCGATTATTGCCTTTATCGATGCCGATTGCATCCCGGCCCCTGACTGGCTGGCCGTTGCAGAACGGGCCTTGCAGAATCAAGGTGTCGACATCTTGGGCGGCGATGTGCGGATCGCCTATGATGACCCCAAACGGCTGACCGCGATCGAAGCATATGAAAGCATTTTTGCCTATCGAATGGATCGCTACATCCGGCGGCAAGGGTTTACTGGCACCGGAAATATGGTGGTGCGGCGACGGGTTTTTGACCGCGTTGGCCCGTTTGCGGGCCTGAAAATCGCTGAAGACCGCGATTGGGGGCAGCGGGCCACCCGATTGGGCCACACCATTCATTATCTTCCTGAAATGACGGTATTCCATCCACCCCGGCTCTGCTTCTCCGACCTTCAGATCAAATGGGACCGCCATATTTTTCACGACCTGCAAAAGGCTGGCGGACAGGCCCGCAGATTCTGGTGGATCGGCAAGGCATTGCTGTTGGTTGGATCACCCATCGCTGAAATCCCGCGCATATTATTTTGCAGAAGGATCAGCGGGTTGCGCAACCGTGGCAAAGCATTTTCCTGCCTCGTCAGGATCCGGATTTATCGCGCAAGGCGGATGCTGCATCTTATTTTGGGCGGGGTTGATAGCCACCTTGTCACCCAGTGGAACAGAACTGATGCGAATTAACCAACCGTCTTTGCGAAAGGCTGAAACCCCTGCCCTGCCCCGCCACGAGGGCTTGAAACCTGTACCGGATGAAAAGCGGCAGAATAGACGAAATTTTGACCCGGTTTCCATGCGCTCCGTCAGAGCGGGTTAGCGCAAGATGTTCCGCTCCCTTGGCTTGATCCTGTCCGGAAACGTTGCAAGCGCCGCCTTGATGATGGCCCGCACTCTTTTGGTGTCGCGCCTGATCAGTCTCGAAGATTTCGGGGTGGGATCAATATTCCTCCTGACCTTGGCCATGATCGAGATGATGACCGCCCTGGGGTTGCAACAGCAAATGGCCCAATCGGCTGACGGTGATAGCCCGTCTTTCCAAAATGGCCTGCAAGGGTTTGCTGCGATAAGGGGTATTTTCTGCGCAGGTCTGCTGCTGCTCATCGCATCACCCCTCGCCTCATTTTTTGGGATACCACAGGCGCTTTGGGCGTTTCAGTTGATTGCTTTTGTGCCGCTGGTTCTGGGGTTTACCCATTTTGACGCGCATCGTTTCGGTCGCCAGATGGCGTTCGGCCCGACTGTTACCCTTGGCTTGCTGCCGCCCGCCGCGTCGCTGCTTTCTGTGTGGCCCTTGTATCAGCAGTTCGGTGATTACCGTGTTCTGCTGTTTTCAATTTTGGTGCAAACCGCACTCTCGTTCATCGTCTCGCATGGTGTCGCAAAACGGCCATATCGCCTTTGTTTTGATCGCTCTGCGATGCAGCAATCGCTTCGGTTCGGGTGGCCGTTGATGGTAAGCGGGGCATTGCTGTTCTTGGTGTTTCACGGGGAACGCAGCATCATCGCACTTCGGTTCAGCCTTGAAACGCTGGCGCTTTTTTCGATGGCGCTGTCGTTAACCCTAACCCCGGCCTTGGTGATCTCGCGCAGCACGATGAGCTTTTTCCTGCCGCAGCTTTCGGCCGCCCGTGGGACGCGCAGCTATGCAGGTTTAGTGACCGCCACCTTGCAGGCGCATATTCTCATGGGCTGCGCGATGGTTGTCTGTGTCGCGCTGTTTGGTGGGCCTTTTTTGCTGACAGTGCTGTCGGAAAAATACGCGGCCGCGATCCCGTTGCTGGTCTGGCTGGCCACATTATACGCGGTTCGCGTTTTCGCCGGGGGCTGCGCAATCGTTGCCTTAGCGGCAGGCCACACCAAGAATGAAGTTATCACAAACCTTGTGCGGGTGTCGCTTTTGCCGGTCGCATGGCTGGCCGTCAAAGACGGGGGCAATGTTATGATATTGGTCTGGATCGGTATCGTCGGGGAAGCTGCGGGTTTTGGGGTCGGCTTGTCATTGGCCCTTGGTCGCCAGACCTTGCCGCTGCGGCCGCTCCTCATGCCGCTTGCCATCGCCATGCTTATTCTAGGCACTGCCGTTATGGTCGGTAACCACCTTAGCTGGGGGGCCGCTGCGGCCCTTTTTTCTGCGAGCTTCGCTGTTCTTGCCCTAACGATGGCTGAGTTGATGACCTATCTGCGCTGCAATACCGCCACCGGATTTATGGCGGAGACATGAGCATGGGGTTAAAATCTAATTCAACACGCACCCGTTTCAGGCAAAACACCACAATTCGCCTGCATTCCGCCGCGCACGGGCGTGACAATAATTTCAACCTGATCCGGTTTTGCGCAGCCAATGCTGTGCTTATCTCTCATGCATGGCCCATATCGCTTGGACCGCACAGCATCGAGCCGCTGGAATCCACAACCGGTCACACCATGGGGGAACTGGCCGTTTATGTCTTTTTCGCGCTGTCCGGTTTCTTGATCGCGGGGAGTTTTGAGCGGTCACGTTCGCCTGCGGACTTTATCCTCGCACGCATGGGCCGGCTGTTTCCCGGCCTCGCAGCCTCGCTGGTGTTTGTGGCCTTTACGCTTGGGCCCTTGGTGACGACTTTACCCGCATTAGACTATCTATCAGACCCTAACACCTTCTCTTTTCTTGCCCGAAACGTCACCTTGATCGCCCCGCAATATACCCTTCCGGGCGTATTCACTGATTTGCCCTACCCTACAGTCGAAGGGTCAATCTGGACGTTGGCGCATGAGGTCGCGTGTTATTTCGGGCTGTTTATCTTGGGCCTGACCGGCGTGCTGTCGTCACGCGTTTCCTTTGGCACCGTGTTGATTTTCTATGCGTGTCTGGCGGCCTTGCCGTTCGACTGGCCGCCGCGATTGATCCAGTTACAAACGCTGTCGTTCCCGTTTTTGGTCGGTACCATCTTTTGGGTCTGGCGCGGTCAGATCACCTTGTCTGTCCCGGTCATGCTGGTGCTGGTGGCGATTGCCTGGCTCAGCCATGAAACCCGCCTTGCCTTTCCGACGCTGATATTGGCGCTCAGCTATACGGTATTTTGGCTGGGATATGCGCCATCGGGCGCTGCCAAAAGCTTTAACAGATTTGGCGACTATTCTTACGGGATCTATATCTATGCATTCCCGATGCAGGGCCTCGCAATCTGGCTCTGGGGGCCAATGGGGCCACTGTTGAACATCGCGCTGTCATTGCCGATGGTCCTGCTCTGTGCCGTTGCATCGTGGCATTGGATAGAGCGGCCCGCGCTTGACTACGTGCGGGCCGGCGCGTTTCAGCGGCCCGTCAGGCGGGCGTGGCGATAGCCCCGATATAGGCTGCGGTGCCGATACTATTTCCCATCAGGTCAAATGAATATGCAGCGGCTCCCAGCGGAATGACCGGCACGGCAGTGCCCGCATTTGGCGCATAGTCTCCGTTGCCCGTGTTTGTCCCCTGATGCGACTGATCGGCAACGAAGTCCGGCTGAAGACCCGTCACCTCCCCCGTCGAACCGATCTCCCCAAGCCACGAAGCCGGCCCGTAATCTGTGGCGTTATTTGAACCGTTCAACATCGCATTGAACGACCAGCCGACCTTGTATCTGACCGGCCAGTTCCCCGTATTCCCGCTTTGACTCGCAAATACATCGCTTTTCATATTCAGCCGTTCAAACAGATTAAACTTAACATGTGCGGATTTAGCCACGTTCACAGCGCCATCCAGATACAGCAGATTGACGCGCTCTCCGACGACAGTGTTGTGTTGAACAACGATGTTTTCCGCCGGATTTGCATCGCTATCTGCATTCAACCGGATCGCGGCATTACTGCTCGTACCCCAACTTTCAACGACATTCCCGACAAAGGCGAGGCCACGCGGCCCAATCGGGGCGCTGACACTGATAATCGGGTTGGTCGTTGTCCCGTTAGAGAACTTATTCCAGCCAAGGAAAATTCCTGTCATTTCAGGCCGGGCGGTTGTGGCATCGCGCCAGGTGAACTCTGGCAGGTCCGAACACCCCGCCGCTTGATAGGTGATCGACCCCGCACAGCGCTCGCAACCAATGGCCGTTACCATCGTGGCTTCGGTCGAGAAAAAGTTGCCCTGCTGTGGATCGCCCCCCGCACCAATGCTACAGTTTCTTTGAAAGAACCGACCAACGCGATAAACCCACGCGCCATAGTAATTGGTGTTATTGGCATCCCAAATGCAGTTTTCCGCCACGAAAAGACTGCTGGCCGATGACGCGGCACTGTCCAGAAACACCACGCTTGCGCCCGTCTTGCGCAGGGTCAGATTGCGTATCTTCAGCAGGGTTGGAATGGCGTTGAACTTGCTGCTGCCCCCATCTGTCAGAACGGTCGTTTCCCGCGCGGCAGGGTCGGCGGCCTCCACGATCAAGGGGACATCAACGCTGCTGCCTTGGCTTTTGAACGGGCTAAAGCTGTGTACCCCTTCGACCAGCCGGATGACGCCACCACCCGCATCATTCACGCGGCCATATGTGGTCGAGTTGAACGCGCGAATTTCCGTGCTCGCCGCCGCAATCGACGCAAAAGGGAGTGCGGCGGCATGCGCCGGGTTGGCTGAAACGACACCCGCCCCATCATCGCCGGCGGTTGGATCGACATAGGCAAAGGCGGTTCCATAAGCACCGGAGCGATCATTCAACAGACGCAATGTGGTCAAGTTCGGGGAAGGGTAAGGATCGGCGTGCAGCGAAATCGTAAACGCCTCGCCGACCCAAGGATAGATTACCGCATCAATTGTCAGAACAGCGCCTTGCGTTAACAAGGACAGATCCATGTCAGTGGCAAAATGCGGCACATGCAGGCCAGAGGCATCAAAGCTGATCTTCGTCATTGCCGACACTGTTTGCGCGACGCTGGTAACCCCGTCAGTGGCAATAAACTGCACCGCAGCAACCGGGCGTCCTTGGCGCGCAAATGCATGTGCGACAGCAAGACGAAGCCTATGGGTCGGTCCGGTGGCATGTTCGCGATCATGGTTAAGCCACATCGCAATCGGTTTGGGGTAGGCACGGGTGCTTGTGTTGGTCGCGCCGGCTACCGTGTCGGCCGCGAAAACATAGTCCGACAAAGCCACATCACCATCCGTCAGGGTTGCGTGATTGGGGTAAGGGGCGCGAACGCGGGCGGAAATTGTGATGGTTTCCATATGCATGACCTGCGCGCCTGACCCGTCAAACCCCTGTCTTTCTACCGCAATAGGGTCGGCTATTTCCCCTGCAATATCAGGATAAATTGCGCGCCAGCCATCGGACAAAATTTCCGTCACCCCTGCCGGTGGCGTGACCTCTGGCACCGTCCGGATGTCGCCAACTCCTGTTTGCCCAAGCTGCGTGCCGATCCCGATTGTCATTTGCATGGCAAACCTTCCTGTTGCTTATCAATTCAGGCTCCGGGGTATAGCAGCGTGCAGATTGGCGTTGCGTCTGTGTCACCTTGATCGTTGGCATGGTTAATCTTCACTAAATCTTAAGGCTCTGGGGGTTTTCTGACTAACACGCGCAAGTGAAGTCATCGGGTCGCGACAGGGATTTAGTGGATGAGCCCCCAAAACCGTTATTGCCGCGATCAAGACGCTCTTGCCATCGCGCCCCGCGCGCCACGGACCTATGCCGCGATTAGCGTGGGGGTGTTTCTTGCGCTCATTATTCTGCCCATCGGGTTCAACGTCGGATCCCTTTTTCTGTCAGGGGTTCGCTTTTTCCTGGTCACGCTGAGTGTGCCGCTCGCCGTGAATTTGCTGCGCGGTCATTACGGGGCTTTGCGTTTACCGGATGCGTTTTTCGCACTCCATTTCGGTTGGATGGTTCTGGCGCTTTGGGTGAACAACCCCGATCAGATGGTCCAGAATGCGGGCGCGACAGGGGCTGAATTTTTCGGGGCTTATCTGTTGGGTCGGGCCTGTATCCGCAGTAGTGATGATTTTCTCACTCTTATCCGTGCGCTGGTCGGGTGTATCGTCCTTTGCTCCCCTTTCGCGATCTTCGAAGCGATCACCGGAACGTCCCTGTTGATTGAAATTGCGGGGAAAATTCCGGTTATTTCCGCACCGACCGACCTTTCTATCGACAAGCGGCTGGGGCTGGAGAGAGTTCAACTTGGCTTTGAACATCCGATCCATTGGGGGCTGTTTTGTTCAATCGGAACGGCCCTGTGTTTCGTCGGCCTCGCCGGTCAATTGACGTTACCAAAGCGTCTGGCCCTCACCCTTATAACCTGCATTGCAGGCCTGTCGGCGCTTTCCAGCGGTGCAATTCTCGCGATCGCCATACAGGTCGGACTGATCCTCTGGGCAACGCTTTTTGAAAAAACCGCCAAACGTTGGGTGATCCTGCTGGGGGTGCTTTGTCTGTGCTATCTCGTTGTGGATTTGGCATCGAACCGAACACCCCTGCGCGTCTTTATGACCTACGCGACGTTTTCCGCACATAGCGCATACTGGCGCGCCACGATCTTTGAATGGGGGATGGTTAATGTGTGGGCAAACCCGATCTGGGGCCTGGGCCTCAAGGACTGGGTGCGCCCGATCTGGATGCACACCCCCAGTGTCGACAATTTCTGGCTGCTGATTGCCATGCGTTACGGCCTGCCCGGTTTCAGCCTTTTGGCAGCCGGCTATATTTATGCCCTTTGGCGCATAGGCACACGATCATTACAGGTGGACGATCGGCAATGGAAATTTCGCCGCGCGTGGATGTTTTGTATGCTCGGCCTGACATTTGCCTTGATGACAGTACACATCTGGGGGGCAATTTACGCCATGGTTTTTTTCATATTCGGTGCTGGCATCTGGCTTTGGCCCCAGAAGGCCGAAACCGCCAAAAATTCAGAAATCCACTATATTCAATTGAACCCGTCCTTTCCCTTTCACAAACCATCGCAGGCCCCCTACACACGGGCTGTCGTTCAGGGATTTGGCTATAGTAAAAACCCTAATTAGAGACTAACTCGGGCTCTAATCATGCTAAATTAATTTCACAAAAATCGATCAACTTATCCGTAAAAAGATCTGGGCCGCTTGCCAAAGATAAAGGGTTTTCGCCTAGCTTCAGGATCAATCAGTATCCAAGGAGCAATGGGAATGGCGGGGGCGAAAGCGTCAAATAAATATGCTATTGCACTGCGCCGCCAGAAAGCAGGCTTTGCGGTTATCGTGCTTTTCAGCGGCCTGATCAGCATTTTGATGCTCACCGGTTCAATCTATATGCTTCAGGTCTATGATCGGGTCCTGTCCAGCGGGTCAATCATCACATTGGTCGGCCTGTTCAGCATCGTCGTGGTCCTTTATCTTTTTTACGGGCTGTTTGATCTGCTGCGCCAACGCATGTTGTCACGGATCGGAACGCGACTGGAATTCGATCTTGGCCGCGACAGTTTTGTGGCTCAACTACAGGCCTGTCAAAGCCGCGAAAACATCAGGGTTGATCCGCTTGGACAGCTCTCTGTCCTTAACCAGTTTTTGTCCGGCCCCTCTGCATCCAGCCTGTTTGATGTGCCATTTGCCCCGCTGTTTCTGGGCGTTCTTTTTATTGTCCATCCGGTTCTTGGATTGATCGTCGTGGGCGGCGCTATGGTTGCCGCGTTTTCTGGGTTTCTTGCAGGGGTGATTGCGCGGCGGTGGCAAGACCGGCGCACTCAAGACGCGACAGTTCAGTCTGAATTCTCGACCGAGGCGATGCGAAATTCCGAAACCGTATTGGCGATGGGCATGCAGGGTTGCCTTGCGGATCATTGGCGCTCCATGCAGATCAAAAACCTCGGCACCCAACAGCGGTCAGCCCGTGGGACTGAAATTCTTGCATCCTTTAGCAAAACTTTCAGGGTGCTGCTCCAGTCAACTATTCTGACCGTTGGCGCGGTGCTGGTTCTAAATGATCAAATCACACCGGGTATGATCATCGCTTCCTCGGTCCTTTCGGGCCGGGTTCTGGCACCGATTGATCAGGCGATCAGCCAGTGGCGCAGCATCGCAAAGACCCTGTTTGCCCATAGATCGCTGCATGATTTCTTTGAAAACACCCCTGATCGCGAAAGCAATATTGACCTCCCCAAACCTGCGGGACGGATTACGGTAACGTCGCTTACGAAATTTTCCGACAATGCGGCCCATACGCAGCAAGAGCTTCTGCTGCAAAGTGTCAGCTTCAATCTTGAGCCGGGGGACGGGCTGGGCGTGATCGGCAAATCTGCGTCGGGCAAGTCGGTATTGGCCCGTCTTTTAGTCGGCGCATGGAAGCCAGATCGCGGCGAAGTGCAAATCGATGGTGCCGCCTTTGACAAATGGCCTGCGGGTGCAATCGGACGACATATCGGGTATCTGCCTCAATCCGTGATCTTGTTGCCCGGCACAATTGGTCAGAATATTGCCCGCTTTGACCCGCTTGCCACCGATGCCGACATTATCGCTGCAGCCAAGCTCGCGCGGGTCCACGACTTGATCCTGCGTCTGCCCAATGGCTATGCGACCATGGTCGGCGGCAGATCCGGGACGCCCTTATCCGGGGGGCAAATCCAGCGCATTGGCCTTGCACGCGCGGTCATTTTTTCCCCTGCGCTGGTGGTCTTGGACGAACCCAACGCAAATCTTGACGGTGCTGGCGACGACGCCCTTGAAAGGGCGATTTCGGATTTACGGGCTGCGGGCAGCACGGTGATCGTCATGGCCCACAGACCAAGCGCTATTGCCGCAGTGAATAAAATTCTCGTTCTTGATCAAGGGCGTATGACAAGGTTTGACACGAAAAAGAATGTTATGGGTGCCGCTAACACGCAGCGGGCGACAACTGTTCAGGGACAACTATCCAAGCAAGCCTGATGAGTTTTCATATGCTTATTGGCTTTTAGCATGGCCATTCCTCCAACCCGGATCGCGCAGGGTGGCCGCCTGTTCTAGCTGTCAGGTCGTGGTATTTTGGCCAGCACCTTGGTAGAAATCGGCCCAAGACCATCCGGGTGTTCGACCTTCGGGTAACGACCGATTTTGACCATCGCAAAAATATCATGAAAGCCGGGTTCGGGGCGTGGCTCCCAAAAAACCTGTAATGCAGATGGACCGTGTCTTCTTAAGCTTCAAAAAGCCGTATGCTCAAAGGATCAGCGCCACCGACGATTTCCAGCAAGCGGTCGATGTTTGGATGCGCGCCCGGGCGGTTCCTCGCATCTTCTGTGTGCTCGGCAAACACGGCAAGGCCATGTGCGGCGGCTTCTGCATCCAAAGTGCCGAAGCTCTGCTCCAGATACCGATAGACGGCGAGCGAACCCTGCTTGCCGGGCTGGTTTTCGATAGACGAGACAACGATACCAGTCGGGTCGATAAGGTCGATGCGAGCGAGGCCCTCGATTGACGGAAGCAGTTGCAGATTGTTCTTGAACGAAACAGTGGGCTGGATCATCGCGAAATCCTTTTTGGAAATTATTGCAAGGTGTTAAGCAGTTTTTGAACGCTGATACTAGGCCATATAGACTGATAGATAATTTCGATGGGAGGTTGCGTTCAAAGTGGATCATGACTGGGTTGATAAAATCTGAAATAGCAACTCAGACTTTGACCTCACTCCAAAGGGCACTCACCGGGAGAGCAAAGCTTCGGTCACCAAAGGTGAACTTTTCTTGACCCAGGTAAAAGACAATCCCTGTACATGTCCTGCTGCGACCGGGCCCGTCTTTTGAGAACCATTTGAGGTGTTTGAAGTCATCACTGCAGACCGATGCAGACGCTTTGATTTCAACACAGACAAGAAGGCTGCCGCCGTCGATCAGGATGTCAATCTCGCGCTGGTCAGCAACCTGTGGTCTTGCCCCGTTTTAGTTCCGGTCTCTTTCGAGCAATGTTTGCTATGAAGGAGATAAGGAATGGCAAAGCGATACACAGACGAGTTTCGGCGTGATGCTGTGCGAATGGCGA
>Ga0206127_1003970_pt1 | contig 13307 bp, 4 predicted proteins | sample Helgoland_Spring_6_FD_148646 | JGI IMG/M metagenome (GOLD analysis project Ga0206127, IMG submission 148646) | Pelagic subsurface seawater microbial communities from Kabeltonne, Helgoland, North Sea - Helgoland_Spring_Bloom_20160419_1 | ecosystem: Environmental > Aquatic > Marine > Epipelagic ...
TAACCAGACTTGCTACTTTTCTTCCAAGAATATCAAAAACTTCCAGTTGTACATTCCCTGCTTTTGCTACATCAAATTTAATAGAAGTAGACGGATTAAAAGGATTCGGATAGTTGTTATACAATCGGAATTCATCAGGCCCTACAATGGACTCATCTTCATTTGAAGTAGTAATACCCATTTCCGGTGTTTCAAATTGCTTTGTAGTATAAATTTTGAACTCACCCGGTTCCAGCGAAATTGATTGCTCAGAATCAGTCACTTCATACTCAGAGCCTTCAAAAAAGTCGTACCAAGTTGCGGTTTGCGTAAAATCACCTGTTGTAGTGATCGGAACAACATCAAAATTTCCTACAATTACAACATCAGTATCAGCATGCTCTAAAATTATTCTTTTAACCCGGTTTGATAGCACATAAGTAGTGTTTTCAGGTTCTGTAAAGGCCGGGCTGCTGTTACGTAAGTTCATTAAGGCACTCCATGTTTTATAGAGCTTGATCCGTTCTGTTCCTTTTGTATTCCAATAATCCCAACGAATTGGTTTGTTGGCCGTTCTACCCGGCGCAATACCAGGGCAATCCGGAGAATCATTAAGGCATTGCTCACCATTATTCCCATATCCGTAACCAACTTCACCAAACTGCCACATCATCTTAGGTCCGGGAAGGGTAAAGAAAAAAGCACCTGCAAGTTTCTGGCGTCCCAGGGCTGTGTTTAATTCCTTTACATTGTAATCACCAGATGAGTTTCCGAAACTGATATTTTTGAACATCAACCATTGTTCATCGTGACTTTCCATATATCCAATCAGGTGCTTTTCCTGAAAACCTCTTGACTCGGATAAAACGCCATAAAGATTTGAATTAGCAGTGTATCCCATGGTAGCTTCATTGTAAGTACTATTCATATTACCCCACAATAGCATCCCATGATCAGCCAATATTTTTTCTTCAGAATTGACACTTAAATGCTCCAGAGTTACATAAGTATCTGAATTAACAGACCAGATATAATTCGAATATTCTTTCCAAATATCTATCCGAGATTGATCAAAATTACTCCAAGCTCCTACATCGTTTGGATTATTTCGCTGGGTAAAACCCTTGGAAAGATCAAACCTAAATCCATCTATATTATATTCTTCAATCCAATATTTTGCTACTCTGTTTCGGAAATACGCAGTAGCAGCACTTTCATGATTAAAATCATATCCTACATTAAATGGATGTGTAGCGTTAACATTTAAATACGGATTATCTGACGTTGGCTTTCCATAATTACCTTCATTCCAAAGTCGCACCAGAGGCGACTGACCAAAAGCGTGATTTAAAACAACATCTAAAATTACTGCGATTCCGCGTTTGTGCGCTTCGTCTACAAATCTTTTAAAGGTCTCAGGATCTCCATAATATTTATCAAGGGCTAAATGAAAACTCGGATTATATCCCCAACTTTCATTGCCTTCAAACTCATTTACAGGCATCAACTCAATGGTGTTTATTCCTAAGCGATCCAGATAATCTAAAGTATCAATCAAAGTAGCGTAACTGTGATCTGCAATAAAATCACGAACCAATAGTTCATAAATGACTAAATTTTCTTTATCGGGTCTTTGATAATTTGTTGCCTGCCATTCATAATCTGCCTTTCCAGGAAATAAAACTCCTACATATTCTGTTGTTTCATCAGAAGGATACTTTTTTAGATTTGGGAAAACTGATGAAGGGATAAAATTGTCGTTTGGATGTAACACCAACTCTGAATATGGATCAGCAATTCTCAGTTGTGCATCAATTTCATACTGAAAACCATACTCTTCTCCGGGCGTTAATCCGGTGATCTCTGTCCAAAACCATACACTATCTGCCTTAAGAGAATCTTTTTTCATTTGGTAGTCAAAATTCAATTCCCAATTTGAGAAATCACCGATCGCAAAAACATTGCTTTTCCCAGGGGCAAATAAAGATAAAGTTACAGATGTTCCGGATTCACTATAAGTTATACCGTCTTCAAGTCCTTCAGGTCTGGCTTCAGCAATAGCTCCATTTGAAACAATAACATTATAGGACACTGTAGCCGACTCACCTTCACCATCGTCTGCAACAAGATCAAAAGTATAATTTCCTTGTTCTGTTGAAGAAAATGTATATCGTAATGTATCAGAAACTGAAGTTTGAGCTACTTCATTGCCATTCAAATTAAGGGTTAGATTCAAACCTCCTGCCGGAGAATTTCCAAGACCAACAATTTCTAATTCCTGATTAGTAGAAATTAACTTTGAAGCGCCTGCTGGGGATAAAAATGTAGCCGAGACCTCGTTCTTGAATAAGCTTAAATAGATATCACTCCCACCTGAGGCTCTACCTACTTTGTCGGGATTGCCAGCCCCATCCGTTGTGCCTCTGAAAAGCAACGTTATTTGTTCAACTTCATCACCGGTAGCAACCCCATAAAATTCTCGGACCGATGACGGGTATTGGAATTCCCATTTATTGTCACCAATCGGTGTTGTTTTAAGCTTAGAGGGGTAAGAATCCCACGTAGATTGTACATATTTCCAATCACTTGGATCGGCACTTTTATCCGTTATTACCCCTGTATGTAAATAGACATCCCCTGAAAAGCCTACCAACTCGCCATTTCCTTGAGTTGCATCAAATGTAAGGGTTAGAGTATCGTTTTGTGTAGCAAATGAAGGTTCAAATGTAACTAACTGAGGAAAAGCTACTGTTTGTAAGGTTAGAAAAAAGACAAAAAAAGCTACTATTTCTTTTGAGAAATTAGTTTTCATATTTGATGTTATTCTGTTGAATTTCTGAGTATTAGTTCTGGTGTATAAATAGTCTGAGAAATCGCCTTTTTGGGATTTTCCAGCCTGTCAATTAAGTTCTGAGTAGCAAAAAAACCCATATCTCTCATAGGTTGACGAATTGTAGATAATCCCATGTATTCTGCTAATTCAATATCATCGTATCCTATAAGGGGGATATTTTTATCAAGATCCTGCATAGCCTTTAAAGCTCCAACAGCTTGTATATCTGAGGCACAGAAACAAGCCTCCACTTCAGGTTTCATGGTTAGTATTTTAACCATTGCTTCATAACCACCTCGTTCGGTAAATCCGTCTCTATATACAGAATCACCACTTACAACTAAAGAATGATCGAAGTCAACACCAGCGTCTTTATAAGCATTTCTGAACCCTTCTAAACGACTTTCTATCGGCTTAGATGTTGATACAGCGGATAGCATTGCGACTCTGGAAAATCCTCGATGCAACAAATATTTTGCAGCTCGGTACGCTCCTTGTTGATTATCTACACTTACAGAATCGAATCCTTCATAAAACTCATCTATAAGTGTTATGGGAATATTATATCTATGCAGAGCCTTCCATTCTTCTTGTTCTAAGTGAATAGAAATAAATAAACAGCCTTCAGAGGCTCTACGTTTTAATACATGTTCAACCTGAGAAAAGGTATCTTTGCCCGCACTTATGTTATAAATAGTAAGTTCGTAGTTATGATCATTCAGTTTATCCTGAATACCTCCCAGTACTTCCATAAAAAAGTAATTTGAAATAACCGGTACTACAGCTGTTATAGTATTGGTTTTTCTACTAGCTAAACCCTGAGCATTGGCTTGAGGGTGATATCCCACCTCTTTAGCAATTGCCAAAACCTTATCTCGAGTTCGTTCAGAAACATTGTTTCTATTATTAAAAACTCTTGATACAGTAGCAATGCTTACTCCTGCTTTATCCGCTATGTCGTATATAGTTGAGGCCAAAATAAAAACTGAATTAAATACGCAGATGCCGATCAAAGCATCTGCGAAGACTTATTAGAGAGAAATTATTTGATTAAAGTCATTCTTTTTTGACTTGTAAAAGTACCTGCCTGAATTCGGTAAATGTAAATACCGGAAGACAGATTACTTGCATCAAAATTAAATGAGTGGTTACCTGAGATGAATGATTTGTTATTCAACAGAGTAGCTACTTTTTGCCCAAGTATGTTATATACAGTTAGGTTCACATTTGCCGCGTTTGGCAAGTTAAAACTAATTGTAGTGCTTGGGTTGAATGGGTTTGGATAGTTTTGATCCAAACGGAATGACTCCACTGTAGCTAATTCATCTTCATTACTAACAGCAGAATAACTTGGCGGTTGCTCGAAAGGCAGATCCGTGTCTTTCCAAGTAAGCTGCGGGAATGAAAATGAAGCAGGCCATGTAACATTTTGCTCAGAATCAACCTGAGGCTGAATGTACTGGTAATGACGACGTCCTGCATTGAAACCTCCGCCATTTGCTATCAATTGTCCATCAGCAGAAGTAGGCTCACCATACCCAATTCTAAAACCGATATGGTTAAGTGTTGGTAACGTGAGTTCTAGTTCTAATTCATAAACCATATCACCATCATCATCTGTGAACATCAGTCTTTCAATTTCTGATTGAGACTGCTTGATGAAGTTTTCCCCGTTATCTCCAGGAACTGTAATTCCATTTGTTAATGCAAAGAAAGGAGTATCAACAAAAAGGAATACCGAATCGGAAGCAGGCTTGAACAATGCTCCTAAGCTATTGGTATTTTCAATAGTAGCAGGAGACATATCAATACTGAATGTTACTGTTGTAGCACCACCATCAACATTGTTGGAAGTTAACAGTGCTTGTGGTTCTACACCGTTGTAGAATTCGGAAAGTTTTTCCTGATTTGGGACATTTTCAATTGTAAATTCACGATCAGCACCACCTGTAACACCAGGTTCTTCCCAACCACTATTAGAGGCTTGTATACCTTCTAGGAAATTAGGACTTGAAGCTGAATCTCTACTTGCATCCCATTTGATGTAGTACTTATACCTTTCAACTGTTCCCTCAGCTTTAGTATAGGGATAATTGTTCCGTTCATATGTACCAAGTATTTGGTTGAAGTTCATACGTTCTTCTCCAAAACCATTAAAAGAGCCTCTTACAGAAACTGTATCAATACTTGAGTTGAATAGCCCCAATCCTTCAAGAATTCCAACATTTACTTCAAAGCTCAGAGTTGTTTGAACTATATTAGCATCAGTTGGTTTAACATTTTGGAAATATACCCATTGAACTGTAGAATCCATTTCAGGAACATTGATCTTTCTGTTAGGATCATTATCCCATAAAGTTCCACTTTCTGTTTCAAGTACAAACTTATACTCAACATCACCCAAAGTATCAGCAGATGCATTAGGAATTTTAATTGTTCCATTATAGAAAAGATTATCACCTTTAGAACCACCTTGACTTAAGTATGAAGTTTCTGCCGTTGATCCCCAATCTCCCGGATTTCCAAAGAATTCTGGTAATCCACGTACTCCAACTTTATCAGTTTCAGGATCAAAAGAACCATCTTGAACAAAAGCACCAACATTAACACGGAAATAAACCGATAATGAATCAGTAGCTGTTTCAAAAGGAGCCCCTCTTCCTTCTCCACCATTGTTGAAGTAAACTAGATCAACTGATACATTCTCAGAAGTATCCGGCAATACATATAGGTAGTTTCCATTAAAAGATCCGTTAGATTCCCATCCGTTATCATTTGCACCTGTAGTAGCATCTAAACCTACCCAATACTTGTATACTAATGAATCACCAGGAGCCATTTGTACATCAACACTCCAGTAATCACCACCATCATTAGTTGCTACCGGTGTTGAACCACCATCCCAGGTAATGTTTTGTCCGCCATAATCAGCGCTATCCAATGTAGCAATAAGATTTCCTCTGATTTGAATGAATCCATCTTCTTTCAAAGTATCAGGAACAGTAGAAGTGTTTACTCTGAAAGTTACAGTTACCGGATCTGAACCAGCTTCTGATGTAACTTTACCTAGATTTGAAAAATCATTTTGATCATTTACAATCCATTCTGAATCTTCAGCATTTGTACCAAATGAAGCTAAAGCAGTGATATTTCCTGAAACAACAGTGCTCTTTCTAAGCATTGTATGCTCTTTTGTACCATCACTAACTCCTGCTACTTCCCATCCTGAACCCGGATCTACATCTGGTTCTCCAAATACATCTAAATATGTAGTATCACCTGTTGCCGCATCAATATGTATGATTGCGCGAGCATCATCACCATTGAAATGAATTGGACTTGGAAACCCTAATACTTCATCCGCATCTTCAGCGGCAAATAAAAGTGGATCAACTTGGTTTGTAATAAGTACGTACTGCTCTCCCGGAGCAATCATCGCATCAGCAGCAAAAACATGGTAGAACTGCCATCCGTTACCATTAGAAGATTGAGCAATTTGATAATTCTCGAGGCTTACAGTTGAATCCGTAAGATTTGTAATCTCAAGAGCTTTATTATTGCTTGACCCTTCTATGTACTCAGAAAAAATCAGGTTTGAAGGATCGTCTAACAAAGGAGGTTCAGCATTTGTAAATGAAGCTAATCCGTTAACACCTTCTAAAGCATACACATTGTAAGTGCCGTCACCATTTAAAGAAATTTCCGCTTCTCCGTGAATAGAACTAAATGAATCCGCATCGTCTCCCATTAACGGAGATTGATTTACGATGGTAGGAGCTGTGGCATCCGATACATCATAAATATAAACTTGTCCGGTTTTGTTTCCACCTGCTACCCCATCCGGGCGATAAGTGTATACAGCCAAATGATCTTTACTGTCATAGGTAAAGGCTTCCATGCCATTTCTGGAAGCAGAAGCAAACGCACTGCTCGCAACATAAGCTCCGGCGCTGGTATATCTAGCGGGCGCAGAACTGTTTCCACCAACATAAAAATCTGAAGTTCTTCCTAAAGCAAGAGGAGTAACATCCGGGCTTGTACCCGTATATGAAGCTGTACCTGATAAGGTAATATTCTCAACATTCCATGTTGCACCTTGGTCAGTCGTAGTTGCTACATACACAACTCCCGGGTCTACATCTGCAGTAGCCATCCATACTTCAATTGTATTGTCGGCTAATGAACCTACTACGGTAAATTTATCTCCAACTCTTCCACCTACAGGAATAGTTACTGAATCAGCATATGCCCCACCTTCTTGCGTCCACCAGTATAATCTAAATGGAGAACTAGCTGAAGCAAGATTTCCAAGAAAAATAGCTCCATCCTCAGAAACTTCAATATCGTTAATGCCAAGTGTACCACCCGATACTCCGGATAGATCAAAGGCAGTGGCTAAAGTAACATCAGCTCCTGTAGCCGCATCCATCACTTGGATGGTTGAGTTTGCTCTGTCGGCGGCGTATACCCGGGCATTGCCGTCCACTGTTCCGTATGCCATTCCCCTAACGGAGCCTACCGTAAACCAACTCGGTAAAGTCTCCGAAGCACCTGTTCTGGATGTACGTTCCCAAATGGTGTTAAGCTCTTGAGCTTGAACCGAAAAAGTAGTCCCCATAGTTAGTAATAAAACTGCTGTTGTTGAAAGCAGTAAATTTTGTAAATGTTTTTTCATTCAATTATATATTTAATTAGTAAATAATGTGAGTATCGAATAAAGGTATATATTCTGTAATTTCGTAATTGTGTACATTATGTATATATAAAGTGCTTTTAGAGGATTATGTTAGCTTTAGGGACTAAATTCAGATTAAAGTCAAATATTCCATTTATATAAAAATTGCAATAATAATATATGCGGAGCTTAGCTTAGACAGAATTTAACTTCTACTGATTGGTTAAAATTGGATAGAGTCTTAAGTTAAAGTCTAACTAGAAACATAATATATATTAGGACTCAATTAATCTGGGATTACTTTAATAAGAACGTAAAATGAAAAAAATATTTATACTTTTGGTGTTAACACTACTGACCGCGGATTTTGCGTATGCTCAACTATTTGGGCGTCAGCCTGAATTTACCCGTCAGGATACCTTAAGAGGTACTATTACCACCGAACGTTCTTGGTGGGATGTAACTTACTATCACTTGGATATGAGTGTTAATATGGAAGACAGTACTTTTTCCGGAATCAATACCATTCAGTACCGAGTAGATTCAACCACAACCAATATTATGCAGATTGATCTTCAGGAACCAATGGAGATTTCTAAGATAACACAGGATGGAAAAGAGCTAACTTTTGAAAGAGAAGGAAATGCTTTTTTTGCCGAGACTTCAACCAACCAATCAGTAGGAGCGATTAATGAAGTAGTGGTTCATTTTTCCGGTAAACCAAAAAAGGCAATTCGTGCTCCCTGGGATGGAGGAATTTCGTGGACAAGAGATGAAAATGAAAATCCATTTGTGGCGTCTTCGAATCAAGGAATTGGTGCAAGTTTGTGGTGGCCAAATAAAGATCACGCATACGATGAACCCGATAGTATGTTAATGAGTATTACCGTTCGGGATGATTTGATGAATGTTTCTAACGGAAGACTAAGAAAGGAAGTAGATAATAACGACGGCACCAAAACCTGGCATTGGTTTATAAGTAATCCAATTAACAATTACGGAGTGAATATAAATATTGGAGACTATGTGCATTTTGAGCAAATCTACGAAGGAGAAAAGGGAGAGCTGGACATGGATTTCTATGTACTAAGTTATAATCTCGAAATAGCCACAAAACAATTTGCTGACGCTCCCAGAACAATCGAAGCTTTTGAATATTGGTTCGGTCCGTATCCTTTTTATGAAGACAGTTACAAGCTGGTGGAAGCTCCCTATCTGGGAATGGAACATCAAAGCTCAGTGACTTATGGAAACGGTTATGAAAATGGATATTTAGGAAGAGATTTAAGTAGCACAGGTTGGGGTTTGAAATTCGATTTTATCATCGTACATGAATCGGGTCATGAGTGGTTTGCCAACAACATCACCTATAAAGATGTAGCTGATATGTGGATTCATGAAAGCTTTACTCATTATTCGGAATATTTATTTCTGGAATATCATTTCGGAAAACAAGCTGGCAGAGAATATGCTCGAGGAGTACGATTATCAATTCAAAACGACCGACCTATTATCGGGATCTATAACGTGAATTACGAAGGTTCCTCCGATATGTATTACAAAGGAGGGAATATGCTTCACACCATTCGTCAGATTATCGGTAATGATGAATTGTGGAGAGAAATTCTCAGAGGGTTGAACAAGGAATTTTACCACCAAATAGTAACAACTGAACAGATAGAGAACTTCATCATTGAAAAATCCGGCAAAGATCTGCAATCTGTTTTTGATCAATATCTCAGGGATTATCGAGTTCCTGTGCTGGAATACTTTTTCAGGGAAAACAAGCTGGTATACAGGTGGAATAACGCGGTATCAAATTTCAATATGCCGGTAAAGGTTTATGTAGATGGAAAAGAAGTGATGTTAAAACCAACAACCGACTGGAATGCTATACCAAGTTCAGGTAAAGAACTGAAGGTTGACATCGATTATTACGTGGCCTCGTTTAAAGTGCAGAATTGATCACTGATTTAGCCGATTCGATTGCTGATTTACTTTGATTGCGATTCAGGTAAACAGGACGAAGACTTTAGTCAGTGTAAAAACAGAGTAGCCTTAAATATTCGGAATGAATTCCTCTCTGGTAAACATAAACAGATTCTAAATAGTGATGCAAGTTTAGTCTGGTAAACAAGCAAGGACTTCAGTCTGCGGCTGAAAGGCAAATAGCTGGCCGACTTAAAAGTCCTCCTTATTTAATTTGATTAACCTTTAACAAGGTGATCGTTTACGGTCGCACCTTAGAAACTTCTAAAGAATAGTTATCGAATTGCATGCATGTTTAAAATTTCATTTGGCTAAATCTTGTTCAGTACACAAGACGAGGACTTTAGTCCGTGTAAAAACAGAGTAGCTTTAAATATTCGGAATGAATTCCTCTCTGGTAAACATAAACAGATTCTAAATAGTGATGCAAGTTTAGTCTGGTAAACAAGCAAGGACTTCAGTCCGCGGCGAATCATCAAAAATTCCTAATCGCTAATTTTTCATTCTTAATTCTTTTAAAAACCTCGTACCTTTAAGCTTCTGTAGATTGATATAGAAATTTCCTCAAATTCAAACTCCCAAGCTAACTACATTCATGGCTGATGCTATCGTAAAAGAACCGGAAGTAAATCTTGAACTTGCCCTCGAACACGGATTAAACGAAGAAGAATTTGAAATGATAAAAACCCGCTTAGGTCGGGTTCCTACGTTCACTGAATTGGGCGTATATTCCGTAATGTGGAGTGAGCATTGCTCATACAAAAACTCCATCATAGAATTAAAAAAGTTACCTCGTGAAGGTGAGCATATGTTAGTAGCAGCCGGAGAGGAAAATGCCGGACTTGTTGACATTGGAGATGGTTTAGGATGCGCTTTTAAAATTGAAAGTCATAACCACCCATCTGCCATTGAGCCCTATCAGGGAGCTGCAACCGGAGTGGGAGGAATTCACCGTGATATTTTCACGATGGGTGCACGTCCCGTTGCAAGTTTGAATTCTTTACGATTCGGAAGTTTAGAAAATCCAAGAGTTCGTTATTTGTTGGATGGTGTTGTTCGTGGAATTGGAGATTATGGAAACTCATTCGGTATTCCGGTAATTGGCGGTGAAGTCTATTTTGATGAAAGTTATGAAGGAAATCCACTAGTTAATGCAATGAGTATCGGTTTGGTGGAAGCGGGTAAAACAGTTTCTGCTATTTCAGAAGGAATCGGAAATCCTGTGATCATTGTGGGAGCGAGTACAGGTCGCGATGGAATTCACGGCGCGACGTTTGCATCCGAAGAAATCAGCGAAGCAAGTGAAGCAAAAAGACCAAGTGTACAAGTTGGAGATCCATTTACAGAGAAATTGTTGCTGGAAGCCAGCCTCGAAGTATTGAAAACCGGAGCAGTTGTAGGTATGCAGGATATGGGAGCGGCAGGAATCGCTTGTTCCACTTCTGAAATGACGGCTAAAGGTGGTCAGGGAATGTTGATCGATTTGGATAAAGTACCGGCTCGTGAAGATGGAATGACTGCCTATGAATTGTTGCTTTCAGAAAGTCAGGAGCGAATGTTGATCGTTGCAAAAAAAGGGCGAGAGCAGGAAGTGATTGATGTATATGAGAAATGGGATCTGCATGGTGTAGTTATTGGCGAAGTTGTAGATACCGACAAAGTCACTTACATGAAAGACGGAGAAGTAAAAGGCGATATGTTTGCTGAACATTTGGTACTTGGCGGCGGCGCTCCTCAGTATATCCGTGAGACGAAAAAGCCGGCTTATCTGGATGAAGTTCAGAATTTTGATATTGATAGCTTGGATCATCCAACCGATCATGAAGAGACGATCAAGACGTTATTGAGCTCTGTAAATATTGCTTCTAAGAAATGGGTTCATGAACAATATGATACAACGGTAAGAACGAACACTGTAACGGCTCCCGGAGCCTCTGATGCGGGCGTTATCCGCGTAAAAGGAACGAACCGAGGATTAGTAGCCAAAACAGATTGCAACGGCCGATACGTCTATTTAAACCCTCGCCGCGGCGGACAAATTGCGGTTATAGAATCAGCGAGAAATGTAGTGTGCTCAGGAGGAAAACCTTTAGCTATTACTAATTGTTTAAATTTCGGGAATCCTTACAAGCCGGAAGTTTATTGGACATTCAAGGAAGCACTTGGTGGAATGGGTGATGCGTGTAAAGCCCTCAACACTCCGGTTACAGGCGGTAATGTTAGTTTTTATAATGAAAATCCGAACAGTGCTATTTTTCCATCGCCAATTATCGGGATGTTGGGTTTAATTGAAGATGTAGAAAATCATACAACCACTCCCGGTTTTAAAGAGGATGGAGACATTGTTCTTTACATCGGCGCTGACCGGAAGGGATTAGGCGGAACAGAATATCTGAAAAAAATTCACGGACTAACCACCGGTGATGCTCCTGAATTAGATATTCCATTTGAAGTGAAATTACAGGAATCATTACTGGCTGCTATCAAAGAAGGTTGGATCAAATCAGCGCACGATATTTCTGATGGCGGGCTTGCAATAGCTCTGGCTGAGAAAGCAATCTTTTCTAAAAAAGGAGTGAAGGTAGCGGTAAAAGATCTTAACGGATCTGAACTTGAAGTTTTGTTTAGTGAGGCTCAATCAGGAGTTCTTATTTCTCTGAAGCCTGAAGATCTGCCTACAGTAATTTCTCATTTCGGAAAGCATGTAGTTCCTACACATGTACTCGGTACTGTTACCGGAGACAAGAAAATGGTAATAGAAGAAGTATGCAGCCTGAACGTGGAAGAGATGTCCGAGATCTACGAGGGTGTTTTGCCCGGGATTATGGAAAAGTAGATATAAGATTTAAGACATAGGATTTAAGATAAAACTTAGGGTCATCCCTGGAGATGTCTGGCAATTCGTTGATAACTAGTTAAAACTAATAAGTCATCTCGCGGCGTATGCCCGAGATCTGGATTTACCTGTGAGCTTCGATTTTGTTCCAAGAGAAAACACTTTTTAGGAGAGCTTTCGGCTCAAGTTTTTCTTCTTCTGTTTTTAGTCCTAAACTTGGAACGAAATTACACGCACCTCTCATTTATCTATCTAACTATTCATCAAGAAAGATAGATACTAAAAATGAAAGATAAGATTGTACTCATCGTAGGTGGTTCAGGTGGCATTGGCTCAGCTACAGCAAAGAGATTCGCCAAAGAAGGGGCTAAAGTAATTCTTGCTGCGCGAAATAAATCCAAAGCAGAACAAGTAGCCAAAACAATCAACGATAGCGGAGGAGAGGCTTTTGCTATAAAAGTGGAAGTCACGGATCAAACTTCAGTATCGAACATGGCGAAAGAAATTGAAGAGAATTTAGGCAAGATTGATGTCCTGATTAATGCATTTGGTCAGGGACTCATCAAGCCGTTTATGGATATCGATCCCAAAGATGCCCAAGAAGTGATCAATGTAAATGTGTATGGAACTTTTCTGGTTACTCAAACTGTGATGAAGCACATGAATACGGATGATACCACAAACGTCGTATTTTTTCCAGGGACGATGGGGAAATATGTGATGAAAAATGCTTCGGTATATTCAGCTTCTAAGTTTGCAATTCAGGGGTTCGTAAAATCTCTGATCGAAGAACAACGACGTGGCAAAACAAAATACTCTCTGTTTTATTTAGGTGGAGTGGATACGGCATTCTGGGAAGATGATCGCGTTGATATGAAAGTTAAGAAAGAGATGATGCTTACAACAGAAGAGGTTGCGGAAGCTGTTTTCTATGCCGTAAATCAGCCTTCAGGCTCTGTTATGAACGAAGTGGTTATTCAGCCTGAAAGTCATCA
>Ga0206127_1003972_pt1 | contig 13303 bp, 10 predicted proteins | sample Helgoland_Spring_6_FD_148646 | JGI IMG/M metagenome (GOLD analysis project Ga0206127, IMG submission 148646) | Pelagic subsurface seawater microbial communities from Kabeltonne, Helgoland, North Sea - Helgoland_Spring_Bloom_20160419_1 | ecosystem: Environmental > Aquatic > Marine > Epipelagic ...
TACGTTGTGAGAGGCCGGCGAATATGAACTCGGCTGTACGCTACGACCCGGTCCAATCAGCGCAGCGAATAAGTGGGGTAACACTTTGGAACTCCACCGAAGCGATATTATTTTTGATGCTCCTTAGTACTCGATCAAAACAGCATGGAAAAGAGCTGCCCTCGAAGATTGGTCGGGTCTCTATCCCGAGCTCCCAAGCTGAATTTTTTCCTGCGCTCTGGTGCTGACAGTCCCGGCCTTGACCTGTATCAATGCCCATGTTGCCAAGCAGTTGATAATGATCTCCGGCAGCCGCTCCGTTAATTATACGTGGGTACTAACGTTCCTTGTGTCGCTCTGGGCGGCCGCCAACCAATTAATGGTGTCGCTAGAAATCCTTGCGACTCTTCCTCTGAATGGGCATTGGCCACACGCTTAAATCCATTATTTCTTCGGGAAAGGCATGGTTGTAAAGACGGTTAATGAAAAGATAACTCAAACAGCATCCCCTCTCCAGTGGGTAAGAGTAGTGCTAGTGTATCTCTTAATCCCGCTGATTTTATTCATGTGCGCGGGGGATCTCAGCTGGTGGCAAGCTTGGCTATATACCCTGATGATTTTGGCCGCGGGTATTGGGGGGCGCATGTGGGCGGAGCAACGACATCCGGGTTTAACAGCCGAAAGACAAAATATTGAATACATCCAAAGCGCAAAAGTCTGGGACAAAGTACTTGCTCCACTGATGGCGGTGAGTCTGGTATTTCCTGTAGTGATAGTTGCAGGGCTGGACCACCGCTATGACCGGTCCTTCGAATTTCAGCTGTGGCTCACCGTCAGTGGCTTTGTTGTTATCTTGTTCGGATACGCTTTCGCGGCATGGGCATTGGCAGAGAACCGGTTTTTCTATAGCGTGGTGTGCATTCAGACAGATCGAGGGCATGTGGTGTGTGACAGCGGCCCCTACCAGTTTGTGCGGCACCCGGGTTATGCTGGAAATATTCTTGCACTGTTCGGTATTGTGCTTGCTCTGGGCTCGTTATGGTCACTGATCCCCGTGGCGATAGCATCAATGATCACAGTGATTAGAACCGTACTTGAAGATCAGACTTTACAGGAAGAGTTACCGGGCTATCGAGATTATGCACAACGCGTGCGCTATCGGTTGATTCCCGGTATATATTGAGAGACGGCTACCAGCGAATGTCCCGCGTCAACTCGATGTCACCGTCGAACAACTGTGCTAGCAAGGGAAAGACACTGAATCTGTCAGTGCTCATTTGGTGTTAATCCAACTCGGATCTTTTGAATGCGGTCTGCCTCTGATGCAATCGCCGCCAGCGGAATCGTTCGAGTTAAGTTATTCATCAAATATGCTACACATTTGTCAGAGACAAGGGTCCAGTTATAGACTTATTTTTAAACTAACGTATGCTTTGGCCCGTCAATTACTCTCTAAGTAACTGATCTGTTGTTAGGTTATTTATAGCTGCAGTTTCAGCGTCAGTTTCTTACCGAGGATAAAACGCCTATTCATGATTTAGCGGTAGATGAATGGGTATGCCATAAAAACCTAGGTGCTTAAATCCAGCCTCTGCATGGCACGGGCATCAAATGGTGTTGAAAGATACAAAACACGATGTCCTGATTAGACTCGCTGACCCTAGACAGTTCCGCCTTAGTTGACGATGGCTTATAAGAGAACCACATTCAATTTAGATAACGAGGGCGCGGGTAGAAATGACTAAAAAAGCGGTTTTAATTACAGGCGCATCCTCTGGTTTTGGAGAGGCTATCGCGCAGCATTTTTCTGAGCAGGGCGATTGTGTCATCGGCACAAGTCGTAAAACTGAATGGCCTGAAAACCTAGCTGACATTGGGCTTAATAGGTTGCCACTGGATGTCTGCGAGGACACCTCAGTTGCGGCTTTGGGTGACTGGTGTGACACGCATAATTTTATCCCCGATGTTTTAATTTTAAACGCCGGCTATGGTTTTTCTGGTCCTATCGAAGAGACAACCATTGAGCAGGCGAAAGCGCAGTTTGACACTAATTTTTTTGGTGTGCACCGAGTGGTACGTCAATTTTTACCTAAAATGCGCGCTCGAAAATCCGGTCATATTATTATTATTAGCTCTATTGGTGGCTTTATTTCTGTCCCATTTCAGGCGTTTTATTGTGCCTCTAAGTTTGCCGTGGAAAGCTATGGCGAGGCTCTGCGACGAGAGCTGATGGTGTTTGGAATAAACGTTAGCATGGTTGAGCCCGGCGATTACAAGACTAATTTTGGGCAAGCCAATGAAGCCAACCCAATACAAGCAAACAGCCCCTATGAGCCGCAATCATCACGGGCAATAGGGATTATGAGAAAGAGTGAAGATAGCGGTAGTGACCCTAAAGATATTGCAAGACTAGTGGGTCGGATTGCCGATACAAACGCTCCTCGCCTGCGCTACGTATCGGGTTCTCTTATTGAGCGTATTATTGTCTATGCCAATAATTTATTACCCAATAAAGTCATAGAGCACTTGGTGATGGCGGCTTACAAAGTCCCTAGAAAATAAGACCCTAGACGGCAACGCTGACTAATTTCCCAACGTATCGCCAACGACCGCCGTTTTTGGCGACGTTAATGCCCAGCATCCTCTCAAATCAGCGACTTACTCAGCGTTTGTAAAGGAATACGAGGCGCGGGTAAGGCTCTGAATCGGGGTTTTTCATCGCGCAACGAAAAACCAATTAATGCAGAAGTGATTAATCATTGGCCACGGACTCAGTTGCCGACCTCCTTCTTCAGATACGCGCTCACCGCTTCCGTTGGGAAGGAGCCAAAGTGGCCGGGGTGCCATTGTTCAATTCCACCCAGTTCAAGTATCTCTCCTATCCTCCGCCGATTTTCCTCTAGGTCGCACATGAATAAATGTGTCGTTGGAGTCTCGTTGGCGACTATCCCGCCCCGAATCAAATCTCCTACAAAGGCATGTTGGCCGATCAGGATCACCAGCGACCCTGGCGTGTGTCCTGAGTGTGGAAGGATGCTCCCAGACATACCCAGTTCTGCAAGATCGATGACACCCGCATCCTTTGCGATTGTGCGATCAAGTTTAAAAACGGGATAGCGCGAACCTTCCAGTGTCATGCGCACGAAGTGTGCGGTTATCGACGTTGGACAAAGGTCGACATCGCCTCCTGCGTCGATCATCTTCTGATCAGCAGCACCACCGATTATTTGAATGCCGTGACGCTGCTGAAAATATGCCGCGGTCCCAGCGTGATCGATGTGGCCGTGTGTAAGAATTGCGTAATCTATGGTACCCGGATCGATTCCCGCTTCACGCATCAGTGCTTCATAGCGGTCTTCGTCGCCTGGATTGCCGGCGTCGATCATCAGGCGTCGATCATTTTCTTCAACGACGAAGACGTTCGCTGCGGCGACGTCGAGTCTAATGATCCGCCGGGTATCTGAATCCTCGATGATCGAAACTCGGTCACCAGAGCAGCCTGTCGCTACACTGCCTAGTATCGCGATGATACCTGCTACCTGCAAAAAGTGCTTATTCATTCATCCTTTTCCTTCTCAGAGCTCGTGGGCTATTGCTTGGCAGATTCAACAGACTAGCCCGGTTGGGCCGAATTTTTCCGCCAGCGTCGGTAGCGTCTAGTGAGTTGATTGGTTTTTATTTGATCCGACAGGAGCGAGAAAAAAGGACTTATGTTGGTTTTAGGCGCCTTGCCCCGAGCCAGTCTGTTTAACTGCGCTTTGGTGACCGCCATAACGGCTAGCGCGGCAAAGGTCTTGTTCTTCCAATTCACGGTGGGTAAGTTCACTTCCAGCTCGGTGGTTTGCCACTGTTTCGGTAAATCGGGCTGAAATGCCATAGCTTGAGCTATTCCGAGCATTTCAACACCAATATCTGCGCTATCTTTCTCCAATGCCTCCAGCGCTACGGCACGGCGCAGAATCCCGCCTGTTACCATAATAGGCATTTTTGCAACCTGGGCTATCTCTCGTGCAAAATCTACAAAGTACGCTTCTCTTCTTAACGTCCTCTCGGTTTTTTTTCCCTCTTTCTCTGTAACCTTGCCTTGCATGGCGGGACTCTCATAACTGCCGCCGGACAGCTCTACTAAATCGACACCCAGCTCATTGAGTCTTTGAACAACAGCTATAGCATCGTCCAGGTCAAATCCGCCTTTTTGAAAATCTGCCGAATTCAATTTAACCGAGATGCAAAAGTCTGAGCTTACCGATTGGCGCACTTGCTTTACGATCTCGACTAAGACACGAGACCGATTGTTAATATCCCCGCCCCATTGGTCGGATCTTAAATTGGTCAGTGGCGACAAAAATTGACTGATTAGGTAGCCATGGGCCGCATGGATTTGAACACCCGTAAAGCCTGCGGCTTCCGCTTGTTTACTCGTGGCAACAAAGCGTTGGATGAGAGTTTCTATTTCTTGCTCTGTCATTCCTCGGGGCTGAGCGAACATATTCGAGAAGCTGCCCATATCCAGTGCTTTGTTTGAAGGCGAAAGCGCAGTTTCGCCCATGGCCGCGTAGACTTGACGCCCGGGATGATTTATCTGCATCCAGATGTGTCCGTCTTCAGGTTTGCCGACTTTTGCCCACTGTTTAAAGGATGCGAGGTTGGTGTCTTGCTGCAAAACAACACCGCCAGGGCCTGTCATAGCATCAGGGGCTACCATCACATTCCCAGTGAGTACCAAGCCAACGCCACCTTCGGCCCAGCTTTGGTACAACCTATACAGGCGCTTCCCTGGTATTTGACCTTCATCGCTCAGATTTTCTTCCATAGCTGCCTTGCACAGGCGGTTAGGAATGACTCTTCCATTGGGCAACGTGAGCGGTTCAAACAGTGCTGATGTTGATGTGTTCATTGAGATTCTCTGTGATTAAATACGGTGGGACGAATAGTGGCGACTGTTTGCGACACTTTCTATTGCCAACTGGGCAATGCTTATTGTTCTTTTACTGCGTTTAGCAATGCTTTTGCCGCTAGCTTGCCTAACTCGTTGGCGGCGAGTGGACTTGCGCCTGTAATCAGCTTTCTGTCCTGGCAGGTGGTGTTGTCTGCTTTAGTATTGACGATATTGACATCCAAGCTAGCCAATTTCTCGCTCAGTTCCCATGGTACTTGTCCCGGCAGATAGCCAATTTTTGGTGTCATCTTATCAACAGAGTGAGGGAACACCGCCATATTATATCCTGAGTAGAGAAAGTTTTGATTATCCAGCGTAGTTGCTAACAATGCGGCGGGGCCGTGGCAAAGGGTGATGGTAAATAATGCGTTTTCATGGGCCCAATTCAGAACTTTTTGAACATTTTTATCCTCTGGAATCCCGAGCATCGCGCCATGACCCCCGGGTACAAATACCGCCGCATAGGATTCTGAGACTGACAATGCTTCATCCGCAAAGGTCTGCAGGCTGGTTGGCCGTTGAAAGCTCGATTTGTGGGTGCTATAAAGTGATTTAACATGTTCATCTTGGTCTGGAAACGCCCACATTTCGAAGACTGCCGGCTTGCCCGTCGGAGTGGCGATGTCAAAGTCAAAACCAGCATTGTGAAGATGTAACATTGGCAGTAAGGTCTCGACGGGGTGGTTTCCTGTCGAAAACAATGTGCCGTTTTTCATTGTCATGTTCTTCTGTTCAGTGCAAATCACCAAAACCTTTGATTTTTTTCCTTGATATTTTGGGTATGAAATTTCTTCAAAATCGGTTTTCTTAACCGTCGCCAATTTTAAAGCAAGTTTAGAGGGTGAGTAAGAGCCGTCAGGCTCTACATTTGGGGCAATTCCCAACAATCTTTTTAGCATGATTATGTTCTCTAAATGAGCCCAGTGTGAACGAGTTCTTGTGAGTTTACTGGAAAAAATCAATGGTACGCATTGACATCAAACTTGATTAGTCGTTAAACGGTCACTATATTGTTTCGCATATAGAACCAATAGGAAGAAAATGAAGCCAAAAGGGCAAGATATGCAAGGGTTAGTTCTTTTTTCTCACATCAATAGGTTGGGGAGCCTCTCCGCTGCAGCGCAATTGCTAGGTATCAGTCGATCCTCTGTGAGCAAGCAATTGGCGGCATTGGAAAGGGAAATCGGTTCAAGATTATTCAATAGGACTACCCGTAAAATCGTCCTTACGGAAGTGGGTCGGCGGGTTCTACAAGAAGCGCACAAAGTAGAGTTAGCGCTCCAAACCGTTAACCATATTAGTGAGGATTTTCAGTCAGTAATAGCGGGTGACTTAAATGTTACTTGTGCCAGTGCCCAAGGACGTATGCACCTTGTGCCATTAATTACCAAGTTTCTTGCGCGTTACCCTGAAATCAACGTGAATTTGCAGTTGGAAGATCGAGTCGTCGATATGATTGCAGAGAACCTAGATATTTCCATTCGCATCGGTTACTTGCCAGATTCCACATTGATCGCTCGCAAACTCGGTGATTTATCAGGTGTCCTTTGCGCCAGTCCAGAGTATTTGAGCAATGCCCCCCCGCTGCAAACCCCTGCGGATTTATTGCACCACCGTTGTTTGTTTTACCGAAATGCAAAGCTGGGCATGAATTCATGGTCATTTATCAGTGATGAAGGCGAAGAGAGTGTTACGGTTTCGGGTCCATTATCCATCAACGATCCGGGCGCGCTGATATCGGCAGCGCTGGCACATGCCGGTGTTTTACTCATAGACAAAGGCTTATTGGGCGACACCATGCAAGATGGACGTTTAATACCTGTTTTGACCAGCTACCAATCCATTGGTACTTTACCCATGTATATCGTGTACCCTGAAAGAGAATTTATCCCCGCAAAAACGCGCGCCTTAGTTGATTTTCTTTTGGAAGAAATGCCTGCTGCCGTTCAGGGTCAGTAGGGATGCGCAATTCGCGGCACCGTACCTTAGAGTCGATTGAATCAAAGTGGTAGAGGGTTTAATTTCAGGCAGCCACCAAGCCGAACAGGCCGGCTTTGAAACTGCGGCAATAGCCGTGATAGCCCGGGTTGTTAGCGGGTCATTCTTTTTGGCGGCTATGTCTAGCTATCAGTGTTGCGTCTCGTCCTGTAATAAAAATTTGAGGGGCGATATTTACTGGGTGCAGCAGATCAGCTTAAATGGAGATTGGAGCCAGCGTCGCCACGGAGTGTCTACAATTTTTAGGGTCGCACTTTTATGACTATTTTCGCCGGTATCTTTGGCCGTGACAGAGCCAGAACAAGCGTCACTTGCTCTTTTTTATGCGAGTCTCGGTCCCTACCAAAATTAAGCAAAAGCTGGATGGGCGGGAGGATGCTAAGAGAGGCAACCGCGAGGTTCTGTATAAGTTCCCTATAAACTGTATTACCCGGTCGACCGCAACGATAAAACGACAATATTGATAGGGTCTTATGGTCTTGGTGGCTAAAGGCTATGATTTTCAGTTTAAACCTAAGTCTTAAAGAGCGAAATGGAAATGATAAAAGCACACCGTAGAACGATGCTTAAGTGGCTGGCAGCATTGACGCCGTTGTCACTGATGCCAAGAGCCCTCGCTGCTAGCACTGATGATATTAAGCATATTCTACCCACCGTGACTGATACTGTTTTTTCCATCTCTGTCTCTGTGGAAAAACCTAGACTTCAACTGCAGCTGTTGATTGATGGCAAAGCTGTAAAAGGTCAACAAAAGGACAGTAGGGGCAGATTCTGGTCTTTTTTTGCCGATGATCTAAAACCCGATAACACCTATGAATTGCAATTATCCGATGAGGCCGGTGACCTTGGTCAGTCTTGGCCTCTGAAAACGTTCCCAGATCGCAATTCTGACCCGAAAAGTTTCAAACTCATGGCTTTTACCTGTGCCGGTGGGGGAGACGGGTTTGGTATTCCGTCACTGCAGTTTTTTAAACCGCATGCATTTCGTCAAAGGCTGTTCGAAGCTGGTTTAGCTAAAAATCCAGATGCGGTTATTGCTATTGGCGACCATATATACTGGGACTTAGGTGGCAAAGAGCAGCCCTCCGTACTGAAACGCGCGAAATGGTTGAAGTACCTAACGCGCTGGAAAAACTACGGCAGTTTTAACAGAGATGAGCCGGTTCTTGGTACCAACAATGAGGATGTGTTGGTTCGCATTGGTGATGAGCAAATTTCAAATTTATACGGCACCCGTTTTAAGTCGACGCCTGTCTACTTTGTCTCGGATGATCACGACTACTTCGAGAACGACGATGCGACACCAGACATTGTGACTTTTCCTCCCGATAATTTCAGTCGCGAGGCCCATCAAGTTGTCGCCGACTTATACTACCCCCCGCTACCCGGTGCGCCTGTCCCTGCGTGGAATAGAGCTTTTGGTACGCTGACTTATGGGCGTCTCTTCGAGGCTTCAATTTTTGACTGTGCAGGTTATTTAACCGTGGGAGATGATGCAAGGTTGATTCCTAATGTGGCTGAGGAATGGTTGATTCATCGCTTGAAACAATCGCCTGCAAAACATTACGCTATGGTACCCAGTCATCCCTTTGGCTGGACTGCCGGAAAATGGCGGGAGTGGTACCCGGATGTAGTCGCTCCGGAAGGATTTACCGGGGTGGTACTTAATGAACTTTTTGCTGAATCTCCCGGCAAAATGACCACCAAGGCACAAAAATATTTTTGGCAAAAAGGGTGGTGGAATCAGCACCAGAGATTACTCGATGCTTTAGTGGAACATCGCCAAGGGTCACGAATGATCTTCTCAGGTGATATTCACGCGCAGGGGGTCGTAAGCATCAGAGAAAGTGGAAAATTGATCTTGGAGGAGCCCGTTAAGTCATTTCTAGTGGGCCCAGTCAGTTCATCTGATGCAACGTGGCCATCAGCTGCACGAGGCTGTGCAGCTGCAGAGCCTGAATGGTTAAAGACGGATGAATTGATCAATACCCGCGAAGTGAATGGATTTACCATTTTCGAATTTGAAGAATCGTTTGCCAGAGCACAGCTGTTTGATTGTGGCGGTTATGATCGTAGTAAAGACGAGGATGGTCGTGTTCAAAGAGAGGTTGTTGTTGAAATTTAGACTCTGTTTTTGTTTGGGGTAGCAAAAAAAATGCATGTAGGCTAAGTTCCCGCAACCGGCAGAGCGTTGCTGGAAGAAGACGGTAGACGCCTTTTGAACTGAGCGCAGATCCGTATCAATGTAGATTGGTATACCTAAGGTCGGCGGGATGATTTGGCTATCGATATATTGACTGCTGTGTGCATAATAAAGTAGAGCAGATCCGGAGGCTCGACCTAGCACTTGCAGATCCTTGCATCTATGGTTGGTCAGGCAAGTGCGCAGAGGGTTCTGTGAGAGATATGTTTGGACAGAATTGATGACCAGCACCGCACCTCGAAAATTTTTAAGGCATTTAGTGAGATGATGAAGTTCGCGATAACAGTACTACTGCTACTGGGTGGCATGACACTATGCTTAGAGTCTATGGCTGAAAATGATGCCCCGGATGACAAGCAGGCGCTCGCTAGAACACCGCAAGCATTAGTAGATTTGCTGCAAAATGCATCCTTTTTATCACCAGAGCTTTACAGCGAAAGGATGCGGTCCCAGCGCAATGCGCACGCTTATCCAATCGGGCTTGAGCAGTTAGAGCAAAAATTGGAAGAGGCGACGGATCCACGGCGCGATATCAAAGCGCAGGAGATGCAAACATATGCGGATGTTTTGTCGGATATTGCCCTGCAGTCGCGACAAGAGGGTGAGATTTTATGGGGGCGCATACAGGGTACAAAATATGAACGGCAAACACATGACTATCTTTTCAAGACACTGAAAGGCTTCGGGCTTGACAATGTGCGCCACGACAAATTCCCCTCAGGCGTTCCCCAGTGGCGGCCAACTACCTGCGATCTTGACATCACGGCGGCCCCTGGCTTTGAGCAAGATCAGCGCTATCACTTCAAAGATGCCATTACTGCATTTGTATCGGCGACTACACCGACCGGTGGCATAGAGGCACCAGTGGTCTATGTCGGAGATGGCACCGCTGCTGAGTTACAGGGACGTGATATCGACGGCAAGATTATTTTATTGCGAGCTCGTACACAACCTAGCGCGTTAATGAACAGTGCTCGCACGGCTTATTCAAGGCTTGTTACAGGGATGTACGGCATGCCCGCTGGCATTGTGGTTTGGTGGGATGTTCCCCGCACAAATCAGGTTGCCGGTCGAGTCGGTGCCCCGGGTGGTGGTGATGATATTGGTTTAGCCGTGCCATGGACAACCATTGGAAATGACGCTGGATTTTACTTGCGCAAGCTATTAGATCGAAGCACTCCTGATGAACCGGTGATCATGCGTTTGGATGTTCAGGGTCAAATGGAGCCCGTTGAAAAACGAATGACCGGTAATGTCTACGCCACTTTGCCAGGCCAGTCGGGGGACTACATTGTGATACCTACCCATGTGGATGGTTATTTTTACGGTATTCATGATAACGGAGCGTCAGTTGCCCTTAATTTAGCGTTGGCGCGACATTACTCCCAAATTCCCATTGAAAAAAGGGCGCATGGTTTGATTTTCCTCTTTCAAGGTGACCATGAAGTGCCCGGGGTCGGCGGCACGCTACCTTTCATCGACGAGCATAGGCAGCTGATGCAAGAACATTTAATGCTGGTACTGCGCCCGGAGCACCTTGGCATGATGCGTCCGCTTGACGAAGCCGTCTATATTGCCAGCTCAAATGTGACAGACCCACTGATGCTGCTAGTAACAAACCGCAGCCCGGTACTCATTGATATTTTCAAACGTGCAGCCAACTTGTATTCCATCCCTATGGGAGATCTTGTTTACGCTGACCCCGCCGCTGACGAGGCGGCCTTTCACCCACCTTTCAATGATTTAGACGCTATTTCGTCAGGCTGGATTACCACCGGCAAGTTTTATCATTCGACAGCAGATGTCGATTGGGGCGCAGTTAATTTTAAACAAATTGAAAAAATCACTCGCGGGCACGCCTATATCATTGATGAATTGTTTAAGTTAACCAAGACGGATCTGCGTCAAGGGGGTTACCCTGTTCCCGAGAAATCGATTTATCAATCAGATCTTCTGAAAATGATTATGGGTAACAACTAATCATTGGCAGTTTTGGGCAGCTTCATCATATGAGCGCAGTAAAACAAGCAGTTATGGGCTATATCTTGGGCTCTACTACTCACGAAATGCGGGATATGTTCAAGTGAGCGATGTCACACGCCGGAAGTTTTTGAAGCGATCCGTGGCAAGCGTGATTATTGCACCATGGTTAATGAGTTGTGAAAGCTATGGTGAGGTTGGGCGGGTTCAATCAGCGGCTCCCTTTGACGAGTTTCTCAATGTCGATACGCTTGATTTAGCGAACCTAATCAAGACAAAACAATTGTCGCAGATGGAGCTGCTAGAGATCGTAATACGTCGGATCGAAGCAGCAAACCCGACGCTCAATTTCATGACCAATCGATTCTACGATCGCGCTCATGGCCGTATTGCCAACATGTCACTAGATACACCATTCGCTGGGGTTCCGATGTTGCTTAAGGATATGGTCGATCTAGCTGGCATGCCGCGAACTGACGGTTCCAACTTTCCGCCGATTAACATTCCTGCGCATAGCGGTATGTACGTTGCGGGACTTGAGCGCGCAGGCATGAATTTTATTGGTATGACCAACGTACCTGAGTACGCCGGCGTCGGTGGTACTGATAATGACAGGTTTGGTGCAACACGAAATCCTTGGAATTTGGCGTACTATCCGGCCTTCTCAAGTGGTGGATCGGCAGCGGCGGTGGCGGCTGGAGTGCTGCCAATGGCGCATGGGACCGATGGTGCCGGATCCAACCGATTGACTGCGTCTGTCACGGGGCTGCTGGGAATGAAGGCAACTCGCTACCGAATGCTAGCTGATACGCACAGTGGCCAGCATGACATTGCCAAGACCAATCAAATGATTTCACGTTCCGTCAGAGATAGTGCTCAGGCATTTCACCTAACGCAGGATCCGAAGAATGGTCTATATCCGACAGAAAAACTGATTGTCTCACCTAACAGCAAACGACTTAAGATTGGTTTTGTGCGCGATAGTTCTGGCCTTGTTGAAACCAGTGCAGAAATTCTCGTGGCCACCGAAAATTCCGCGCGGCTGCTCGAAAACCTAGGGCACACGGTGGTGGAAACGAGCTATCCTGTGATCGCTGAGATGTATTTCAAACATTATTTAAATTTCTTTGCCGGTAAGACAGCTGGCCTCAAAGACGTTATAGAGGCTTTTGCTGGCAAGCCGTTGCTGGAATCTGGACTGTTGACAACATTTCTCGCCGGTAGCCTGATCGCTAACGAGAGCGTGACGAGCGAAGAAGTGCTATCCGCTCGAGCCTATTTTGATACGTTGCCTGCGGTATTTGACAAAAAATTTGAGCGATTCGACTTACTGTTGACGCCGGTAGCGCCTCTTGCCGGAGTGAGGATTGATGAGAGCGGTGCTGATAAGGAATTCAACCAAGCGTCTGCACGGTCGCTAATAGGCTTTCTCAAATTTACGGGCCCTGTGAATTTCGCCGGATGTCCGGCTATGTCCGCGCCATTTACGTGGCAATCAGAAGCGGGGCTGCCAATTGGTATGCATTTGATTGCTGCACGGGGCAACGACCGCATGCTGTATGAACTCGGCTATGAACTAGAAGAAGCACAACCGTGGAAAAACAGATGGGCGCCTCATTCGCTAATGTATACATAGACTATGTCTAAATCATTTCAGCCCGCTGATTGCCGAGTAATCTTTTCAACGGCTCGGAGTTTACCTTGCTCAATTACATAGGATATAGGCAAATCGGGTAATGGCATAAAAGCAGTAAAGGCGTGGACCGCTCGCAGACATAACCTGTTTAACTTGTATTGTTCATCACCCTTCGGTTAGTTAATATCTCTCGCGTAACATTTCACCGTCGCCGGAACGTGCTAGTTACAAGGCATTATCTGAGGGTGGAATTATTTTGATAGACTTTTCAAGACAGATAAAATCTGGCCCTTATATCTAGCAATAGAAGACTATTACGTGGCAAATTGCTAGAGTGTCGCCGGGCAGGGACAGTGAGTGGGTAAGTCACAAAATTTTATAAGCTGGCGTCCATAAACTGTGTAGTTCGGGGTGAAAAATAGTCCAATATGTTTATTGAGACAATTGGCCGTACAACAAATGACGAGGATAACCATGGAATACGAATTAAAAGACAGCATCGCACTAATATCCATTGACGATGGTAAAGCCAACGCAGTAAACCATGGGTTTATCGACAGCCTCAGTG
>Ga0206127_1003987_pt1 | contig 13250 bp, 12 predicted proteins | sample Helgoland_Spring_6_FD_148646 | JGI IMG/M metagenome (GOLD analysis project Ga0206127, IMG submission 148646) | Pelagic subsurface seawater microbial communities from Kabeltonne, Helgoland, North Sea - Helgoland_Spring_Bloom_20160419_1 | ecosystem: Environmental > Aquatic > Marine > Epipelagic ...
ATTGAATAAGTTAAAATGTTTAAGTTATTAAAAAGTATTGTTCCTTTATTTGTAAAGAGTTGGTATAATCAATATATGACATCTAATGAGTTCGATGTTGCATTTGGGAAAAATACCTTCTCTATTAGAACGAGTTATGAAGGCAAGAATTTTATAAACACAAACGTGATAATCGAGGATTCATTTATTGGTTTAGCAACCTATATTTCTGGAAATTGCAAATTGAAGAAGATTAAGATTGGAAAATTTTGTTCGCTAGGACAAAACATAAGGAACGAGTTTTCTCTTCATCCTTCATCGGGATATATTAGTACTCATCCTGCTTTTTTTTCAATAAATAAACAGGCTGGTTTTACTTTTGTAAATGAAAATTCTTTTGATGAGAATAAATATGCTGATGACAAGAATATGTATTATACAATTGTCGGGAATGATGTTTGGATTGGGAATGATGTGAAAATTATGGAAGGGGTTACAATTGGAGATGGAGCGATAATTGGAACGGGTGCTATAGTCACAAAAGATATACCTCCTTATGCTATTTATGGAGGGGTGCCAGCTAGGTTAATTAAAAAAAGGTTTTCGGATAAACAAATAGAATTTTTACTTGATTTGAAATGGTGGGAAAAAGATATTTCTTGGATTGAAAAAAATGCTTTTTTGTTTAATAATTTTGAACTTTTTTTGAATTATTTGAAAAAAAATGAATAAGTATAAAAGACAATTAAGAGAAGATTATTTATTGATTATACTTATAATTATTTCCTCTTCAAATGTAACGTCAAATCTAAGTTCCAGCTTGACTTTTTTGGTTGCAAGCTTTATTTACATTACCCTGATTTATATAATGAGAGGAGGCAAAATCACAAAATCGTTAATGAACATTACGATGGTGTTGAGCCTGTTGTCCATTATTTATTATTTTAAGTTTTCTATTTTCCATCCACTCTTTACATTTAGACTATTTGTATATGTTTATATGGCTTTTATGTCAGTAAAGATTTTAAAACTCTCTTTTTTACCAAAATTAGTTAATATTGTTTATATATTATCATTAATTAGCTTGCCTCTATACTCATTACAACTTGTATCCTTCAGTAATATGTTTACTCTGATTGAATCAATTCAGAATAGTATTCCCTTTTTAGCAAATGATGGAGGTAAATATGCTAATATTTTAATTTGGGGGATTGAAGGTGGAGGGGCCGAACTCAGGAATTGTGGATTTATGTGGGAACCTGGGGCTTTTGCGGCAATCTTGTTATTACCTATTATGTTTGAATTGTCTAATAACAAATTTAAAATCAACATGAAATTGACGGTAATGATTATCGCACTGTTAACCACACTTTCTACCATGGGTTATATTGGACTAATCGTGATATTTTTCTATTATTATTACAACATAGGAAAGAATGTGTTTTTACTGTTTTTGTTAATACCTATCAGTTTAGTCGCTATGATGTTTATTATCCAATTACCATTTATTAAAAACAAGGTATTATACCAGTTTGAATCTGCTAATTATATAAATAGTGAAGAAATATTATCGAATAAAGAGCATGCAAGTTTTGGGAGAATCGGAAGTGCTATAATGGATTATGAAACATGGAAAAAGAATCCAATTCTTGGGATAGGTGGTCATGATGAAGCTATTGAGTTTAGTTCAATAAATAAAAAGAACCAGACATATATTAACAGAACAAATGGAGATACTGAGTACTTAGTGAGATTTGGTGTAATAGGAGTAATTCTCTTTTTGCTTTTTTTGAAAAAGAGTTTCAAATTGATAGCTGGATATTACAAAGTGAAAGGGTATTTGTTTTTTATAGTCATAATTTTAACTTTAGGCTTTTCTAATACTATTTTGTTTACTCCATTACTTTTAATATTTCAATTACACCATTTGACCAGGATATCTTCAAAGAAGAAGGTAAATGGATTCACATCATAAATGTTATGAATTAACTTTGATCTCTTAAACCTATTTAATTCAAACCGATTTAATCAATAGTTTTTAAGTGGCAGAAATCATTTATAAGATTGTCTAAAGTAAAAAATGAGTAAACCAACAATTATATATACAGGGTCTGATGGATTTCCTTATGGTTCAGCCCAAATTCAAAGACAAATTCAATTAAGTAAGTCTTTATTGGAAGTAGACTTTAATGTAGTGGTTATAAATAGAAAAGGTGTTGTTAAAAAAGAAATAGCTACTAGAGAAAAGTTAAAAATAAAAGGGGTTTATCAGGGTATAACCTACTATTACGCCTCTTTATTTCCACATAAGTCAAAGAGCTTTTTGATAAGGAACCTATTAAAATGTTTAGGCCTTGTTGGAGAATTATATTTGCTGTTTAATTTGAAATTAGTGTCTCGAGGAGATATTATGTTTTGTAATACTACCAATTTAAAAACACTTAAATATTATTACTTTGTGTCAAAAATACTGAATATCAAATTAGTGTATGATTATGTTGAAATAATATCTTCGCTAGGTAATAGAGGAGTGCTCAGTTATAAAGATTTAAAAGGTAGCTTTGACTCTACCTTTTACAAGTTTACAGATTCTATAATAACGATTAGTAGTTATTTGCAAAATCATCTTAGAGAAATTCCAATAAAAAAAAATATATTAAAAATTCCTCCAATTATTGATTTTGAGTTTATAAGAAATATAGAGAATGTTAATTCTAAGAAACAATATTTCTTGTTTTGTGGTTCGGCGGGTTATTTTGATATTATAGAGTTTATAATAGAAGCATTTTTAAAGTCAGATTCAATTGAAAATAAGTTTCACCTAAAATTAGTGATTAGCGGGAGTCGGGATCAATTAAGAAATATTGATAATATTTTAAAAAATATTAAGAAAAGTAAGAATATTGAAGTATTAAATAATCTGAGTTATAAAGATTTAATTTCTAAATATAAATCATCATTTGCGTTACTAATACCATTGACAGAAGGAGTTCAAGACTTGGCTAGATTTCCATTTAAGATTAGCGAGTACACCGCCTCGAAGAGGCCTATTATTACTTCGGCTTCTGGCCCTATTTCGGAATACTTCTTTGATGGAGAAAATGCATTGATTGCTCAGCCAAATGATGTGATTGATTATTCGGAAAAGATGAATTTTCTTATTAATAACAAAGAAGCAGCTGACGAAATAGGTGAGAAAGGGTACTTCTTAGGTAAGGAAAAATTTAATTATAAATCATATAGTCAACAATTAAAAAAATTTATAGAGAATTAGATATGTGTGGAATAGCTGGTAAAATATTTTTTGACCCTTCTAGGAATATAGATGTTAGGGAATTAAGAAAGATGACTAATGTTATAAGTCACAGGGGACCTGATGATGAAGGTCATTTTATAGAGGGGAATATAGGATTGGGATTTAGACGTTTAAGTATTATCGATTTATCTACAGGACATCAACCCATGTCTGATATGTCAGGTAGATATTGGATAACTTTTAATGGCGAAATATACAATTATCAAGAGAAAAGAAAAGAGTTACAAAAAAAAGGATATACTTTTAAAACGAATACAGATACTGAAGTAATTGTAAATCTTTTTGCCGAATATAAAGAAGATTGTTTAGAACATCTAAGAGGGATGTTTGGTTTTGTAATATGGGATAAAAAGGAAAAAGTCCTTTTTGGTGCTAGAGATAGGTTTGGAATTAAACCATTTCATTATTATATTGACAATGAAAAATTTGTTTGGGGTTCTGAACTTAAATCTATAGTTAATTCTAATGATATAAATAAGGACTTAAGTTTATCATCATTAGATTATTACTTTGCTTATGGGTACTCAAAAAGAGATAAGTCAATCTATAGGAATATTAATAAGTTAGAGCCGGCTCAGTACTTCTATCTCAAGCCAAATGAGAGGAAAAAGTTGGTGATAAAATCTTATTGGGATGTCAGTTTTCAACCAGATCATAGTAAATCTGAAGATTATTGGAAAGAGGAAATATATACTACTTTAGAGGAGTCAGTTAAAATGAGAATGAGGAGTGATGTTCCTTTAGGAGCATTTCTGAGTGGTGGTGTTGATTCTAGTATCGTTGTTGCTTTAATGGCGAAAAATTCGAATCAAGCTATTAAAACATTTTCAATTGGATTTAAAGAAGAAAAATATAATGAGCTAAAATATGCAAGACAAGTTGTTGATAGATATAAAACAGATCATCACGAATATATAGTTGAGCCAGAGTCCATAGACTTATTGCCCAAGTTGGTGCAAGCTTACGACGAACCTTTTGCAGACAGTTCTGCAATTCCAACCTATTATGTCTCGAAATTTGCTAGAAATCATGTCACCGTGGCTCTAACTGGTGATGGAGGAGATGAATTGTTTGCGGGGTATAATTCATATGTGAAAATGCTAGCAATAAAAAAAACATTTTATAATACCAAGTTTACAAATAGTGCTGTTTTTAAGCCGCTTAACAAATTAGTCCCAGATTATTTTTTCGGGAAAGGCTATTCATATTATTTATCAAAAAATAAGGACTTAATAAGTGCTTACTTTTGTTTTTGGAAAGACTATGAAAGAAGAAAGATTTTTAATAGTAATACAAGAGATCAAATAAATATTAATAGTGCTGAAAGATATAAGGAAGAGATATTAAATAATTTTAACACTGACTTTATTTCTAAAGTACAAGGTTTAGATATGAAAACATATATGGTAGATGATATATTAACAAAAGTTGATAGAGCATCAATGCTTAGTTCTCTTGAAGCTAGAGTTCCTATTCTCGATCATAAATTTGCTGAATTGAGTTATAAAATCCCATCGAAGTATAAGCTTCAAGGTAATTCAAAAAAGCATATCTTGAAAGAAGCGTTTAGAGATATATTACCGCCAGATATAATAGGACATAAAAAACAAGGTTTTTCAGTTCCATTGAAGCATTGGTTTAAAGGAGATTTAAAAGAGTACGCTTTTGACACATTGCTAAACAGTAAATATTTAGAGGAATATCTTGATTTGAATTATGTAAAAATTATCTTGGAAAATCACCAAAAAGGTGTTAGAGATTATAGTTCGAAAATTTGGTCCTTGCTTTTTTTAAACGAATGGTTAAAACAAACTAAATTATGATAATTAAATTATGATAATTAAATTATTAATAAGAGGATTCTTAAAGAAGCATTTATCTTTTCTGTATAATGTTTTGAAGAAAAAAGGCACAGGGGGTACGGATTTAGCTCTTTATTGTTACAGTGTTTGGTTAAGGCATTTAATTTTATTAGATAGAAATGGAATGAAGGAAATTCCAAAAAGAATTATAGAAATTGGCCCGGGTGATTCATTAGGGATTGGACTGAATGCTATTTTAACGGGAAGTAAAGAATACTTCGCTTTTGACATCATTGAACATACTAACGTAGATAAGAACCTACAGATTCTTGAAGAACTGATAGATTTATATAAAAGGAGATTAAATATTCCTAACACCTCGATTTCAAAGAATACAAAACCTAAACTTGAAAATTATGATTTCCCTAAGCATATACTAAGTGATTCATATTTGGATCAGATGTTAGAACCATCCAGATTAAATTTAATTAGAGATGCAGTTAAAGGTTCTGATAGCAAAGATTTTACTGTTAAATATATATTGCTGGATGATAATGTGTCAATTCAAAAGAGTAGTGTTGATTTGATTTTTTCTCAAGCAGTTATGGAACATGTTGAAGATGTTGAATCAACATATCGAAAGGGTTTTGGATATTTGAAAGAGGGAGGTTTTATGTCTCATCAAATAGATTATTCATCACACGAAACCCACTCTTTATGGTTTGGACATTGGGCATATTCAAAAAATATATGGAAAATAATAAATTATGGAAGGCTCTATTCGATAAATAGATTTCCAAATTCATACCATTTAAGAAAGTTAAAAGATATAGGTTTTAAAATTATTTTTCAATTGCCCTACTTGAATGATAGAGCCTCAGGAATAGATAAAGACCTTTATTTGAAAAATAATTTTGAAGATGAAGACTTACAAATTTCCAGTTGCTTTATAATTTCTAAGAAAAAATAATCTAATGAAAATTTTGTTTTATATTGAAACTCTACGATCAGGAGGTAAAGAACGGAGATTAGTAGAATTGATAAAGGGATTGAATGTATATCCTGACATAGAGTTTGAATTGGTCTTAATGAGGGAAGAAATTCATTATGAAGAAGTACTTGAATTGGGAATCAAGATTCATTTTACACCAAAAAGGAAGTTGAAAAGAGATTTAAGTCCGTTTTGGATGTTTTATGGAATTGCCAGAGAAGTTAAGCCAGATATAATCCATGTTTGGGGGAGTATGGGGGCTTTTTATTCAATACCTTCAAAATTACTTCTAAACTTACCTCTTGTTAATAACCAAATTACATCGGTACCAATTGAACAGAAAAAACCTTCATTGTTTAATAAAATTACTTTTTATTTTTCGGACCTATTATTATCTAATACTAAAATTGGTATTGAAAGATTTATGGCGCCTAACTATAAATCAAAATGCATTTATAATGGTTTTGATTTTGAAAGAATCAAAGAATTAGCAGATAGTTTAGAGGTTCGTAAGAAGTATAAAATAAAAACTGTTTTTTTAGTTGGAATGGTAGCATCATTTTCTTCTAAGAAGGATTATGATTCATATGTGGAGGCAGCTATTAAGCTATGTTCAATAAGAGATGACATTACATTTATTAGTGTTGGCGACGGAGATTTCACATGTTTTAAGAACAAAATACCTCAAAAATTTGAAGAAAGAATACTTTTTATGGGAGCTCAAAAAAAAATTGAATCTATCATGAATGCTTGCGATGTAGGAGTTTTAGCAACATTTACGGAAGGGATCTCTAATACTGTTATGGAGTTTATGGCTTTAAGTAAACCTATAATAGTTTCTGGTGTAGGAGGAACTAAAGAGATTATTGAAAATGATATTAATGGCATTCACATTGCTGCAAAATCTCCTACATTATTATGTAAAAAAATTGAAGATTTATTATCAAATGTTGAGCTACGAAAAACTTTAGGAAACAATGCTAGGAAAACAATTGAAAGTAAATTTGAAATAAGCATCATGGTAAATTCATTTATAAAAGAATATAAAAAAATATGTGTGGTATAATTGGTTTATTACATTTTGACAATTTAAGAAAAACTGAAAAGAGAGTTCTTAAATCAATAACAGATATTACTGAACATAGAGGGCCTGACGGAGAAGATTTTTTTGTTGAAAATGAAATAGGGTTAGGACATCGTAGATTATCTATAATTGATTTGAGTTCTAGATATCAACCTATGTTTAGTGATGATAAACAAAAGGTTATAGTATTAATGGAGAAATATATAACTATATTTAATTACGTGAAGAATTAACTTTAAAAGGATTTCAATTTTATATGAAAGTACTATTTGTAAGTAGTGGAAACTCAAGTTATGGTATCGTTTCTTTTATTAAAAGACAAGGAGAATCGATTAAAAATGAAGGAGTAAATTTAGATTTTTATACAATCAAAGGTAAGGGTATTAAGGGATATTTGAAAAATATTTCACCTTTAGCTAAACATATTAAAAGAAATAATTATGATATAGTACATGCTCATTATGGAATGATAGGATTGGTATGTGCTTTAACATTTTGTAGAAAACCAATTGTACTTTCTGTCATGGGAGATGATGCTTATGGAAGTTTTAATGTTAAAGGAAAACGAATTTTTAGTAGTTATTTTGAAATGATATTAACTCAATTTGCTCTATTATTTACGAAAGCAATAATTGTTAAATCAAATAATATATTAAAAGTAATACCTTACAAAAAGAAAACAAAAGTAATACCGAATGGAGTAGATTTTAAACTTTTTACACCTAATAGTAATATTATAAATTCAAAAAACAAAATTCTTTATTTAGCAAATCCTAAAAATCCAAGAAAAAACTTTAAATTAGTTAAAGAGGCTGTTAATTTGTTAACAAAGAGAAAAGTTCATCTATTTAATCCATATCCGATAAATCCAGATGATTTTCCAAAACATTTAAATGAAAGCTCTTTATTTATTTTAACATCTTATAATGAGGGGTCTCCAAACGTTATAAAAGAAGCAATGGCCTGTAATATACCTATTGTTTCAACGAATGTAGGAGATGTAGAAAAAGTCATTAAAAATACTAAAGGATGCTACTTAACTTCTTTTGATCCAAAAGATGTTGCAGATAAAATAGAAAAAGCTTTAACTTTTAATAAAAGGACAACAGGTAGGAAAGATATCTCTCATCTAGAATTGAGTGTGGTAGCAAAACAAATAATTACAATTTATAATAATATACTTAAGAAATAATGTGCGGAATATCAGGGGTAATTAATTTAAATGGTAAACCTGTCGGGGAAAATGATATTAGGTTAATGATGGAAAAAATGAAGCATCGAGGGCCAGATGATGAGGGTGTATTTATAGATGGGAACGTGGGCCTTGGATTTGTTAGATTAAGTATACTCGATTTGAGTATTGCCGGACATCAACCTATGCATAGTCATAATAATAGGTATGTAATAATATTTAATGGAGAAGTCTATAATTATATTGAAATTAGAGAGGAGTTAAAGAATGATTTCCATTTTAAGACTGGTACTGATACTGAAGTTGTTTTAGCTGCATATCAAAAATGGGGGAAATCCTGTTTAGATAAATTCAATGGGATGTTTGCTTTTGTTATTTTTGATAAAAATACAAAACAAATTTTTGCAGCCCGAGATAGATTTGGCATCAAACCTTTTTATTATTATCAAGATGAAGAGAAATTTATTTTTGCGTCTGAAATAAAATCAATTCTACCATTATTAAAATCAAGAAGTATTAATAATAGTATAGTACTAGATTATGTTGCCTATAATAGAACTGACCATACAAATAAAACTTTTTTTAATGGTATTAAAAAATTAAGACATGGTTACACGCTTTTAATAAATAAAACAAAAATTGATTTTGTACAATGGTATAATTTAAGAGATAAAATTAAAGATAAAAAAACAATATTAAGTAGAGATGAGTATCAAGAAATCTTAACTGATTCGGTTAAATTAAGGCTGCGAAGTGATGTTAGAGTAGGCGTAAGTCTAAGCGGAGGGTTGGACTCTTCATCAATAACAAGTTTGGTGTTAAATAAGTTAAATCTTCCAAATATTAGTAGCTTTTCTGCAGTATATAATACAAATGAATCATATGATGAATATGAATTTATAAAATTATATTCCTCTCAAATGGATAATATGTTTTACACGTACCCCAGTAAGGAAACTTTTTTAAATGATTATAAAGAATTTATTGGTTCTCACTCTGAACCTGTTAATGACGTTGGCTCTTATATTCAATATAAAGTTATGGAATTGGTTAGTAAACACGTAAAAGTAGTTCTTGATGGTCAAGGAGCTGATGAGCAACTGGGTGGTTATCATAATTTTTTTGGAAGTTATTACAAGGAGTTACTCAATAGTGGAAAACTTTTAAAATTCATAAAAGAAAATTTTCATTATTTATCTCAACATAAATCACCAGAAGCACTAAAATATTTTATTTACTATATACTACCAATTAAGCTCAAAAAAAGTACAAATAAATTAGCTAAAGGATCTATAAACAAAGAATTTTTTAATAGTTATAGTAAAGACTCAAGTATTATTAGCGATATATATCATCCATTAAGCCTTCATGATTCTTTAATTCAACATTTTGAATACAAACTTGAACATTTATTGAAATGGGATGATATAAATTCCATGAAATTTTCTATTGAATCAAGAGTGCCATTTTTAGATTATCGTTTAGTAGAAGCTTCGTTGAATTTACCCTCAGATCTTATACTTAAAAATGGAACTACAAAGTATTTATTGCGAGAATCAATGAAAGATATTCTTCCAAAAAAAATAGTTGAAAGAAAAGATAAAAAAGGGTTTTCGAATCCTAGAAGAGAATGGTTCAAAACACCTGAGTTTCAAGAATTAATTTTTGACACATTGAATTCAAATGATTTTCAAAATTTGAATATTTTTGATGTTAAAGATGCAACTCAAAAGTACAAAAATCATCTTGCAGATAAATCTGATTACTCAATTGATATATGGAAATGGATTAATATTAACGAATGGAAAAAACAAATTGTTGACAAATGAAAATTGCATTAGTAACAAATACAAAGCTTCATCACAAATTTTGGGCTAGTCAATTATACACAAGCAATAATGTTAATTTAATTCTTCATCCAAAGGGAGTTAAGGCCCCTCTTTTGAAAAAAATTAAGCAAAAAAAACTTTTCTACTATGGAGGTTTTTATTTTTTACTTAAGGTATTGAGTATTGTCTATTGGAAGATATTTAATAACGGATTAAGTAAAAGGAATAAGGTAGCGGAAAAGCGTTTTTTTTTACAATATGAAAATAATTACAAGGACATTCCAAAAAGTATTATTCACGAAGTAGAAACTGTTAACTCTACAAATGCAATTCAGCTAATCAAAGATCATAATATTGATATTATTTGCTTTTTAGGAGGGGATATAGCTAAGAATGAGTTTATTAATTCAGCAAAAATATGCTTGAATTTTCATAGTGGGGTATCGCCTTTTTATAATGGAGCAAAGACTAATTTTCATGCTGTTTCTGACTTTCGACCTAACTTTGCTGGAGGAACGCTAATGAAAATAAACGAGAGAATTGATGGAGGTGAAGTATTAATGCATTATCTATGTCCAATTGCAGGTAAAGACAAGGCTGAAGACTTGTTTATGAAGGGAGTGATAGGAGCGGTGAAACTGTATCAAGAATTTTTAGACAAATATAGTTTTAATGCTAAGGGTGTAGTTCAAGAAAAATCATTCAAATATGTACGCAATATAGATTGGTCTATTGTTAACGATATAAAATTAAACAAGTTCTATAAATATGATAGAATGAAGATTTATGAAAGAGAAGAAAGTATTATTGATTATACTAATAAAGATTATGCACTTGAAGATTTGTATAGAATTATCTTAAAAAAAATACTTGCGTAAAATGAAAATATCATTTGTGCCTAAAGTTGTTAATTATAAAAAATCTAGCGTAAGAATTGTATATTATCATATTATTTCTAACAATAATCCTGAATATTATTTTCCAAATAAGGCATTAGGGGTTGAAGATTTTAGAAGGCAAATTAAGTTTTTTAAGAAAAATTTCCAAGTCATAAAATTAGATGAAGCATTAAATCTTGCTTTTGAAGGAAAATCCCTTAAGAACAAACTTGTTATTACATTTGATGACGGGTTTAAAGAAAATTATTCTGTAATTGCACCCATATTAGATGAAGAGAAAATATCGGCCACTTTTTTTATAATATCTAGCTGTCTAGATAATAAAGACTTGATGTGGAGGAATAAAGTTTTGTTGTTTGAAAAGTATAAAACAGAAGATATTAGAAATGTTTTATATGGTTTGTCTGAAGATTTTAATTTACCTAAAGTGAAAGAAAATCAAAGTATTCTTGAATGGAGTTTTAGCGCTTGGCCTATGAACATTAAGGAGGATATAGTTAACAGATTATGGGAGCTAGCGATGCCAATGAAAATAAGCGAATATTTAGAAAAACATACGCCTTATTGTACCTCAAAAGAAGTTAAAGAATTACATGATTCAGGTTTTGGAATTGGATCACATTCACATACACATCCTATCTTTAGTAAGTTAACATACGAAGATTTTTCTGATGAAATCTTAACCTGTGCTTCTAGGTTGTCTTCAATTATAGGAGATGACGTTTTTACTTTTTCATACCCATTTGGAAATAGAGCTTCAAAAGATTTTGAAGACAAGTTTCATGCTATGCAGCCAAACAATTGGACATTCCTTGGGACAAAGAACAGATTGAATAACTTTGCTAATAATTATAAGGAGTGGGAGAGGGATAATATTGAATATACAAATTTTCAAATGAAAATAAGATTCCTGTACCTGCCTATATATAGATCATTAAATCATTAAATCATTAAATAATGAAGCTACTTGTTGATATAATTCACCCTGCAAATGTTCACTACTTTAAAAACTTCATTTTTGAAATGCAGAAAGACGGGTATGAAATAATTATTACGAGTAGAGACAAAGATGTGTCATTCAAATTGATGGACGCTTATCATTTAAAATATAGAAATTACGGTAAAGGAGCAATAGGAAAAGGAGCAATAGGAAAAATACTATATTTAATTATGGCCACTTTTAAATTTATTCTTCACTTTTTCAAGAATAAACCCGATCTAAGTTTAAGTTTTGGTTCGGCACCTTTAGCATTTACCTCATGGTTGTTTAGAGTGCCTCACATATCTTTTGATGATACCGAACACGCAAAATTAAATAAAAAACTGTACGTCCCAATAACACCATTAGTAATATCTCCTAGTTGTTTTTATGATGATTTGGGAAAGAATCATTTTAGTTTTAGAGGTTATATGGAACTTTTTTATTTACACAAAAAAATATTTAATCCAGATATCAAAGTGTTGAAAGATCTTAATATAGCAGAAGGGAAAACTTTTACTTTGTTTAGATTTGTTTCTTGGGAAGCATTTCATGATATAGGCCAGAAGGGATTGAATTTACAAGAAAGAATTGACTTGGTGAATGAAGCAAAGAAATATGGAGATGTGTTTATTTCGTCAGAAGGTGAGTTGCCAAGAGAGTTAAAAGAATATGAAATTAAAATTTCACCTGAGAAATTACATGATGTTTTATATTTTGCGAAACTATATATAGGAGAAGGTGGAACTACAGCGTCTGAATGTGCGATGTTGGGTACACCCTCTATATATATTAACACCCTCCCTTTGATGGGGTATCTTAAAGATGCACAGGATTATGAGCTGTTGTATCACTTATCCGATTTAAAGGATATTAAAGCTAAGATGGGTAGTGTGTATAAAAGAGATGATGAGTTTTATTTAGAACAAAATAAAGAAATGTTGAAGGGCGTTATTAATCCTACATCAATGTTAATTTGGTTAGTTAAGAACTATCCATCGAGTAAAAAGATGTTGTTAGATAATCCAGATTATCAAGAGAAATTTAAGAACGCTTAGAGGTTAGTTTGGATTATTTAAAATTCAAAAAATATAATTTAAAAGAATAAAATTACATGTGTGGTATATTTGGAGTAATTACGAAAGCTGAATCTAATTATGATAATAAATTTTTAAAAAA
>Ga0206127_1003991_pt1 | contig 13245 bp, 8 predicted proteins | sample Helgoland_Spring_6_FD_148646 | JGI IMG/M metagenome (GOLD analysis project Ga0206127, IMG submission 148646) | Pelagic subsurface seawater microbial communities from Kabeltonne, Helgoland, North Sea - Helgoland_Spring_Bloom_20160419_1 | ecosystem: Environmental > Aquatic > Marine > Epipelagic ...
CTGGCGGGCGATGACCGGTTGGTGGGTGATAAGGTCAATAATAACAACTGGTACTGGCAGGAAGGCAGTGATGAGCGCGACCATGACACCCTGTATGGTGGTGATGGTAATGATGTGCTGTTGGGTGATCAGGGTCAGGATTACTTGTCGGGTGATGCGGGTAATGACAGCCTGTATGGTGGTTCCGGCGATGATATCTTAGTTGGTGGTGCAGGTAAGGATACTCTGTATGGTGACCTGGGCGAGAGTAACTACAACTACTATGGTGAGGACAGCTCTAACTTCGGTTACGATATGTTTAGTTTCTCTCGTCAACATGCTGTCGACAATCCTGACGATGCTGATATTATCGTCGATTTCCAAGATGGTTACGACTATCTTGGCGGCGTTGACTTCGAGTTTACCGATCTGGCGATACAGGCCTATGGCAGCGATTCTTCAGTTGTTATGGTCGATGGCAAGTATCTGGTGATTCTTGAGGGGATTGGTATTAATCAATTTGATGAGGCTGACTTCACACCTATCGAAACTTTATAATGACCCAACAATTAAAACTACTTAGTAAAAGCATCGCGTGTCTAACGCTTTTTGTCTCTGTTGCATCCTTTGGAGTTGAGGATGACCCGTTTTGGCGCGAAATTTGGCTAGCCGCCAAGGGCCATCCAGAATTCAGTGCTTTCAGGGCCTCTACTGACGCGGCGTCGGTTAATTTGGCGATCGAGAAGGCACGTAGATACCCTGTGGTGTCAGGGGTTTTGTCGCGTATGGATGGTGAATCTAGCCTGGCCAACACCCCTTCAGCGTGGCAAACGGGCCTGCAGCTAAAATATCCCTTATTTGACAACAAGCGTCAACGTGCAAGAGATGGTATTGCCGAGTCAGAGGGACGCTTTGAACAATTAACGGCTGCTGAGCGCCTGGAAGAGATTATGGCCGAGTTAGCGTTTGCCTATCTTGATCTATGGCATGCCGCAAACGCACTAGACCTCCTTATCCTAGCTAAGCGCCGGGTCGATGATTTACTAAAAAGAATGAATGGGGAGGGTGTGCAAGCCGAATTCAGCCCAGTCGAGCGAATGCCAATCGAACAATACCAGCTTGAATTACGGAACTTAATTTTAGATATGCGTATGCTACGTGATCAAGCAACCAATCAGTGGGCTCTTTCGGGCGCGGAAAAACCAAAACAGTGGCAGACTCTTTCTGACGAGATACCTAAACAGATGGAGCCGGCATCGATTAGGAGACTTCAGGAAGAGGTGCGTATCGAGGCTGGCCGACAGTCACTCGCTGAACGCGAAGACGGTATTAATATTGATCTCAATGCCTCCCACTTGGTGCGCCAATACGATGGTACCAGTCAGCTAAGCAATCACACGATTTGGTCAGTCTCGGCCAATATGCCACTATTTGACGGCGGGATGCAAAGAACTATTATCAAGCGCCATAAATTACGTAAAATTACCAAGGAAAATATGCTACGAGTGGCGTCAATGAAAAATGAGAGTGAGCGTGCAACGCTCCGGCAATGGCTCGAAAATAAAAACCAACTCATCAGTAATGCCCAAGAACATTGTAGCAAACTATCAAAAGATCAACGCCGGCTTAATTTGCTCTTCAAACAAAATCGCACTGAGCTTGCCGATCTTTTTATCACCAATAGCTCGGTTGACCAATGTGAGATGAGTTTGCTTTCAAAACAATTAGAAAGATGGCATGGCATGGTAAGGATGGCAACGATAAATGGTACATTAATGGCATTTATAGAAGGCGAGTTTTAATGCTGAGCACTTTTTTCAAGGACATTTTGCAGGGTGTTGCACCGAAGACCTTGAGAAAGTCGCTGCGCCCATCTATGGGGTTGCTTCTAGCCTCTGGTTTCGTGGCGAATATTATCACTGTCTTAACCTCGTTATTTACATTATTGGTATACGATAAAGTTTACCCACATAACAGTGGTGCTACCTTACTGGTTATGACTCTTGGTGTTGCCGTGCTATTGGTGGTCGATATCACTATTCGAGTATTACGCGGTCGAGTGATTAACCAAGCGTTGTTTGCTACGGAATCAGTCGAAATGCCGGATGCCATCAGGCAGCGTTTTACTATTTATTCAAAAGAGTCTGGAAGGCGCCCTGTAGTCGGGTATTTAAAAGCAGCTATTGAAAAGTTGAATGACCTCAAACCTGCCGACATTAGAACGGCGACTTTGATGGTTGATTTACCCTTTATATTTGTACTGTTACTGGTTATCTATCTTATCGCAGGTGATCTCGTGTGGATTGCAATCAGTGCAATTGCTTTTTTATTAATCTTTACTGGTGTTAGTCACCAAAAGTATCAAGCACTTTCTTTACAACATGAGGATGTCAGGCGCCAAGCGATTGAGCAGTCGTCACAGTTTGCTCGGGGTGCTGAATGGTTTTTTGGGCTAAATGCTTGGCGTTGGTTTGCTCAGAAAGATGCAGATCTTCGTGGCTCAGTTTCAGAAAAGGCGGCTATGCTGGCCGGTCTTTCCAGTATCCGTCAAGTAGTCTATCAATCAGTAACTCAAATAGTTTCTATTAGCGTGGTCGTTTTTGGCTTCTTTTTGTATCAGACTGGCGATATTACTTTCGGTCAGATCATTGCCACAACGCTGCTAACCAGTCGCTGCCTCTCTCCGATTGGCAGTATTGCACAGGTGCTTACTACTAAGCGGGATGCCGCCGAGCAACAGCAACAGCCAAGTATGTCTCTAGGGACGTTACTTCCTCCCGACGTTGATTGGTCTATTAGTTTTAAGAATGCCAAGTTTACCTATCCTGCTAAACAGAAAGAGGCTTTAGCAATTGATGCGGTAACTATTCATACTGGAGAGAGAGTCGCGATACTCGGTCGCTCTGGTTCAGGCAAAAGTACCTTTGCAAAAGCGCTCTGTCGAATGGTGCAGGTGAGTAGTGGTGAGTTAGTTATCAATGGTATACCTCTTTCCAAAATGGATGATGATGCATGGGGCCAATTCTGCACCTATGTGCCCCAAACTCCATGGATGTTAAACGGCTCGCTATTCGATCAGATTAAACTGGGCGAGGATACTGTTACTGATAATGTAATTGCTGAAAAGATGGCTGAACTGAATCTGCAGGATGTCTTTGAGCAGTTGGATATTAAAGACGGTATTGGCTTTTCAGCTGGGCAATTACAGCTATTTGGTCTATTGCGATGCTTAACGAGACAAACCCCATTTCTTATATTGGATGAACCGACCAATTTTCTTGATGAAGAGACGGAAGCAAGAGTGATGCAGGCGATTCTGCAACAGTATGCCTCATCTACTATTTTGTTAATCACTCATCGCATGTCACTATTAAAATTTATGGATCGTGGTTTGGTGTTTGACGAGGGTACGATCATTCGTGATAGTAAAATCACTGAGATGAAGTCATGATTTATTCAGAAAATCAAAGTAAGTTACTTTGGGCCCTTATTATTTTATTAGGGTTTTCTGGCTTTGGTCTTTCTCGACTGCAGGCTGATGTAGCGGTTTCTCTAGTAGCTAAATCTGTTATGGGAAGCGGTAATTATATTGTCAGCAGTGAAGTAGTGGCGACGATTGCTGAACGTTTTGTTGCAGAAGGTGATGCAATTCATATTGGTCAGTCTCTGATGGCCTTAAGTGCGGCGGATATCGATGATGAATTAGCTGCGCTAGCTCAAGAGATGATTGGTCAACAAGACATTTTGCAGAGCAAATTGATATTGAAAGGTCTATATTTAGATGAGTTCTCAGTGCTTCAGGATCTGTTCAATAGTCAGCTTATTTCAGCGGGTGAATTAAGAGATTCTGAGCGTGCATTCACTATAGTAGAAGCTGAAGTTATTGCCTTGCAAGGCAAGCTAAAGGTGTTATCCGCACAAAAGCAAAGGTTACTAAATCAACGGAAAAAATATTTGTTAAAAGCATCTCAGCCAGGGCGTGTATTAAATATTATGAAGAAAACACCCGGTGAGGTTGTTCAGATAGCAGAGCCCTTGATGATTGTTGTGCCTGATCATGGTGAATTACTGTTTGAGGCAAAAGTTCCAGTGTCCGATATTTCCTCGGTTAAAGTGGGTAGCGACGCAAGCATTTCATTGATGAGTGTTAACCGCTATGAGGTTCAACCCTTTAAAGGCAAGGTTGTTTATGTGAGTGCGGCAGCTGAAGAAGATGAGGAGGGGAATTTATTCTTTAGTAGTAAAATAGCACTTGATGCAGGTCAGAAAAATAGAGCAGATGCGGTGCATTTACAAGACATCGGTCAGTTGGCTGAGATTAGTGTAAAGGCCGGTCAGCGTTCAGTGCTAGCATATCTGTTATCACCGCTAGTCAGGGGGTCTGAGACTATATTTACCGAGAAGTAGAATGTCAGCTATCTCCTCCCTTTTGTGAGAATATCTATGATTAGCCACTCTGTTCTAGAATGAGAGATTGGATCAGTGGCGATGGTTATAATTACGGTTCTAGTCACTATGTTGGTAGGAATTGAAATGGATAAAAATCACCGCGTTGATTGTTTAGGATAGAAATGATTAGTCGCATAAAACAAGAGCATGTGTCCACCGCATTTAATGCAACATGACTAATGAGTTGTAAATAGGTTTATCAATTGCTTTAGCTTTACAGCTGATAGCTGTTTAAATATATATTATAGTGTATATTAAAAGATATATACCAAAGAAGAGGTGTGCTATGGCGACGCTATTGACCCGAAACATTGCATCTATGACCGAGATGCGAGAGCCTCACAAGGTTCTAGAAAAATCAGGCGGGGAGCCTGTGGCAGTCTTAAAAAACTCAGCCCTCGTCGGTTATTTTGTGCCCGCTGAGGCGATCTCCATAGAGCAGCATCGCACGGCATCGATTGAAGAAATAAAACAGAGCCTTAAGTCTCGTAAGGCAATCACCCAGCCGGTACTGGATTACCTGAAAGATAAATGAGCTTTTTACTGCTATCGGTTGATCACATTATTGCGATTCATGATGACGTGTTAGAGCCCAATGAGCCTCAAGGAATGGCTGGTGATAAGTCACTTGAGGGCGCACTGTCAAGAGTAGACAACCGACTCAAGTATTGCCTCATAGATGATATTTATTCGCTGGCAGCGTGCTATGCAACGGCTGTTTCTCAGCCTCATTGCTTTAATGACGGAAATAAACGAACAGCATTTCAGGTGATGGACCTCATTCTCGATTTAAATGGCATTAACGTCATTTGGGATGTAGCGGCGGTGGGGCAAAAAATAGTGTTGCTGTCACAATCCAAGCTTGATGAGGCTGATCTTGCTCAATGGCTTCGCCAGGCGGTTGTGTAAATACCTAACATCTCTTCAAGCAGAATATTTAGGCTTATCAATTACAGTAAGTATCTGAGCTGACCAAGAGGTTAAAAATGTTTCATATAATTGACATAGTTATATATATGTATATTATATGAAACATTATGAAGAGAAATATAGAAAAAATATCAAATGACGCGATTAGCCAGCTCGTCGATATTGGCCAGTTGATAAGACAGCATCGTAAGTCATTTAAGATCACGGCAAACGCTGCCGCCCAGACGGCGGGCATTTCTCGAGTGACGCTACACCGTATTGAAAAGGGTGAGCCCACCGTGAGTATGGGCGCCTACCTGAATGTAGTCAGCGCTTTAGATTTGAAGCTGCAACTGTCTGCCGAAGTGAACAGAGGGCACGAGACTAATGGAAACGATGTGGACACACTGCCGGTTCGACTATCATTCTCAGACTATCCCCAGTTAAAAGAGCTTGCATGGCATGTGCAGGGGGTTGATGAGCTGTCTCTTGTTGAGGCCCACTCAATCTATGAACGTAACAAGCGCTTCTTGGATGTCGAAAACCTGAGTGACAGTGAGCAGGAGCTTATCGAGCTACTTGGCGTTGCGTTTGAGGGAGCGGTGTCTTGATGTTTACCCGTCCACATCACCAACGAATAGCGAAAGTACTCGAGTCGCTGGATACAGATCTGCTTAAGCAGCATAACTGCCTTTTTGCTGGGGGCACAGCAATCGCTCTGGGATATGGTGAGTATCGTGAATCGGTTGATATAGATTTTTTAGTCTCAGACTTAGCCTCGTACCGATACCTGCGCAATTCAGTCCGTGAGCAGGGTCTTCAAGCGCTTATGAAAAGCACCTTTGCGAGCCAGGTTCAAACGTCGGATATTCGCAGTGATCAGTGCGGTATCCGAACCAAAGTATTTGTGGAAGGAAAACCAATCAAGTTCGAGATTGTTCTTGAAGGCCGTATTGGTTTAGCTAAGCCTGGAAAGAAAGACCGTATTTTAGGGGTCGCCAGTTTAACTAAGTTAGATATGGCTGCAAGTAAGCTACTCGCTAACTCTGATCGAGGACTGGATATGGGTATGCATTGTCGAGATGTAATAGACCTTGCCATGCTTAATCTGAGTAAGTCAGAATTTACCGCGGCGACAACAAAGGCTGAGGCAGCCTATGGTGAAGCAATCTTAAAAGACCTTGCCAAAGTGATCGATATGTTAGGCGAGGCAAATGGATTACTTGAGCGTTGCATGAAGGCCATGGCTGTATCAGTTCCTCGGGCGCTTCTTTGGCAGAATATCAGCAAGGTGAAAAGCTATATAGCTAATGCAATACCTAATTGATGATAACTAGGCTTATTGCTTACTAAAACAGCCACTGCTAATTGCCTCTAGTTCTCTTCTACCGGCCTGCTCAGGCTGACCTTCCCCTAATTTAACACTATACCTTCTATATGGCTCCAACCATCATTGCCTCAGTCATTTGCATATTGCTTAAGTTAGGGTGCCAGATTTGGAAGGTCTCGAGTATGCATACTCTTATCAAAGCCTAAAGATCAATGCAGCTGCACGTGTGTGAAAGAGCAGGTTTATGTTGCAAACATTATCTATGCGATAACATATAAATTATGCTATGTTAAAGAAAAAAATAAACCTGGGGTTTCCAAAATGAACCAATTTTTTACGCTCATTACATTATCTCTTTTTCTTTTAGGCTGTGGCGGTGGCGGTGGCGGTGGCGGTGGCACTGAGCCGGTTGCAGCAAACTTGGCACCAGTCGTTACTGGCGATGAAGCTATTGAAATCATAGAAGGTGTTCAACTTACCAGTGCATATAGTGCATCCGACCCTGAAGATGTCGCAGTAACGCTCAGCTTAACAGGCGCAGATGCTTCTGCCATGGCGCTCTCGGCAGAGGGTAACCTCACATTTGTTCAAGTGCCGGATTTCGAAGCGCCTGCTGATACCGGTGCAGATAATGTTTATAACGTAGCCATTGTCGCCTCAGATTCTATTAAAGAAACCTCCTATGCGGTGGCAATAACGATTACCAATGCGACAGAGGGGCGTGTAGTCGATGGTCCGGTTTCTGGAGCATCGGTGCATATTGATTTAAACGGAGACGGTATTCAGGACGAAAATGAGCGAGTTGTGTTGACGGATGCTACGGGTAATTACTCGCTTCCGGCACCCACAACACTCCCCGCTTCAATTGTATCTATCGGTGGTACAGATACGCACACGGGCAAGTTGCTTGAGAATATTGCACTGGTGTCAGAAATTAGATCGGCGTCAGCACCGGTGGCGATTACGCCCTTAACCACTGTGCTGGTAGGCATTGAATCCGAGACTGATCGGGCGGCGTTTCTGGTCTCAGTAGGTCTTGGCTCCTCACTTGATGAGGTGCTTGCAACAGATGGCTGGGCGGCAGCTAAGAGCGGTGATGCAGATGCTCAGGCAGCGCAGCGCTTTGGTCAGCAGATTGCCACTGTAATGCAAGCAATCAGCAGCGTAATAGGTACCTCTGCGGATGCTGGTATCTCCGCTTTTGACATTTCTAAGATTGTGGCGGCTAAAATTGTTGCGGTTTCACAGTCTGCGGAAGGCATAGATCTAGTCTCTGTAGAGTCAATGCAGTCGATTATTGTTGGGTCAGTAACTGAGGTGGTTACTGATGGGTCTGTCGATGCGGATATTCTTGCCGCTGTTGCGACTAGTATAGCCAGCGTCAATAATGTGATTGCGGATGTTTCTCTCGATCCTACCTCTGATTCAGCTGCTGATATCGTTAAGTCTGTGCAAGACGATGTGCAATCAAATATCGTCTCACTTGCCACTGGCGAGATTACTCCTGCAGCCTTTACCGAAGCTGTCAATGTTGTAGTTGATGCAATAGCTATTATCGTGTCTGAAGCGCCAGACGGGGATAAGCCGAATACAGGTGGCAATATCTTATCCGGGAGGGTTATCGATGGTTATATCTCTGGCGCAACCATTTATCTTGATACAAACTTCAATGGGATTCAGGATAATAACGAGGCTAAAGCCACTTCATCAGATTTGGGTTCGTTTGAGTTTTCACTAACAGATAGTCAGACAGAATGTCTTGCCTACGTCCCCGTTCGTGTTGATGTGCCTGTTGGGGCGGTTGATGCAGATTTAGGTGTAGTGACAAGTGCGTTTACCATGGTTCTACCTCCTACTTTTGGATTTGTAGAGTCACCTGAACAGTTATATGTTACACCGCTCACTTCTGTGTTGTGGGATGAAATAGAAAAACTTCTCGAGGAAGGAGTTGGTAGTGATTTAACATGTCAAACAGTTAAGGAAAATATCTCTTCTTTACCTTCATTCCAGGAATCCTTATCCACGTCCATCTCAAATGTTGTTCGCCACTACAATATTCCTGCAGACAAGATCTTTGCTGATTATATTGCTGACGACGATGAAGATCTATCTACGAAGGCAGAGTTGATTGTAAAGGGCCTTAAAAAGAGCTTTTCTGAGACTGCAGAATTGCGGGCGAAATATCCTCAAGCTGGTTATGCAGAAGTAAATTACTTTGTATTCAGTAGCATGGATGGTGATGAGTTATATCCTAATGCTTGGTATCGAGAAACCGCCTATCAGGACGGTGACGATACCTTTGTTGACCTCAAAAAAATAAGTGATGACCTTGAAACTGATATTCGCTTAATCTATCAATCCGAGCGATCGGGAAGCTCTAGTCGCACTAATTCAGATCTAACATTTGGTCTGAATAAAGAAATTGAATCTCGAGGGGGTGACGCCTCTGACTACAGCTGTAATTATCAAGAACAAATTAACTACACCGAGGATGCAAAGTCCTATGAGCTAGTTAACCTCACAAGCTACAAAGTAAGTTCAAACTCAATTGATGATTGTGCATTCGAAAGTTTTGCTGCATCGAGTCAAACACGGTATGTATTTTGGGGCGAAAGTTATTCTGAATACGAGTCTCAGGGCTCACAGTTCACTTTTGACTACACGGTGGCCAAACAACAGCTATCCGATTGGACTGATTACCAAGCAAATATTGACAATCTTAATCCAAAGGCTCTCGTGGCATACGTAGATTCACTCCCTAAGTTATTCTGTCAAAAGGGGCTTTCCCAAGCAAATAGCGTGTATCGTAGCAAGAAATACTTGGATGGTGATGTCAGCGTTACGATCAATAGGGCAAATGATGGTTCTTACTCGGAGACTCGAAAGTTACCGGATGGAACGCAAAAAATAACCAATTATCTAGCATCTGAAAACCCTACAATTAATAGCTGTACAACCATCGACTCGGACAACGATGGTCTCGAGGATTATTATGATGCAGCGCCACTAGACCCCCGAATTAGCTTTGTTTCAGCTGCCAGAGATCTGGATGGTGATGGTGTGCCTGATTCCAATGATCCTGACAAAGATAATGATGGTTTCGATAACGACGATGATGCCTTCCCAAGGGATTCCAGTGAGTGGCTAGATAATGACGGTGACAACGTTGGTAATAACACCGACACTGATGACGATGGTGATGGTGTCGTCGACAGTTCTGACGAGTATCCGTTAGATCCTCGCAACTTTACGGATACTGATGGTGATGGTGTCTACGATATGTACGATGCTGCGCCTAATGACTCAACTAACAGCAGTGCCGCTATCTTTGATCTGGACACGGTTACAGACGCAGGTATTTCTGAAAGCCTCCGGGAAAGTGGTCTGCAAACCATAGTCTTTAATAAGTTCTCAGTTCAAGACACCTCTTGGCTTGCCCGGGTAGTGTCATGGTTCGCCGCTCCGGTCATTGCGCAGGGGGAGGGTACCATCCTTTCCAATCAGACTAACCTAGTCAACTGGGATGCAGACGGCTCAGAGGTCGGGGATGCTATTCTTACGACTGATACTTTTTTCGCCGCGGAAGCTATTCTTAGCCCAAGTGGAAATGAATTGTATTACCTCACAAGCCCCACTATGCAGGCCGCACTTCGAGATAAGCAGGGATTGGATGATGAGTGGTGTCAGTTGTATAGGGTAGATCTCGACAAAGAAAGAACATTTACCTGTTTACTAGAGGTCGATGACGCAGAAGTCCAACCGGTAAGTAAGAGCTTGGTTTGGCGTGACGATTACCAGCGGAAAGCCATGTCATTTCGTGCGGATGGCACATCGGTGGTTAACACCTCAGCGGGACCGCGTATGTTAGCGCTTGATGGAACGCTTGCCACCTTTGATCCATCTCGACAACCGCCAAGTGGTTTTGCCCGACAGGTTGATAACATTGTTTGGCTGGATGACGACCATGTTGGTGTGACCTTTAGTATTTACCCTGAAGGTGGCGGTGGAACGACATCATATTGGTCGGCTTTTAACGTATTGAGTGGCGACGAAATCGATGAAATTGAGTTTAGTGATTTTAGAATCACCAAGAATGGTGATCGGTTTATTGGTACCGATGGGGCCTTATCTTGGGACGGTAGTCAGTTTACTATTGCTCAAGGTGTGAGCAATGCCGTCATAGATAGTTACGGTAATCTATGGCAAAAAGAATCAGTGTATGGTTTGGAGATGACTGACGCTGTTCGTGATCTAACCGTCACATTGGGGGTGGAAAACTCAAGCGGTCCGAATATTTACAGTGAGAGTGGCACTGGCACAAGAATTCGCTACCGCGACTTAGCTTTTTCGGGTGACTGGATTGCATCTAAATACTCTCAGCTTGCCAAAGATACGGTAGCCTCAGTAGAGGGTATTTCGTACTCTTTATTGCAGCCGATGTACGTTGATCTCCCCGGGGCGCTGGGAAGTTTCATCAAGCTTCACGACCCAGATCTTTGGTATTATGTTCGCTCGGGTGATGAAACAGCCGACGTTACCCTCAATTATGAAGTAGTCACAGCTGCTGGTGAAACTGAACAGCGTACGTTTGTACTGCCCCTCGAGACAATACAAAATATGGCCAGTATTGATCAGACCATATATGACCCAAGCCAGTACAATAACGGTTATGAGTTGCTTGAGGAAAATGGAGAGGGAATTTCTATTGAAATCCCCAATCCTGAAGCTGAAAGATCAAGCTTCTGTGTGTTTAACACAGTAGCAAAGGATCAGCGCTGCGCCGAACTAACCGATTTTTCCTCTATTCGAACTGACTTTGAAAATATTCGTAATAGTCAGGCGCGCTATCCTGACAGTTATTATGTCTGCCCGGATAAGAGCTGCCAGGCACCTCCGGGTGTTCAAAATGTAATTGTAGCTGGCGATCGTGTGATCGCGTATTTCAAGGACTCTTCTGACGATCGTTATTACAAAGCTGAAGGAAATTTAGGTGCGTTTCTATCGGATGGTGACAGTGCCTTGGCTTTTGAGGAGGTTCTTAATGGAGCGGGTGAATCTGAAATTATCGGCAGCGCAAACCAAGTTAGAAAATCTACCAGCAGCACACTATCCGGTGTCTCATCCCAATATGCGGATAAACGTATTGTTGTAAGTTTTGCAAATCGCTTAAACCTGTATGCGACCTTACCTGATTTATATGTGGTCAATAGTAATAATGAAAAACTACCACTGTCTAGAGATGTGGCCTGGAACTCACTGAGAAACCAAGCAACCTTATACTTAGCGGTCTCTGTGTCAAATTATGCAGAAGTTACAGTATTGACCGATGATTGGTTATTCCTTAGGGATAGTGTAGAACGATATGCTCTTCCAGACACGCTGAAAGTCACTGTATTACCATCTAGCTCTTTTGTTTTAGATGATGGAGTTGAAGCAATTGTAACTGATTTTGATCCTGCAAGCGGTTATGGTGAGTTGTTTACAGATCTCAGTATCACCAGTAACACCGCGACTATTGATATGGTGTCTCAGCCATTAAATGGTGACAATATTGCGAACTTATTAGCGAACGTTCCTTCAGCCAAGCTGCCGATGGCAAGCATACCTATTAGGGTTATACCGACCGGGCTAGGCTCAGCAAACGTTACAATAGAGTTGTATGCTGGTAATGATAGTGTGAAAGATACTGGTGAACGTTATGCTGAGTTGTCCTTCACCCTCAATTGGCAGGCAGATGGTCGCAGCGCACTCGTTAGCGTTCCAGCGCAAGATGTAGAAGGCTTATTTATCACAAACTCAGGACTAGCTGTCGAAATTACCATTGAAAACTTCGACGAAGATGTTATTGGTATAACTACGGGCGGGGTAAATTATCCGAGTTCATTAGATATTCGCTTTATGCAGGTATTAAATAAGGTAAACAGTATTTTGCCAACAAATATACTGACCAATGGCGAGTACACCGCGGTAGTGACAACCGACTTAGCCATTGTCGATCAGGACGGTAATGCTCTTGATGAATTAATTGTTAAATTTAGGATCGGCGATTAATGCCTATAGGGCTTTTACGCTATTAAGGTCAGGGTTAAGAGTTGGGAGCTGATACTGTTCTCAACTTTTTGCAAACAGAGAAAACACTGATGTTTAGTGGCATAAACGCTCGCTGGCAGTTTGGAGGCTTGTGCTTGTTGAGAAAGTACCAAGATGGAAGGTTGGGTACTTTTTATCTTGGTGGGGGAGTGGGTTATTCACCCGATGAGACGGCCAGTTTTTTTCCGTCATAGTCGTGGGCTCAGCAACTAGCATATTTAAAACTGATGGCTTATGAGTGATAATTTCTCTTATCAGTTATTAAATACCCAGACTTATTCATACCCCCCTCCGGTCTTGCACTTCTCATTTACTCAAAAAAACGACGACTTTTGAACTATAGTATTTGCTATGGGTAATCTTTTATATGCATTTGCGTATTAGTAGTAGATCGGCTGATCTGCCAGTTTTTGTGGGTTATTGAATGAGTATGTTATGACAATTATGGTTACTGGCGGGGCTGGTTTTATTGGTAGCGCTGTAATACG
>Ga0206127_1003993_pt1 | contig 13236 bp, 5 predicted proteins | sample Helgoland_Spring_6_FD_148646 | JGI IMG/M metagenome (GOLD analysis project Ga0206127, IMG submission 148646) | Pelagic subsurface seawater microbial communities from Kabeltonne, Helgoland, North Sea - Helgoland_Spring_Bloom_20160419_1 | ecosystem: Environmental > Aquatic > Marine > Epipelagic ...
TAGCTGGTTTGTACGTAGTGCTTAGAATGCCCGTAGATATCTTCCCGGATCTTACTGCACCAACGGTTACCGTAATGACCGAAGCACACGGAATGGCTCCTGAGGAAGTAGAACGATTAGTGACTTTGCCAATTGAAACTTCTGTTAATGGAGCGACAGGTGTACGTAGAGTTCGTTCATCAACTTCAATGGGTATTTCTATTGTATGGGTAGAATTTGAATGGGGTACGGATATATTTCAAGCCCGTCAGATAGTAAACGAAAAACTTCAGATGGTTGGGAGCAGTCTTCCTGAAGAAATTCCTCCGCCAATTATGGCTCCGATCTCATCCATTATGGGAGAGATCATGTTGGTAAGCATTAACAGCGATGAGCATTCTGAGCTGGAAGTTCGGACAGCTGCTGATTGGGAAGTCAGACGACGCTTATTAGCAATTCCGGGTGTAGCTCAGGTTATTCCAATTGGGGGTGGTAAAAAACAATATCAGGTTCAAGTTGATCCTGAAAAGCTTCAGTCTTTTGACATAACTTTATCAGAAGTATTAGAAGCTGTTGAGGAATCTAATAAGAATTTCTCTGGTGGATTCTTTCGTCAATACAGTCAGGAGTATACTATTCGGGGAATCGGTCGAGCCTATTCAGTGGAAGATATTGAGCAATCAGTAATTACAGAACGAGGTAACAGACCCATTTTAGTAGGAGATGTGGCTTCTGTAGAGATCACAGCTGCTGATAAAATAGGTGAAGCTTCTGTTGATGGGGACCCGGCTGTAATTATCTCTATTCAAAAACAGCCCGGAGCAAATACGCTGGAACTTACAGAGCAGGTAGATAATGTTCTTGCCGAGATTGAGCAAAGTCTTCCTGAAGGTTTTTCTATTAATACACATCTCTTTCGACAGGCTGATTTTATTGAGTTGGCTATCGAAAATGTAGTAGAAGCACTTCGTGATGGTGCTTTTCTGGTAATTGTAATACTGTTTTTGTTTCTGGCAAATTTTAGAACAACGATCATATCACTAACAGCAATACCACTTTCATTGATCGCTTCGGTATTTGTGCTGGAATTCTTTGATATAACCATCAACACGATGACACTTGGAGGAATGGCGATTGCGATTGGGGTTATTGTAGATGACGCCATTATTGATGTTGAAAATGTGTTTAAGCGACTTCGGGAAAACTCAAAGCTAACTGAAGCCAATCAAAAAGCTTCTATTGATGTAATCTTTGAAGCTTCAAAAGAGATTCGTTCTTCAATTATCAATGCTACCATGATCATTATGATTGTATTCCTTCCTTTATTTTTCCTAAATGGAGTAGAAGGAAGAATGCTAAGACCATTAGGGTTAGCCTATATTGTCTCGATTGGTGCTTCACTGATTGTAGCTATGACTATAACTCCGGTATTGTGCTACTACCTACTTCGAAATGAAGGATTAAAGGGTAAGCTCGAAGAAAGTTGGTTTACACGAATATTAAAATCAGGCTATGATAAAGTGCTTGATGTGACCCTTAGATTTAAAAAGTCTATCCTGCTTGGAACGCTGGTTCTTTTTGTTGGAACTGTAATAGTGGTTCCTTTTTTAGGTAGATCATTCCTCCCTGAATTTAATGAAGGTACGTTGGTAATCAGTGCGGTATCTATACCCGGAATATCACTTGATGATTCAGATGAGATCGGAAGTAGAATCGAGCGTATTCTTCTGGAACATCCGGGAATAGTATCAACTTCCCGAAGGACAGGGCGCGCTGAATTGGATGAGCATGCACAGGGTGTAAATGCCTCTGAGATTGATGCAAAGTTTGAGGTGCCTGAGGGTTCGACAAAAGAGGAAATGTTGAGTGAAATACGATCAAATCTAACGGTTGTACCGGGAACGAATATTACTATTGGACAACCAATTGGTCACCGAATTGATCACATGCTTTCAGGAACCCGCGCCAATATCGCTGTGAAAGTCTTTGGCTCTGACTTGTATCAATTACGGGCAATAGCTGAGGAAATTCGTCAGCAAATGGAAACAGTTGAAGGAGTAGTGGATCTGTCTGTTGAACAGCAACAAAACGTACCACAAATTCAAATCAGACCTAATCGAAGTGCGCTGGCAAAGTATGGTCTCAGTATTGAAGATCTTGCGGAATTGGTTGATGTTGCCTTTGCAGGAGAAACTGTATCTCAAATCCTTGAAGATGACAAGATGTTTGATTTGTCAGTCCGTTTTGATAAATCTCACAGAGGTAGTATTGAGATAGTTCAGAATACGAGGTTTAATCTTGAGAGTGGTGTAGTGGTACCTTTGAACGAATTGGCTCGTGTGGAATCCAGAAGTGGTCCGAACACAATTAGTAGAGAAAATGTGCAACGTAAGATTGTAGTATCTGCTAATGTATCTGGTCGTGATCTTAGAAGTACTGTAGATGATATACGAGAACAAGTTGCTTCCAATGTAACTCTTCCGCAAGGTTATTTTGTAGAGTATGGTGGACAATTTGAAAGCGAAGCTCAGGCAACTCGTACGATTTCCTTACTGAGTATTATTTCAATTTTGGGAATCTATCTGCTACTCTATTTGGAATTTGGATCTCTTAAGACAGCATTGCTGGTTATGACGAATCTGCCTTTTGCTTTGATTGGAGGTGTTTTTACCGTGCTATTTACGAGCGGGATTGTATCTATAGCTTCTTTGGTAGGATTTATCACTTTGTTCGGTATTGCTACACGGAATGGAATTTTGATGGTGTCTCACTATCAGCAATTACTTTCTGAGGGTAAAGAATTCATTGAGGCAATTAAACAAGGTTCAATGGAACGGCTTAACCCAATTTTGATGACCGCATTAACTGCGGGGCTTGCTTTGATACCTCTTGCAATAGCAGTAGGGGAACCCGGTAATGAGATACAGTCACCAATGGCTCAAGTAATTCTTGGTGGATTACTCAGTTCAACTTTATTGAATATGATTGTAATCCCAGCCCTATTTGCACAATTTGGAAAAGAATAATTATAAAAGGACTGATTTTATCAGTCCTTTTATTGACTGTCAGGTTTGATTAAGAACTTTTGTTACCCAAGCACTGCTAACCCCAAATCTTCTTGCCAAATCTGCTCTTGAATCTACTTCTCCATCGTTTAATAATTGAGTAAGTTCATTCTTTTGGTCACGGAAATCATTCTAAACGGCCTCTACGTGCCATTTTAAACTAAAATAAGTTCGCTTTTTGTTCTGAGTCGAGGAGTACTCTTTAAGCTCTAATACATTTATAAATAAAGTGTTAGATCTTTTTATTTATCGCTGTATAACTATTGTGAAACTTAATTGACCAGATACAAAATGAGATAAGTTTTAAACAAGAAAGTATAAGGTTTACAAGAGATGTTCTTTTATATTTAGATTCAAGCTTTAAAAGCTACCATGACAATATTCTCGTTTAAGTTTATAAAAAATATTTCCACCGCACTGTTATTATTAATGGGGCTTCACTCTCTTACTATTCATGGAATAGCAGAATCATTTATCTATTGTATTGAAGCTGATGGAGAAATAAATATTGAATCCACGAGTGATTTCACTTTAGGGTTTGAAAGCAAAATGGATAAACATGATGAGAGTCTAAATAATCACGAACATTCCGGTGCAGATATTCATCAAACCCCTGAAAATCATCAAGACTTTTCGATTACCGAATCCTGTATCAAAGACAATAGAGTAAATCGATTTGATCAGAATAAAACTATTGAAAAGATTTACACTGATCTTTATCAATCGTTTTCTTTTTTACCAAATTCTGCTAAAAAACAGAAGACAAGTTTTATCCCTCCCAATATCGAACAGCAAGATTTAGCTTCCTTAGAAACAGTTGTTCTTCTGAATTAGCCTCTCACCTTATTTACTAAAGCTCTAAATGTATATGAATGCAGGATTCTGCATTTAATGCATCTTCTCGGGAGTTTTTAGTCTTCATCTATACACGGGCTTTTGGGGCTTACTCCATTCAGCCTGAATTTTATAATTGATTTCCTTTTAGAGGAAACCATTCTATTTATCTATGATCAACAAAATTATTTCTTTTTCAATAAAGAATAAGTTCATCATCGGCTTATTCATTTTAACCTTGATTGGAGTTGGAACATACTCCATGATGACCATTAATTTGGGATCTGTACCGGACATAACTAATAATCAGGTACAGGTAATTACCGTGTCGCAGAATTTAGCGACCGAAGATATCGAGCAATTTGTAACCTACCCGGTAGAACTGGCGATGGGAAATCTTCCCGGTGTAACTGAAATCCGTTCTGTTTCAAGATTTGGGCTTTCCGTTGTTACTATAGTATTCGAAGATAATATGGGTACTTATCTGCCCCGGCAATTAGTGCAAGAAAAACTCAATGAAGTTAAAGAAGACATCCCCGAAAAATTCGGCTCCCCAAATATGGGGCCTATTACAACCGGATTAGGAGAGATTTATCAATATACCATTGTTCCACAAGCAGGATTTGAGGATGAATATTCACCAACAGAATTGAGAACTATTCAGGACTGGATTGTTAAACGACAAATGACCTTGGTTGATGGTGTGGTAGAAGTAAATTCGTTTGGAGGAAGTATCAAGCAATATGAAGTGGCGATTGACCCTGACAAATTGAATGCCATGGGAGTTACAATTTCTGAAGTTTATGATGCTCTCGCTATGAACAATGTAAATACCGGAGGTGCTTACATAGAAAAAAATAAAATGGCGAATTTCATCCGTGGAGAGGGACTTATCCGTTCTTTAGAAGATATTGGCAGTATTGTAATAAAAAACGAAGATGGAATTCCTGTTCTTATTAATGACGTAGCCGAAAAAGTACAATTTGGTACACAAACCCGATACGGTGCTTTTACACAAGACGGTCACGAAGCAGTAGGTGGAATGGTGCTCATGCTTAAAGGAGCAAATCCTAATGATGTTATTCAAAATGTAAAAGAGAGAATTGAAAGCGTACAAACTTCTTTACCTGAAGGGCTTAAAATTGAACCTTTTCTGGACAGAAGTAATCTTATTGCACGAACAACAAGTACGGTCTCCAAAAATTTAATTGAAGGGGCGTTAATCGTAGTATTTGTTTTAGTGATTTTACTTGGGAGTTTGAGAGGAGGTTTAGTCACCGCATCACTCATTCCCCTGTCATTACTTTTTGCCTTTATTCTGATGAGAGCAACCGGAGTATGGGCAAACCTGATGAGCCTTGGAGCCATTGATTTTGGAATTATTGTAGATGGGGCTGTCATCATCGTAGAAGGCACTGTACATGAGATAGAAAAAAGAATTAAAGCAGGCAAAAGTAAGTTTGGCAAAAAACAAATGGACGAGCTTACTTATAAAGCCAGTAGCACTATGATGAATTCTGCTTTTTTTGGTCAGTTAATCATCCTTATTGTATTTGCACCTATTCTATTTCTTGAAGGTGTGGAAGGTAAAATGTTCCGTCCCATGGCCTTTACTTTTGGCTATGCTGTAATTGGTGCCATTATTCTTTGCCTTACCTATGTACCGATGGTTTCTGCATTAGTAATGAAGCCTTCTGCCAACAAAAATGGATGGCTTGCACAATTTGAACAATCTCTTGAAAAAGTCAGTAATAAGCTTATTGGAGGGCTACAACGAGTTTATAACCCTCTTTTAGAAATTGCATTAAAGAGAAAGTTAATTGTAATTGGTGCATCTGTGATTCTGTTTTTAGGATCATTATTTACATTTTCTCGTATGGGTGGTGAATTTATTCCACAACTGGATGAGGGAGATATTGCCATGCAGGCATTAATCAGACCCGGTAGCGGATTAAGTGAATCCATCGATGTTTCCACAAAAACTCAGGATATTTTGTTAAACAATTTTCCTGAGATTAAAACCGTAGTGTCCCGAATTGGTGTAGCTGATATCCCAACTGATCCTATGCCGATGGATATTGCAGATATGGCGATCATTTTAGAAAAGGATAAAACTAAATGGACGACTGTATCCTCGAAAGATGAGCTCATTGCTAAAATTAAAGAGAAGCTGAACCAAGAACTTGTAGGCGTTAATTTGGTATTCAGCCAGCCGGTAGAACTTAGATTTAATGAACTAATTACAGGTGTTCGGGAGGATGTAGCTGTTAAACTATATGGTGACGATCTCGAAATTCTTGCACAGAAGGCTGAAGAAATGTCCTCACTTATCCAAACTGTACAGGGTGTTGGTGATGTTAACCCCGAAAAAACAGCGGGGCTTCCACAAATGACTGTTAGATACAATCGTCAGAAAGTAGCTCAATATGGTCTTACTATTTCTAAGCTCAATGATTACATAAGTACGGCTTTTGCCGGCGGTGTAGCGGGAGTGGTATTTGAGGGAGAAAGACGGTTTGATTTAGTGGTTCGTTTTGACGAAGCCAATCGTCAAAGTATTGAAGATTTACGGTCATTATATATTGATCTGCCGAGCGGTTCACAGGTGCCTATCGAGGAAATTGCCGATATCAGCTATCAACCCGGACCAATGCAGATTTCCCGTGATAACACGTTCCGACGAACATCTGTTGGTATAAATACACGGGGTCGTGATGTGGAGTCTGTGGTTACGGATATTCAGAAAAAACTGGATGCTGAACTGGATCTTCCCGTAGGATATTACATCACCTATGGCGGAGAATTTGAGAATCTGCAACGTGCAAAAAGCAGATTATCAATTGTTGTGCCTATTGCACTGTTTCTGATTTTTATTCTACTCTATTTTGCCCTGAATTCATTTTCTCAATCAGTAATGATTTATCTGGCTATTCCATTGGCCGCAATCGGTGGGATTTTCTTTCTGGCACTCAGGAATATGTCGTTTAGTATTTCTGCAGGAGTAGGGTTCATTGTGCTTTTTGGAGTAGCTGTACTCAACGGCCTCGTACTCATAAGCCGATTCAATTCATTAAAAGAAGAAGGAGTAACTGATTTGAAAGAACGAATTTTAATTGGAACTAAAGAGCGACTGCGTCCAATTTTGCTGACTGCAATAGCCGCTATTATGGGCTTCACACCTATGGCATTCTCGGCGTCAGCAGGTGCCGAAGTGCAACGACCTTTAGCAACCGTTGTAATAGGTGGATTGATTAGCGCAACTTTGCTTACGCTAATTGTGCTACCTGTTTTATACGCCTACGTAGAACGCAGAGCAGAGAAAAAAGCTCGTAAAAAAGGGCTAAAAGCTTCGCTTATGTTAGCTTTTCTAATAGGTACCGGAAATATCATTGCCCCATCCGTTGTAAACGCACAATCTTTACAAGTTGATAGTTTACAGGGAATTTCGCTGGAGCAAGCAGTCCAAAAAGCAATGGATAATTACCCCGCTATTAAAGCAGCACAGCTTGAAGTTGAAAGTCAACAAGCACTCAGGAAATCCGCTTGGGAAATTGGTGATACTGAGGTGTTCACAGGAAAGGAAGAAGTGGGCAATGGTTCAGACGGAGTTACCACAAAATTTGGTGTGGCTCAAAACCTGGATCTTTTTGGTATTGCTTCCCGGGTAAACCTCCAAAAGGAAAAGGCAAGCCTTGCTGAGATTAATGTTGAATTAACGAATATAGAGATTGAACTAATGGTAAAGCAAAGCTGGGCAACAGTATATGCTGCTAAACAGAAGTATGAGCTGTTAGAACAACTAAATGCCCAGTTTAAAGACATCGCAAGAGCCGCTGAATTACGACTGGAAACGGAAGCCAGTTCTAAATTGGAATATCTTGCAACTCTCAATCAAGCCACTAAAATCAAAATTCAAACTGAGCAGGCCTTCAGAGATTATCTAAGTGCGGTTCAAAATTTGAATAAATGGTTCAACGATGATCAAACATATACCACTGATTTGATTTCTTCTGAAAAGTTAGATGCGCCCATTAATTTTGATACTGTTTCATTTAATAATCATCCTTATTTGAATATGGCTGAGCAGAGAGTTGAAGTGGCGGGTGCCGTTGCAAGAAATAACCGAAGTGAGTTCTTGCCAAAGCTTAGAGCGCAGTACGGTTTTCAGGAAATTGCCGGGCAATCAGGATTCTATAAATATGAACTTGGCATTAGCTTTCCGCTATTGTTTTGGTCAAATCTGGGTAAAACTCAATCCGCAAAGATAAAAACGGATATTGCCCGACAAAATCTTGATCAGGTGCAGAGAGAGTTGAACAGCCGGTACAACAGTATGCAGGAAGACTACCTAAAGTGGCTTAGTTCTTGGCAATATTATAAAAACGAAGCATTGCCATTGGCAGAAGAACAACGAAAAGGTGCATTAACCGCTTACAAAGAAGGAGCTATTGATTACGTAATGTTCCTGCAAAATATCCGCGATGCCATCACCATTGAAATTGATTCCTGGGATGCTTTTGGCGAATACCTGAACAGTCGCTACCAACTGGAATACTACCTGAATACTTCTAAATAACACATTTTAAAACAATCCTATTATGAATAACCAACAAATAAATCTCACACTATTTATAGTGCTAATTTCACTTTTTACGGCGTGCAATACCTCTAAAGTTGAAGAACAAGAATCTACGAATGCCGAGAATGCAGCCATGGTACAGGTTACTGAGGGAGAAGAGGAAAATGCGGCTCATCTGTCTGAACTCAAGTTTAACAGCCTTGGAATACAAGTAGATACTTTACCAAAAAGAGCTATTTCTGGCTTAATCAAAGCCAATGGACAACTGGAAGTTCCCCCTCAGCATGAAGCAACCGTGACCGCTATTTTGGGAGCAAATGTAACTGCTATAGAAGTTATTGAAGGTGATAAAGTATCAAAAGATCAAGTACTTGCTTATTTATCTCATCCTAATCTAACCAATATACAAACACAATATGTACGCACCTATGAACAGATGTTGTACTTAGAAAAAGAGTATGCTCGCCAAAAAAGGTTGTATGAAGGGGAAGTAGGTTCGGGTAAAAACTTTCAGGAAACCGAAGCGAATTACAAGGCTACCGTTGCAGAAGTAAAAGGCTTTGAAGCTCAGCTTAGGCAATTAAATTTATCTGTAGATAAAATCAGAAGTGGAAATATCTATGAGCAGGTTCCTGTGGTAAGTCCTATTCAAGGATATATCGAAGGAGTAGAAATACAGATCGGACAGTTTGTTGATCCTCAAACCGAATTATTTATGATCGTGAACAATGAACATATACATGCCGATTTAATGGTGTTTGAAAAAGATGTGTATCAGGTTAAAAAAGGACAGAAGGTTTCTTTTACTGTACAATCTATCCCTGATGGAAGATTAACTGGAAAAATATACTCAGTGGGAAAACAGTTTGAACAAAATCCCAAAGCAGTACATGTACACGCAGAAATTGATCAGAAAGAAGGGTTTTTAATCCCGGGAATGTACATCAACGGAAATATATATACATCTGAAACAGAAGTATTAGCTCTTCCTGAAACAGCGATTGTAGAGGATGAAGGATTAACGTATATCTTCTCTGCTGTAAAACATCAGGAAAATGGTGAAACTGAATGGGAGTTTACACCCATTGAAATAAAAACCGGTCTGGAAACAGAAGGATGGGTAGAAGTAAAATTACTTGAACCTTTACCAAAAGGAACAAAAGTAGCCTGGAACAACGCATATTCATTAATTGCAGAAATGAAGAAAAGCCAGACTTCGCATGGACATTAAACAATAAACTAAATGCATTGGCAGATGTACTTATTTGCCAATGCAACTATTAAAGGGAAGCATTATGAAAGAAATAAAAGCATTTATAAAACCAAATAGAGTACAGTCTGTTGTAGAATCTTTACAAGAGGCGGGTATAGAAAGCGTTACGCTTTCTAAAGGAGAAGGAACTGGGGCTTATAAGCGTAAAGACGCCTCTCCATCATTAGATTTTCATTTTACGGACAGCCCTGTTGTAAAACTTGAACTCGTTTGCCATAATGAAGAGGTTGATAAGATAATTGGGTTAATCTGTGAAAAAGCTCGGAGTGCTGAACCCGGAGATGGGATTATTTATGTAACAGATATAAAAGATGCGTATCGGGTAAAAACCGGAGAGCACTTGCACTTAGTGTAGTTTTTAACATATCCATAAAGATCAAATGAATAAGAACCATATAATTTTAGTTGTTCTTTTTGGGACACTCTTAGGTGTTTTTCTGATAGAACCCATTGTACTTTCATTATTTATTCATGAAATAGATGCAGAGATTATACATTGGTGGCAGTATATCCCAAAAATATATTCCTCTGTTCTTACACTTAATGATATTGATCAACTTATTTTAAATTTAATATTCGCAATCACTGGAATATTGCTTGTATTAGTTATACGGTATAAAAGATTAGTTTTGTCCGCAGTGGGTTTAAGACAAAAAAAAGAAACCATTGAAAAATTAATAAAAACGGGTGAGTCGCAAACAGTAGAATTTAAATCTACGTTAAGATGGGATTTGTATCAATCAAAGCCCAACAAGGATCTCGAGGACGTAGTAGTTAAAACAATTGTTGGCTTTATGAATACTAGTGGAGGGAAGTTACTTATTGGGGTTGATGATGATGGACAAATATTAGGTCTATCAAAGGATTACTCAACTCTTAAAAAAGAGAATAAAGATGGTTTTGAACAATATATTTATCAACTAATTTCTACTAAAATAGGAGCTAAATATTCTTCTTTAATCAATGTAAACTTCTATAAAATCAGCAGTAAGGAAATCTGTTTGGTGGATGTAAAAAAATCAAAAATAGCCTCTTTTTTATTATTTAAAGATAAAGCCCTGTTCTATATACGTTCAGGAAATAGTACAAGAGAACTAGATGCCAAAGAAGCTTTGGAATTTATCCAAGAGACGAAACTAAAGATATGACCATGAAAAAACTACAAATAAAAATACCCCTGATACTACCCGAGGTTCCTGATGAGAAAGACCAATGTGTAGATAAGCTCATCAAACAACTTCAAAGCAAAGACGGGCTTGAAAAAGTGCATGTGCCTGATGAAACCGATAACGGGGTGCCCCAGCTATGCTTTCATTATGATCCGGAGTTGATATCTATTGATCGCATTCAAAAACTGGCTGAACAAACCGGAGCGGAAATCACCAAAAAATTTGGTCATAAGCTTATAGAAGTGGAGGGTATCAGGCATACACGACATGCCCGTAACATAGAGCGAAACTTGCGGAGCAAAGCAGGAATTCTGGAAGCTTCTGTCTCAGGTTCAGGCATGGTCAGACTGGAATTTGATACCTCAAAAATAGATGAATCCGAGATACTGAAATCGTTAAGGAAAGAAGGTCTTGACATATCGGATACGCAGGTAAGTGCTGAGCGATTTCTTCAGCAAGCAGGCAAATCTGAACCGCTGGAAGCTGAAGAAAAAGAACATAACCACGATCATGATCATGAAGAAGGTGAAGATCACGACCACGTCCATTCACATGGAGGCATTTTCGGGAAAAATACAGAGTTGATTTTTTCCATTATCTGTGGGGCGTTGCTCGGAATTGGTTTTGGGCTTTCTTATGTAGAGGCTGTACCCTCGTGGGTGAGTTTAACATTATACATTGCAGCATATTTCTTTGGCGGATACTTTACGGCCAAAGAAGCCATTCAAACCGTTGCAAAAGGTGGTTTTGAGATTGACTTTCTCATGCTTGTAGCAGCCATCGGTGCAGCTATTCTGGGCGAATGGGCAGAAGGTGCCTTGCTGCTGTTCCTGTTCAGTATGGGACATGCCTTGGAGCATTATGCCATGAACAAGGCTCGTAAATCCATAGCTGCTTTGGCAGAATTGGCCCCTAAAACAGCACTGCTCAAGAGAAATGGGAAAACAGAAGAAGTAGGTGTAGAAGAACTTAGTATTGGAGATATCATTGTGGTAAAGCCAAACAGCAAAATTTCGGCAGATGGTGTGGTGGTAGATGGTAGAAGTAGCGTAAATCAGGCTCCCATCACAGGTGAGAGTGTACCGGTAGATAAAGAACCTGTGGATGATCCCAATAAAGACTGGTCAGAAGAGAAAGATATCAATGATGAGCACCGTGCTTTTTCCGGTACTATCAATGGCAACAATACACTGGAAATTAAAGTGACAAAAGTAGCGAAGGACTCTACACTCTCCCGCCTCGTGAAATTGGTTAACGAAGCGCAGACCCAGAAATCACCTACCCAGAGGCTCACTGACAAATTTGAGAAGTATTTTGTACCTGCTGTATTAGTACTAGTGGTGTTGCTCCATTTCGCTTTTCTGGTTATTGACGAAACCTTTAGTGAAAGCTTCTACCGTGCAATGGCTGTATTGGTAGCTGCCAGCCCTTGCGCTTTGGCCATAGCCACCCCGAGTGCTGTGCTGAGTGGAGTCGCAAGAGCTGCCCAAAGTGGGGTACTTATCAAAGGTGGACGGCCGTTGGAGGATCTTGGAGTTATTACTGCTCTGGCTTTTGATAAGACCGGCACACTAACAGAAGGTAAGCCTAAGTTAACCGAAGTGGTTCCTTTGGGCGATATGCAAGAAGAGGAACTATTGAAAATAGCGGTGGCTGTAGAGAATCTCAGTGATCATCCATTAGCCAAGGCTGTAGTCCGTGACGGAAAAGAGCGACTGAAGGGTGCTGACATACCAGAGGCGAAAGACCTGGAGGCAGTGCTTGGGAAAGGGATCAAAGCCACACTGGGAAGTGAAAAAGTCTACATTGGCAACCTGGACCTGTTTGAGTCGCTGGATGAAAAGAAGCCATCCAAGGAAATAGAAGAAAAAGTAAAGTCCTTAGAGTCTGATGGCAATACCACTATGCTAATCCGACAGAATGACGATTATATAGGTATCATAGCCTTGATGGATACGCCAAGAAAGGAAGCAAAAAACACTTTAGAGCAACTGAAAAAGATTGGCATCAAACGCATGATTATGCTTACCGGAGACAATCAGAAAGTAGCCGATGCAGTAGCTAAAGAAATCGGGCTTACGGATGCCTGGGGAAGTTTACTGCCCGAAGAAAAAGTAGAGGCTATTAAAGAGCTTCGCGAAAAAGAAGACAAAGTAGCAATGGTGGGTGATGGCGTGAATGATGCCCCTGCTATGGCTAACAGTACAGTGGGCATAGCCATGGGAGCAGCAGGCAGTGATGTGGCTCTGGAAACAGCCGATATTGCATTGATGGCTGACAAACTGGAAACACTGCCCTTCGCTATCGGTTTAAGCAGGAAGGCGAAGGGTATTATCA
>Ga0206127_1003994_pt1 | contig 13231 bp, 10 predicted proteins | sample Helgoland_Spring_6_FD_148646 | JGI IMG/M metagenome (GOLD analysis project Ga0206127, IMG submission 148646) | Pelagic subsurface seawater microbial communities from Kabeltonne, Helgoland, North Sea - Helgoland_Spring_Bloom_20160419_1 | ecosystem: Environmental > Aquatic > Marine > Epipelagic ...
TTCTTTATTTGTATGTAAAATTGGGAGTTTGTTCTTTTTTAAAATTTCTTTGGTAGTATGTGAAACTAACTGTCTTGCAAATCCTCTTTTGGTGTAATCTGGGTGGGTAACAACAGCGCTAACTTCAATAAAAGAATGAGTTTGCATTCTTTGTCCTGTAATTGCAACTAGCTGATTATCTTTAAAAATTCCATAAAAATTGCCCAATTGAAAGCTTTTTTTCTGATAATAGCCAGGCATGACTAACCAAATCAAGTTATACATTTCGTCTAAATATCTCTCTGTTAAATGAATAATATCTTCAGTAATTTCAACTTCATTTAAATTATTTAATACCATTTGACAACCATCAATTTTCTTCTCCAAAACTACTTTTGATCTTTTTGGAATGGGATTATCTTTTTCAGAAACAAAAAAGAATTTTTGACTTTTGTTTATAAAATCATTAGTAGCCATTTCTGTTTTTGAATTATCTGTAAAAGCGCCAAAAGTGAGAATTTCTGGATTATAAAATTTTACACCATCAAAATTAACAGAAAACTTTTCATGCGTTTCTTTTAAGGAATACCAAACAGGGTTTTTTAACTTTTCTTCTAGAGTAATCATAGGTTGTAAAAATATCAAAAAAAGCATTTCTTTTACTCGATTTTCTGTTACGATTCCATTAACTTAACAGAATAAAATAAAAACAAAAATGAAAAAATTATTATTACTTTTTATTACTGCAACTGCAATTAATATTTCTGCACAAGAATCTGTTGTTTTACGATATAATTATCAAAAAGGAGATACCTATCAAATTAAAATACTAATGAGCCAAGATATGGGAGTAGTGATGTCTCAGAAAACAGCTTCAATTATGACTCAAAAAAACCATTAATGTAATGGGAGATACCATTGTAAATCAAACTAAAATTGATAAAATGGTTATGGATATGTCTCAAGTTGGGCAAACTATGAATTATGATTCTTCTAAGAAAGATGAAGAGTTAGATGTAACTGGAAAAATGATGAAAGAGCAAATGAAGCCAATTTTATCTGCTTTAGTTACCACTAAATCTATTAGTCTAAGAGATGTTTACAGTACTGTTATCGAACCAAATATTCCAGAGGTTGCGCAAATGCAAATGGGGAAACAAAATTCTAGCGTTATTTATCCAAAAGAAGCGTTAAAAATAGGATCTTCTTGGACAGCCAGCACCAATGAAAGTGGAATGACAATGGCGATGAAATATACAGTGAAATCTATTTCAGATAAAATAGTGATGCTTACTGTTAGTGGTGGGTACAGGAACTATTTCTGGTGATATGAAAATTGATAGAGATTCAGGTGCAGCTTCAGAAACAAATTTAAAAATGAAAATGGATATTCAAGGTCAACAAATGTTGATGACTGCAGAAGGATCTATTGAAAAGCTATAAATGATTGGAATAATTACAATCATAAATTAAAAATTAAAAAGCTCGCTAAATGCGAGCTTTTTAATTTTACATAGTAATATTTACTAATTACTTTCTGTTCTAGTTTCAGGCTTTTTTTTACCTTTTTCTATACTTATGGTTAACTCGTCTTTAATATCATCGAAATCCATAGTAATGGTGTCACCTTCTGTAAGTTTTGAATTTACAATTTCTTGCGCTAAGGCATCTTCTATATATTTCTGTATTGCACGTTTTAAAGGTCTTGCTCCATATTTTTTATCAAATCCTTTGTCGGCTATATAATCTTTTGCATTTGTACTTAGGTTTAAAGTATAGCCTAAATCAGAAATTCTATTTAAAAGTTTATTCAATTCAATATCTATAATCGAATGAATATCTTCTCTCTCTAATGAATTAAATACAATTACATCATCAATTCTGTTTAAAAATTCTGGAGCAAATGATTTTTTTAGAGCACCTTCAATTACAGATTTTGCATGAGCGTCTGCTTGGTCTTTTTTAGATGAAGTTCCAAAACCAACACCACCGCCAAAGTCTTTCAACTGTCTAGCACCAATGTTAGATGTCATAATTATTATCGTATTTCTAAAATCTATTTTACGACCCAAACTGTCAGTAATATGTCCATCATCTAAAATTTGTAATAACATATTAAATACGTCTGGATGAGCTTTTTCAATTTCATCTAATAGAATTACCGCGTATGGTTTTCTACGAACTTTTTCAGTTAGTTGCCCACCTTCTTCATAACCCACATAACCTGGAGGAGCTCCTATTAAACGTGAAATTGCGAATTTCTCCATATACTCGCTCATGTCAATCCTAATTAAAGAATCGTCTGAATCAAATAATTCTTTTGCTAAGACTTTAGCCAATTGAGTTTTACCAACACCAGTTTGTCCTAAGAAAATGAAAGAACCAATCGGCTTGTTTGGGTCTTTTAGACCAACTCTATTTCTTTGTATTGCTTTTACCACCTTTGAAACGGCTTCATCTTGACCAATGACCTTGCCTCTAATCATACTAGGTAATTCGTGCAATCTGTGGCTTTCTGCCTCTGCAACTCTGTTTACAGGAATTCCTGTCATCATAGAAACTACTTCAGCTACATTATCTTCAGTAACAATTTCTCTGTTCATTTTAGAGTCCTCTTCCCACTGATTTTGAGCAGAATTTAATGCGGCTTCCATATTTTTTTCATCATCTCTGAGTTTGGCAGCTTCCTCATATTTCTGACCATTTACAGCTTTAGTTTTATTTTCTCTAATAATCTGTAATTGTGTTTCTAATTCTAATACCTGACGAGGAACTACAATATTGCTAATATGGATTCGAGATCCAGCCTCATCAAGAGCATCAATTGCCTTATCTGGGAGGTATCTATCAGTCATATATCTATTGGTCAACTTTACACAAGCTTCAATAGCATCATCGGTAAAATCTACATTGTGATGTTCTTCGTATTTACCTTTTATGTTCTGAAGTATTTGTATGGTTTCATCAACAGAGGTTGGGTCAACAATGACCTTTTGAAAACGTCGTTCTAAAGCACCGTCTTTTTCTATATTTGTTCGGAATTCATCAAGAGTTGTAGCGCCTATACATTGAATCTCACCTCTCGCTAATGCAGGTTTTAACATGTTTGATGCGTCTAATGAACCTGTCGCTCCGCCTGCACCAACTATGGTATGAATTTCATCAATAAAAAGAATAATATCCTCATTCTTTTCTAATTCATTCATTAAAGCTTTCATTCTTTCTTCAAATTGACCTCTATATTTTGTGCCAGCTACTAAACTTGCCAAATCTAAGGAAACGATACGTTTGTCAAATAAAATTCTAGATACTTTGCGTTCTACAATTCTTAAAGCTAAACCTTCTGCTATTGCAGATTTACCAACTCCAGGTTCTCCAATTAACATTGGATTATTCTTTTTTCTACGACTTAAAATTTGTGAAACTCGTTCTATTTCTTTTTGGCGTCCTACAACTGGATCTAATTTATCGTTTTCAGCTAAATTTGTTAAATCTCTACCAAAATTATCTAACACTGGGGTTTTTGATTTTTTTGAGGTTTTTCCTTTATTTTGCTGCTCAAATGGATTTGACTTTTCTGACGCAAACTCATCGTCAGAGGGTGTTTCAGCTATAGGATTTGTTGGTAGATCAATATCAGTATTATCCACATGTAATTGCTTATACAAAGCTTTTGCTTCATCATAATTTACGTGATATTTTTCTATTAATTTTGTAGTTGGATCATTTTCGTTTCTTAAAACACAAAGCAATAAATGCGCTGTGTCAATAGCATCACTTTGATATAGTTTTGCTTCTAAAAAAGTTGTTTTTAAAGCTTTTTCAGCTTGTCTTGTTAAGCGCAAGCTGGGTTTATTTATTGTATTTGTAAATGCAGGATTTGAAGGGTTAAGTTGTTCTAGTTTTTTTCGCAATAAAGTTAAGTCAACATCAAATGCTGTTAATATCTCTATTGCTTTTCCATCACCTTTTCTTATTAAACCAAGTAAAAGATGTTCTGTTCCAATAAATTCGTGTCCTAAACGTAAAGCTTCCTCTTTACTAAAAGTGATTACATCTCTAACTTTTGGTGAAAAATTGTCGTCCATATGTCTTTCTATCTATTATTTGATGTGAGTTAAGTCCTTTTTAAATTAAAATTGCAAAAAAGGTGCCATTTTAAAAAACTGACACTTTGACTTACATAACAAGGTAAAAAACAATTGGAAATGATACAAATAAAATACTGTTAAAAATTTATAATAAATGTTGATAACTATGCTTTTTTGAAATGCATAAAACCTTTGTAAAAAGTGCAATAAATAGTATCTTGCCCTGTTTTAAAATTTAGCATAAATTAATAAGAATTATATATGGCAGACGGAGAAAAGTTAATTCCGATTAATATTGAAGAGCAGATGAAAGCTGCATACATTGATTATTCAATGTCAGTAATAGTTTCAAGAGCATTACCAGATGTAAGAGACGGTTTAAAACCAGTTCACAGAAGAGTTTTGTATGGGATGCACGAATTGGGAATTAAAGCAACTGGAGCATATAAAAAGTCAGCAAGAATTGTTGGGGAAGTTTTAGGTAAATATCATCCACACGGTGATACATCTGTTTATGATTCTATGGTACGTATGGCTCAAAATTGGAGCGTGCGTTATATGATGGTAGATGGTCAAGGAAATTTTGGTTCTGTAGATGGGGATTCTCCAGCAGCAATGCGTTATACGGAGGTTAGAATGCAGAAAATATCTGAAGATATGCTAGCAGATATAGAAAAAGATACCGTAGATCATTCGCTAAATTTTGATGATACTTTGCAAGAACCTACCGTACTGCCAACACGTATTCCTAATTTACTAGTAAATGGTGCGTCTGGTATTGCTGTTGGTATGGCTACAAATATGGCTCCTCATAACTTAACAGAAGTTATTAACGGTACTGTAGCTTACATTGAAAATAGAGATATTGAGATTGATGAATTAATGCAGCATGTTACTGCACCAGATTTTCCCACAGGAGGAATTATTTATGGTTATGATGGTGTAAAAGATGCCTTTCATACAGGAAGAGGTCGTATTGTAATGCGTGCTAAAGCTAATATTGAAGAAATTAAAGGGCGTGAATGCATTGTAGTTACTGAAATCCCTTACCAAGTGAATAAAGCGGATATGATTAAGAAAACTGCTGATTTGGTAAATGAAAAAAAGATAGAAGGTATTTCTAACATTAGAGATGAATCTGATAGAAAAGGAATGCGTATAGTTTATATTTTGAAACGTGATGCGATACCAAATATCGTTTTAAATAAATTGTTTAAATACACACAACTTCAAACTTCTTTTAGTGTAAATAATATCGCCTTGGTTAATGGAAGGCCTGAGCAGTTAAATTTAAAGCAATTAATCCACTATTTTGTAGAACACAGACATGAAGTAATTGTTCGCAGAACTGAGTTTGAATTGAGAAAAGCTGAGGCAAGAGCTCATATTTTAGAGGGTTTAATTATTGCTTCTGATAATATCGATGAAGTAATTAAAATAATTAGAGCTTCTTCAAATGCGGATGAAGCAAGAGCTAGCTTAATTGAGCGTTTTGAACTGACTGAAATTCAAGCAAAAGCAATCGTAGAAATGCGTCTACGTCAATTAACAGGCTTAGAGCAAGATAAATTGCGTGCAGAATATGATGCTATAATGATTACAATTGCTGATTTAAAAGATATTTTAGCAAACGAACCTAGACGTTATCAAATTATAAAAGATGAATTATTACAAATCAAAGAGAAATATGGTGATGAACGCAGATCTTCTATAGAGTACGCAGGAGGTGATATGCGTATAGAAGATATGATTCCTAATACAAAAGTAGTGGTAACTATTTCTAACGCGGGATATTTAAAAAGAACCAATTTAGATGAATACAAAGTCCAGAATAGAGGAGGACGCGGGCAAAAAGGAGCAACTACTAGAAATGAAGATTTTCTAGAGCATTTGTTTGTAGGTACAAACCATCAATATATGTTATTCTTTACTCAAAAAGGAAAAGTTTTCTGGATGCGAGTTTATGAAATTCCCGAAGGTGGTAAAAACACCAAGGGAAGAGCAATGCAAAACTTAATCAATATAGAACAAGATGATAAAGTAAAAGCATTTTTAGTTACTCAAGATTTAAAAGATGAAGATTACATTAATAATCATTATGTAATAATGGCTACGAAGAAAGGTCAAGTAAAAAAGACATCTTTAGAGCAATATTCACGCCCGAGAACAAACGGGATTAATGCAATTACCATCAAAGATGGGGATGAATTATTAGAAGCAAAACTTACCACAGGAGATAGTCAAGTGATGTTGGCTTTAGCTTCTGGTAAGTCTATTCGCTTTGAAGAGGCAAAAACTCGTCCAATGGGCAGAACTGCTTCCGGTGTTAGAGGAATTACTTTACAACACGAAAATGACGAGGTAATTGGCATGGTAGCAGTTAATGATATGGAAAGTAACATTCTTGTCGTTTCTGAAAAAGGATATGGAAAACGTTCAAGTTTAGAAGATTATAGAATTACTAATAGAGGAGGTAAAGGAGTAAAAACTTTAAATATTTCTGAAAAAACCGGTAATTTGGTTGCTATTAAAAATGTAGATGACTCTAATGACTTAATGATTATTAATAAATCTGGAATTGTAATTAGGATGGCTGTCGAAGATTTAAGAGTTATGGGACGCGCAACACAAGGAGTACGTTTGATAAATATTAAAGATGATGATAGTATTGCTGCAGTTGCTAAAGTAGTTCACGAATCAGATTCTCAAGACGATTTAGAAAATGGCACAGAAATTGAAAATGATAAAGACGAAAACCAAGAATAAAAATAAATAAATAGATTAAAAATGAAAAAACAAATATTAGTACTTTCATTAGGATTAATTTCGCTTGTAGCTTTAGGGCAAAAGAACGAATTGAAAGCAGCTGAAAAAGCAATAAAAAAGAACGATTTAAAAACAGCTAAACAAACTATCGAATCGATAGACGAGAATAGTGTAGAAGCGAAATACAAGGCTAAGTACTTTTTCTTAAAAGGTTCTGCTTATGGCAAATCGGATGTTGCAAAAGCAGCTGAAGCCTACAATAATTTATTTGAATTTGAAAAACAGACTGGTAAGCAAAAGTATACAAAAACTGCTCAACCAAAGTTAAATGAATTAATTCAATTTGTATCTAACCAAGCTATAGAACAATATAATAGCAAAAATTATAATGAAGCTACAAGTAACTTTTATTTAACGTATAAGTTAAGTCCAAAAGACACTTCATATTTATACAATGCGGCAGTAAGTGCTTCGTTGGTAAAAAATTATGAAGTTTCTTTGCAATACTATAATCAATTAAAAGACATTGGTTATACGGGTATATCAACCCAGTATTTTGCGTTAAATAAAGATACAAATAAAGAAGAATCGTTTCCAAGTAAAGAGTTGAGAGACCTATCTGTTAAAACCAAAACACATAATAATCCAACACAAAAATCCACAGATTCTAAACAAGCGGATATTATTAAAAGTATCAGTTATATTTTCATAGCACAAGGAAAAACAGAAGAAGCAATTGTAGCTATAAAAGAAGCAAGAAAAACAAATCCTAAAGATTTGAACTTATTATTAAATGAAGCTCAGCTATATATCAAATTAGAAGACATGGAAAAGTTTGGGGCTTTAATGCAAGAAGCTATTGAATTAGATCCTAATAATCCTACACTTTTTTTCAATTTAGGAGTTGTTAATCAGAATGAAAATAAAACTTCAGAAGCAATATCTTACTATAAAAAAGCGATAGAATTGGATCCAGATTATGGGGACGCTTATATGAATTTAGCTGCATCTATACTTTCTGGAGAGCAAGTTATTGTAGATGAAATGAATGAAAATTTGTCAAATTTCAAAAAGTATGATGAGTTAGAGGGTAAACAAAAAGCTTTATATCGAGAAGCACTGCCTTTTTTAGAGAAAGCGGATAGCCTCGGTAGATCTTTAGATACTGTAAGGTCTTTACTAAATATTTATGACCTCTTAGAGATTTCAGATAAAGCAGATGCTTTGAGACCAATCTATAAAAAAATGAAAGCTGAGCAATAGGAATATTCATAAAACTAAAAAAAAACCGAAACTTTTAAGTTTCGGTTTTTTTATATAATTTTTTTAATTACTCGAAGTTTGTGAGTATGTATATTTAAGTCATGATTGAAAATTCCACTATGGTCTAAAGTATCAATTCTTACTTTACCATAAGCGTGTAGGATATTATAGTCTTTTAAAATAATGCCTACATGAATTATTTCTCCTTCGTCATTATCAAAAAAGGCTAAATCACCAGCTTCACTCTCTTCAATAAAACTTAACACCTCGCCTTGAGATGCTTGCTGGTTGGCATCTCTAAATAATTTATATCCACAAAGTTTATAAACCATTTGGGTGAATCCAGAGCAATCTATACCAAAAGGAGTTTTTCCTCCCCATAAAAAAGGAGTATTCAAAAATATAAATGCTTTTTGGATAATTTCTCTTTTTGGTAATTTTCCAGAAAAAACATTTCCTTCATACTCGAAAATTTTTGAGTTGAACTGAAATTTATTTTTTGAAAAAAAAGGCAATCTAGAACCCAAAGGTATCATGGAGAATGAATTTTCATCGTCGCTGATAAAATCAATTACTTCTCCGGAAAAAAAAGGCTTTTCTGCACTTAAGTTTTGAAAGAAACTTTCAGAAATAATTTCAACTTGCTTATTATCTAAATAACCTTCGTAATCATCAAAAGATAATTTAATTCTACTCCAATGCTGTGTTTTTTCTAGAATTATAAAAGTCTCTCCAAATAAGACCTGACTAATCATTTCTGATTTGTCTGATGGCTCTGCTCTCAGAGGAACAATACTTAAATTACAAATTGCGTACAAAGGTATGTTTATAAGTTAGATGCGTTCTAAAACTAATGCACTCGCGCCTCCACCACCATTACAAATAGCAGCTGCTCCAATTTTGGCATTATTTTGTTTCAAAATATATGTTAAAGCAATTACAATTCTTGCACCAGAAACACCTAAGGGATGCCCTAATGAAACAGCTCCACCATTTACATTTACTTTTTCGTCACTAATATTTAAAATTTTCATATTCGCCAAACCAACTATAGAAAAGGCCTCATTTAATTCAAAATAATCAACGTCATCAATTGAAATATTTGCTTTGGCTAATGCTTTAGGAAGTGCTTTTGCAGGTGCAGTTGTAAACCATTTTGGTTCATGTGCAGCATCAGCATAACTTACAATTTTGGCAAGGGGCTTCAAATTTAATTCTTTTGCTTTTTCAGCAGACATTAAGACTAAAGCAGCTCCACCGTCGTTAATAGTAGAAGCATTTGCAGCAGTAACAGTTCCTTCTTTTGTAAAAGCAGCTCTTAAAGCAGGAATTTTTTCCATTTTAACATTCTTATATTCTTCATCTTCACTAAATATTATGGGTTCACCTCTTCTTTGAGGAATAGCTACAGGAACAATTTCATCATCAAATTTACCTTCACTCCAAGCTTTTGCAGATCTATTATAAGACTGTATCGCAAACTCATCTTGTTGTTCTCTCGAAAATTTATATTCATCAGCACATTCATCAGCACATACACCCATAGCCACTTTACCGTAAGCGTCTACTAGGCCATCTTTCTGCATGCCATCTTCCATTGTAATTGGTCCGAATTTAGAACCCTTTCTAGCATGTTGATAATGTGGTATGCAACTCATGTTTTCCATGCCCCCAGCAACTACAATTTCAGCATCACCTAAAGCAATTGTTTGTGCTGCTAACATTATAGATTTCATGCCAGAAGCACAAACTTTGTTAACAGTTGTACATGGAACATTGTCTGGAATACCAGCATAAATTGCTGCCTGTCTAGCAGGAGCTTGCCCTAATCCCGCAGAAACTACATTCCCCATAAAAACCTCTTCAATTAAATTGGGATCTAAATTTATTTTTTCTAAAGCTCCTTTTATTGCTGTTGCTCCTAATTTTGTTGCAGGAATACTGGACAAACTTCCCATAAAACTTCCAATTGGAGTCCTTGCTACAGATACAATTACTACATCTTTCATATAAACTATTTAAGGTGTTTTTTAAAGTTAATTTCTTCTGCTAAATTAACCTTTTTAAATCAAAAATAAATCTTAAACAAAGTGTAATTTTTAGCCTTCGTATATTTACAGTAAGTTTGTATATATAACAAGGATTTTATGAATGCATTTGTAAATAAAATTTATAGAAATAATACTATAATTTACAAGGTAATTTTATTTTTAATTACCACAATTTCAATTGTTTATTTGTTTCCTAAAGGAGGGCAGTTTAAATATGATTTTAATAACGGTCAGCTATGGAAGTACGAGAATCTTTATGCTACTTTTGATTTTGCAATTCAAAAAACAGAGGAAGAAATTAAGCTGGAAAAACAAGAGATTAATGCAAATACAAAAATGTATTTTTTGTATGACACCATTATTGTTCAGCAAGTAAAAGAAACATTTAATGCTAGAATTAATCAAATTAATATTAATGATACGCTTACCATTGAAAATGTAAAGAATTTTAGAGATATTGGGCAAAAGGTTATTCAAAGTGTATATAAATTTGGGTATTTAGAAGGAGTAAGTGAAAATATTATTTCTGATAAAGATGAGATTATTGCTTTAAAAAAAAATAATGAAGTAGAAGATATATTATTTAAAAATTTATATACCTCTAAAGATGTTTTGGCTATAATAAATGCTAATTTAGGAGACGGAACTTATTCTTATGGACAAAAAATACTGTTAGATGTTCTTGCAGGAATAATTACTCCGAACGTATCTTTTGATAAAAATTTTACGAATAAGGTGATTGAAAATGAAATTGAAAATATATCATATACTAAGGGAAAAGTTTCAAAAGGAGAATTAATTATATTTAAAGGTGATATTGTCGAGGGTAAAAAATTAGCAGTTTTAAAATCATTAAAAAGTGAGTCAGAATCAAAGGTTTGGACAGATTCTAACTATAATTGGATTATTTTTGGATATACTATTTTAGTATCATTAGCTTTATTGATGTTACTACTTTTTCTGCACAAATATAGAACTGATATATTTGAAGACAATAACAAAGTAACTTTCATATTTTTTAATGTTTTTGCTATTATATTTATTCAAACATTGGTAGTAAAATACAATGCTGATTATTTGTATGTAGTTCCATTAAGTATCTTACCAATTATAATAAAGGCATTTTTTGATGCAAGACTAGGTTTATTTACACATGTTTTAACAGTACTACTATTAGGCTATATAGTTCCTGATAGCTTTGAGTTTATATACCTACATATTATTGCAGGTATTGTTACAATTTTAACAGTATCAGAATTGTATAATAGAGCCAATGTATTCATTTCTGTGGCTCAGATAACATTAATTTATATGCTTACCTATTTTGCATTTTCTATTATTAAAGAAGGAAATGCATCCCAAATTAATTTAGATTATTTTATGTTATTTGCTGCTAATGGCTTACTCTCATTTTTATCTATTATTTTAATTTATATTTATGAGAAGCTTTTTGGTTTAGTTTCAGATGTTACTCTTTTGGAGTTGTCAAATACAAATACAAAACTTTTAAGAGAACTAAATGAAAAGGCACCAGGCACATTTCAGCATTCTATGCAAGTAGCAAATTTAGCTGAAGCAGCTGCCAATGAAATTGGAGCAAATTCAATGCTGGTGAGAACAGGAGCTTTATATCACGATATTGGTAAAATGTTAAATCCGATGTATTTTACAGAAAATCAATCTACAGGAGTTAATCCTCATAATGATTTATCGCCAAGAGATAGTTCAACCATTATTACAAATCACGTAATAAAGGGCGTAGAATTGGCGAAAAAATATAATTTACCTGATAGAATTATAGACTTTATTAGAACTCACCATGGAACAAGTACAACATATTACTTTTACAAAAAAGAGCAGGAGATAAATCCTGATACAAAAGTGGATGTTAAAAAATTTCAATATAAAGGACCAATACCATTCTCTAAAGAAACTGCTATTTTAATGATGTGTGATGCAGCGGAGGCAGCTTCTAAGAGTATAAAAAATCCAACAGCTCATTCGATTAGTGATTTGATCGATAAAATCATTAATAAACAGATGTCAGATAATCAATTTTTGAATTCAGATATTACTTTTAGAGAAATTGAAATCATAAAAAAAATAGTTAAGAAAAAACTAATGAATATTTATCATTTAAGAGTTGAATATCCGGAATAAAAAAAGTGAATAAAAATCGAAAATATCTTGCTAAATTGTAATTCTAATATTACATTTGCACTCGCAATTTATTACGAGCATTTATTTGCTTGAATAATGGAGAGGTGGCAGAGTGGTAATGCAGCAGATTGCTAATCTGTCGACCTTTTTGGTCGCCAGGGTTCGAGTCCCTGTCTCTCCGCAAAATTGTATTAAAATGTAAGTTTTTAATTTGCATTTTTTTTCGGGGTGTAGCGTAGCCCGGTCATCGCGCCTCGTTTGGGACGAGGAGGTCGCAGGTTCGAATCCTGCCACCCCGACTACTTTAAGTATCATTTAAGTTCAAAACCTTGGTAATCTTACGATTACCAAGGTTTTGTAGTTTTTAGACAATCATAAAATTTGATTGAATTTAAACAAATAAGTGACCTATTCGGTTACCAAAATTATAAAGGCCCAAAAAGGTAACCGAATTGTATTGATTTGACTTTCGTCTTAAAATAATTGTTTAACAACTTTAATGACGAAAATTTATGAAAACTTCCACTACATTCAGTATTCTGTTTTGGCTAAAACAATCTAAAGCTAAAAATGGAGAAGCTCCTTTGTATGCAAGAATTACAGTAAACGGCAAAAGAGCTGAAATTAGTTTAAAAAGAAAAATCAAAATTACAAATTGGAATTCTTCAAAAAACTGTGTAAAAGGTACAAATCAAGAAGCAAGAATTGGATCAAGACTAAATGGGATCAAGACTAATTGTTGTGTTTAGGTAAAAATTGTTGTCAATCTATACAGGAAAAATTCTACATTTTTGACACCTCTAAATTGTGCTCTAAAGGCTTTAATTTTGGCATTGAAAGATTCAGCAGAAGCATTAGTACTTCTATTGATAAAATAATTGAGTATTGAACGATAGTTTATAGAAATAGTATTGGCTATAG
>Ga0206127_1003995_pt1 | contig 13230 bp, 10 predicted proteins | sample Helgoland_Spring_6_FD_148646 | JGI IMG/M metagenome (GOLD analysis project Ga0206127, IMG submission 148646) | Pelagic subsurface seawater microbial communities from Kabeltonne, Helgoland, North Sea - Helgoland_Spring_Bloom_20160419_1 | ecosystem: Environmental > Aquatic > Marine > Epipelagic ...
GTTCTTCCGTTGGCTCGCCGAGCGCCATGCACTCGAGCCGACGGCCGTATTATTGGCGCGTGCGCCAAAATTTGAACGCAAGCTACCCCGTCCTCTGGCTGAAGATGCCGCTTATGACATGATTGAGACTGTGGAATTTCAAGCCCAAGAAGATTGGATCGCCGCCAGAGATGCCGCTGTTTTAACTTTGCTTTACGGCTGCGGCCTACGCATATCGGAGGCACTCGGATTAACCAGGGCAGATCATCCATTGCCCGATGTGTTACGCATCACGGGCAAGGGCGGCAAGCAGCGCTTGGTACCGGTCTTACCGGTTGCCCGGGCTGCTGTTCGGCGATATGTGGAGCTCTGCCCTTTTCATATCGGAGCGAAAGATCCGATCTTCCGCGGTAAGCGCGGCGGGGTATTGGGGCCAGGATTGGTGCAAAAATCCATGCGCACGGCGCGGATGCAATTGGGGCTGCCTGGAAGCGCGACCCCCCACGCCCTGCGCCACTCCTTTGCCACACATCTGCTCAGCGCCGGCGGTGACCTGCGTACGATCCAAGAGCTGCTTGGCCATGCCGCGCTGTCGACAACGCAAACCTATACCGCGGTCGACACCGCACGGTTGATGGATGTTTACAACGCCGCCCACCCCAAAGCTTGATTGCCACGGGTTGAGATTTGCGCATATATGGGCACATGGATATTCGATTTAAGGCCTTAGCGGTCCACTTGCTAACCGCAACCGGTGCTGTTTTTGCCATGTTGGCAATGCTGGAAGCGGTCAATGAAAAATGGGACATGATGTTTGTCTGGCTCGTGGTGGCGTTTTTCGTCGATGGGATCGATGGCCCCTTAGCCCGCCGCTACGATGTCAAAACCAATGCGCCACTGTTTGATGGGGTGCTGCTCGATTTAATCATTGATTATCTGACTTATGTGTTCATTCCGGCCTATGCGTTATTCGCCAGTGGCTTGCTGGCCGGTTGGTCGGGATGGGTGGCGATCATCGTCATCATTTTCGCAAGTGCTATGTATTTCGCAGATCAGCGCATGAAGACCAAAGATAACTCCTTTCAGGGCTTTCCTGGCGCTTGGAATATGGCAGTGATTGTGATCTTTGCGACCGAGCCCAACCACTGGGTCATTCTTGCGACAGTTACACTCTTGGCCATATCAATGTTCCTGCCGCTCAAATTTGTCCATCCCGTGCGCACCGAGCGTTGGCGTGCTTTGACGCTGCCGATTGCTTTGGCCTGGGTGGGCTTTGCCGCTTGGGCCGCTTGGGGAAATTTCACCGAAGTTTATTTGGCCAACCTCGGCTTGGTGAGCTGTTCGGGCTATCTTCTCTTTGCAGGCATTGCCCAGCAAATGACTGCAAAGCCCTAGAATCGGGTGAGAATGACTCCGGCGACAATAACAAAACCGGCCACAATTTTGGCCGGTCCCATCGTGTCGCGAAAGAACACCCAGCCCAGCAAAATCGCGAAAAGAATGGAGATTTCACGCAAGGCGGTGACAAGAGCAATGGGCGATTCCGTCATGGCCCAAACCACAAGCGCATAAGAAATAAAGGACGCACACCCGGCGCAAAGCCCGAGCGCGATTTGCCCAGCCCCCCGCGGAAGAACCGCATGACCGCGCAGCGCCACAATTACAGGCGTGTAAAACACGGCAGAGAAAATCAGCAACCAAGAGACATAGCCCAGCGCATCACCCATCACCCGCGCACCCAACCCATCCACCAGTGAATAGCCTGCCGTGGCGGCCGCTGACCCAAGGGCCAGCGGAATGAGCCTGCGATCTTCGCCCGAACTGAACACCCCATGCGCCATCAGAACAATTCCCAGTCCCAACACCAAGATCCCCAGCAAGTCCAAGCTGCGCAACGTGTCGATCCCAAAAGACAGGCTGACGATCAAAACGATCATAGGCGCAGCGCCGCGGGCAATGGGATAAACCCGGCTTAAATCTCCACGCTCGTAGGCAAAGCCCAAGAACAGTTGATATAACATGTGAATGAGGCCAGAGGCGATGAGCCAGAGCCAAGCCGCGCCCTGCGGCACCGAAACAAATGGAAGAAGGCAAAGACCAAAGAACGCATGAGCCAAGGTCAAGAGCAGCATGCCCGATTGCTTGTTCTGCCCGGTTTTAACCAAAGCATTCCAGCTGGCATGCAATAGGGCTGCCAGGACCACCGAGCTGAACACCAGCCCCGTCACAGTGACCTTTCAAAGCAAACGAAAGCGGGGCGCAGTGGGCGCCCCGCCGAAAAATCACACATCAACCTAGCGCAGCGCAGCATCACAGCGCCCGCAAACCCCAGCGTGACTGTGCTGCCCAACGTCTGGCAGAATTTTCCAACACCGTTGACATTTTTCACCGCTGGCCTTCGCGAAAGATACCGCCACCCCGTCTGTATCTTCTAAGGTGAAAGCAGCCTCGGGCGCTGCCTCGGTCGAAATTTCAATACCAGATGTGATACACAAATCTGCAAAACTCACCGATTTCAGTACCTCTGCGACATCTGCCGACACATAGACCACCGGTGCCGCCTCAAGGCTGGAGCCAATGTTCTTTTCCCGCCGCTGCACTTCTAGCGCCCCAGTCACGACGCGGCGCACCTTGCGGATGCTTGACCATTTCTCGGCCAAATCTGGATTGGACCAGCTGGATGGAGTCTGTGGGATATCTTGCAAATGCACCGAACTGCCCTCCTCTGCGTGGCGCTCCAGCCAAACCTCTTCCATCGTGAAGGTCAGAACTGGGGCCAACCAAGTTGTCAAACGTTGATAGAGAATGTCCAAAACCGTCCGAGCAGCGCGGCGCTCTGCGGTATCGCCATCGCAATAGAGCACGTCTTTGCGAATATCGAAGTAGAATGACGACAGATCCACGGTTGCGAATTGGAACACGGCTTGAAACACTCCTTGGAAGTCATAGGCCGCATAGCCCTCCCGCACGGTGGTATCCAATTGCTCTAAACGGTGCAAAACCCATTGCTCCAACTCAGGCATTGCCTCAGGCGCCACCTGATCTTCTGGGGTGAAATCCGCCAATGAGCCCAGCATGAACCGCATAGTGTTGCGCAAGCGGCGATAGCTGTCTGCAACACCTTTGAGCACCTCTGGGCCAATTCTAAGATCGCTCGTATAGTCCGATTGCGCCACCCAAAGACGCAAGATATCCGCACCATATTGTCGGATCACATCCTCCGGAGAAACGGTATTGCCGATAGATTTGGACATCTTCATGCCCTTTTCGTCCAGCGTGAACCCATGGGTCAATACGCCCCGATAGGGCGCGCGGCCCTGCGTGCCGCAGGATTGCAACATCGAGGAATGAAACCATCCGCGATGTTGGTCCGTGCCTTCAAGGTAGAGATCGGCCAAACCATCATCAGACCCATCCGCCCGGTCGCGCAACACAAAAGCATGCGTAGAACCGCTGTCAAACCAAACGTCCAAAATGTCGAACACCTGCGTGTAGTCTTCGGGCGCAACAATGCCGCCCAAGAAACGCTCTTTCGCGCCCTCTTGATACCAAGCATCCGCCCCCTCGGCCTCAAAAGCCGCCAATACACGGGCATTTACCTCTTCATTCCGCAGCAGATAATCTTCATCCGTGGGCAGGCTGCCAGTCTTGGTGAAACAGGTTAAAGGCACACCCCAGGCACGCTGGCGCGACAACACCCAGTCAGGCCGTGCTTCGATCATAGAATACAATCGATTGCGCCCAGTCGGCGGAGTCCAGGTGACAAGCTCGTCAATGGAGGTCAGCGCCCGCTTCCGGATGGTCTTGCCATAGGTATCTTGCCCATCGTTTACGGGTTTGTCGACGGCCGCAAACCATTGCGGCGTATTGCGGTAGATCACAGGAGCCTTGGAGCGCCAGCTGTGCGGATAGCTGTGCTTGATTTTGCCCCGAGCAAGCAAGCCGCCCACTTCGGCCAGTTTTTCAATAATCGCGCCATTGGCATTGCCCTCTTTGCCATTAGGTTTGAGAATTGCCTTGCCGCCAAAGAACGGCATGTCAGCGCGAAAACGCCCATCTTCCATCACGTTATAGGTGATCACCTGCTCCAACATGCCCAGGTCGCGATAAAGCTCAAACTCTTCCATGCCATGCGACGGCGCACAGTGCACAAAGCCCGTGCCTTCGCTGTCAGTGACAAAATCCGCTGCGCGGAAGTCGCGGATATCATCCCATTCGCCGTGACCACCTTCAACCCCATGCAACGGATGGAGCAGCTGGATCTTCGCAAGATCTTCGGAGGTGATATCACATAGACGGCGATACATCGACGGTTCAAGACGGGCGCGGCCTAAGACATCTTCGGCCAATGCATCTGACAGGATAAACCGCTCCCCGATCCGTGCCCAGCATTCCTCAGGCCGGCCAATCACCTCGTAAAGCCCGTAGGAAATTCCCGCGCCATAGACCACCGCCTTATTCGACGGCATGGTCCAAGGCGTTGTGGTCCATATCACAACTTTGGCACTGTCCAATGTGGCATCACCCGTGCCAACCACTTTAAATTTCACCCAAACGGTAAAGCTTTCCTTGTCGTGATATTCGACCTCCGCTTCCGCAAGGGCCGTTTTCTCAACTGGCGACCACATCACAGGCTTTGAACCCTGATAAAGCGTGCCATTCATCAAGAATTTTTGAAATTCCGCCGCAATCACCCGCTCGGCATGAAAATCCATGGTCAAGTAGGGGTTTTCCCACTTGCCAGTGATGCCAAGCCGCTTGAATTCTTGGCGCTGGATATCCACCCAACCCGCTGCAAATTCACGGCATTCCTGACGAAATTCGATCACAGGAACCGCGTCTTTATCTCGACCTTTTTTGCGGTATTTTTCTTCTATTTTCCACTCAATCGGCAGACCATGACAATCCCAACCCGGGATGTAGCGCGCATCTTTGCCCAGCATTTGCTGCGAGCGCACCACCATATCCTTGAGGATCTTATTGAGCGCATGCCCAATATGCAGATTGCCATTTGCATAGGGTGGCCCATCATGAAGCGTAAAGCTCTCGCGACCCGTTTTTTCGCGCAACCGGTCATAGATGCCAATCTCTTCCCAACGGGCCAACCATTCCGGTTCGCGCTTTGGCAAGCCGGCACGCATGGGGAACTCAGTCTTAGGCAGATTGAGGGTATCTTTGTAGTCTGTTGTTTGCTCGGACATATCTTGTCTCATCTTTTATAATCTGGGGAAAGGCGGCGCGGTGCTTTCCAACGCCTTTGGCCCGGCAGCTGCATTGTCACAGTGCCGGGGATATAATTCGTAGAATGATCAATATCCGTTCCATTTCGCGCCTGTTATAGGCCCCTCTGTGCCGCTGCACAACTGGCTTGACTCAGAGAGTTCAGCGCGTGGCCGCAAAATTGCACCAAAACCCTTCAGCCCGTCCGATCCGATACGAAAACACCCAAGAGCGCCCGCTTCATAATGCCAGTCACATTGGGAGATGCACCGTCCTGAAACGCAACGGGCCGGGCCATTGCGGCGCGGGGCGCAGTAAAGAATCGAGATTGGCTTCATAGTCAAAGCGCGCCACCGTATCGTCGGACTGCGGCTGCAAAAAACTGGCTTGAATGCGTCCCTCACTTGCCACAAAGAGCTGCGGCATGCGCTCTCGGTTCAGCAAATTGGCCACCAAAGAGGTCATAAACACAGTTTTTTCCCGAACGGCTGAGCCCAGTTACCCCAAGCCGGATAACCCAATCCGAGAAACGCCCGGAGACGGCACCAACTGCGCTGCCTGCAGCATTGCCCAGACGATCTGTCACTGAAGTAAAACCCATAGGGATCTCTTGTCGTTACTTCATAGATAGGAAGCTGTGTCGGCTTTGCCTAGGTTAAAATCTACCGGTGTCCGCATCGCGGCGATAACTGTCGCGCTTTGCTGCAATTGCCAAATTCGCATCAACGGGGTAATGGCAAGCCCATGCCGCGATATGCTTTAAAAATTGAATACAATGGCCAGGGGTTCTACGGCTGGCAACGGCAAAATGGCCTGCCCACCGTGCAAACTGCGCTGGAACAAGCCTTGGCACAGCTGGAGCCCGATCTGCCAAGCATTGCCGCTGCTGGCCGCACCGACACCGGCGTGCATGGGCTGGGACAGGTCGCCCATTGCGATATGCGTAAGCCCTGGGATCCCGTAAAGCTGAAAGGCGCACTGAATTATCATCTGAAACCCAATCGTGTTGCCGTACTGGATTGCCGGCAAGTGGATCCAGATTGGCATGCCCGGTTTTCCGCCATTGGCCGCGATTACCTGTTTCGGCTCGTCTGCCGTTCTGCTCCGGTGACACATGATGCCGGTTTGGTCTGGCAATCCAGACACCCGCTGGATGTAGAGGCCATGCGAGCAGGCGCCGCATTTCTTGTGGGATCCCATGACTTCACCACGTTTCGCTCAACCATGTGCCAAGCAAAAAGTCCGATCAAAACCTTAGACGTCTTGGATATCACCACCCTCGATTACCCGCAGGGCCAAGAAATTCGCTTCCACGTCAAAGCCCGCAGCTTCTTGCACAATCAGGTTCGCAGCCTGGTCGGCACACTCGAACGCGTTGGCGCTGGCGCTTGGCCTCCCGAGCGGGTTACAGAGGCATTAGCGGCCCGCAACCGTGCCGCCTGCGGGCCAGTTTGCCCGCCCGATGGGCTCTATCTGGAACATGTGCGCTATGACGAGGACGTATTCAGCCGTTCCTAGTCGTTATCACTCAATCCAGCCCCAGCCCCTCCAAGGCGGGAGGCATCGGTTTCGGGCACATAGATCAATGCGGCGAAATTTGAGACCTGCTGCCAAATTTCCGGCGCCACAACACCACGCGAGACCTCTGGACGCGCCGCCTCTGATCCGGTGAACACCACATCCGCCCCGTCAGCCGCAATCGACAGGCCGCGGGACCGCGCAAGCGCATGAGCCAGATCACAGGCCGCCATGCCGCATATACGAACCGGCTGCACCCCGAGAGCCGCCGCATCCGCACAGGCCGAAAAATCGCGGAGCAGTGATGCCTCATCCACAGTCAAGCCTTCGGAAAAATCATATTGCGCGGTTTTGATCGGCTGGGCCAAATGTGGCAGCAAGGCTTCAAAAGCATCCGGAGTTTTGACCAGCGCCACAGCCACCTCTTGCGCCTGTGCGATTGGAATACCGACGCCCCGGCACGCTTTGAGCACGAGCATTTGCAGCTCATTGGACGAAACAATCACGGCGCAGATACCGGAAGCCACCAATCGTCGCAAGCATGCCCGTCGACCAAATCTTGTGCCAGAGGCGCCCCTTGCGCCAATGTTATCCGGGTCCAGAGCTGTGATTTCGGGTCAAATTTGCTGGCCCCAAAAAAAGACAATTTACAGCGCAGCATATCAATTGGCGCCATATCCGCGCCGACAAGATTGTCGCGAATTTCCGAATATTGGTTTTGAGCCAAAGCCTGCACCCGCTGCACGGCATAGCGATGCTCCGGAAATTGAGTCAAAAACTGCCAAATTGGACCGCTATGACCCGATAAGTCCTTAGCAAGGGCATGGATACGCCTGGCAATATCAAGCGGGCTTTCCCGATCAGCGCCCGGCTCCGATTGACGCTGCCCGATGCGCGGCTCCAACTTAGCTTCAGAGACATACCAAAATTGCGCGCTGGCTTGCGGATCTGTGAAATCAATCTCGGTTGCAAATTCGCAATGGGCCTGCAAAAGCGCGCAGAGTTCTTCGCAGCTCATCTGTGCCTGCAAAACAGGGTCAAATGGGTTGGCCATGCACTCAGTCAGCCCATCCACCAAATCGCCAAACGGCTCGATCAGCCAGCTGACGGTCAACTCCTGCAAATCGCAGCTGCCGGCACGCGCGCGCTCCAAAATCGCATCAGCGGCGCCCTCCTGGCATAACCCGGACGCTGTCAGCCGCTGCGTAAGGCATGCCCATTCCTGCCGCAACGTGACAATCCGCGCTTGGTGCGTCGGGTCTGGGATATTCCACTCAAGCAAGTGTTGCGCGGCCCGGCGCGCCAAGGTCATCAACCGCTGAGCCGCATCTGCATCGATCTGTACGGCGCGAACCCGCGCCAAAGCGGTCTCTCGGCACATCATCCAAGAGTGCAGCAAGAGCGGGTGGGACACCAAAAACGGCGCCATGCCCAAGCCAGTTGAATTGCCGATGCCAAGTTGCCGTTTCACCCGCGCCGGAAGCGGCGCCCCCCCCATATGCTCGATCAAATCGTGGGTGAACGTGCGAACCAACCAAACTGTGAGCATTTCGGCCATAAAGGGCCCTTCAAGCCCCGGTCTCTGTGCAACGTCGCGCCGATCAGCAATGCCAAACTTGCCATTGCCATAAACCGCAGTGGTGCGCATCAAATAGCCGATCTGATGGATCATCCCCATCGGCAAAGCACTGCCAGCACGCAGGGCGCTGACAATTTGCTCAAACAAGCGGACAGATTTATTGGCACGCGACAGACACAGATCTTTTTGTGTGAACCTGCCCGCCTCCTGCAGGGGGGCTTGGCTGGACAGACGGGCAATCTCCGCAGCATCCGGCAAGCCATCGTAAAGTACAAAGGCCGCATCCCATGCCTCAGCAATCACCCGGTCAGTGCGCATATCCGGGTCAAGCGGCTGGGTGATGGCAAAGAGCGAGTAGCGGTGCCCGCCCAGCGTCACCGTGTAAACCGCCGTCCCATAGCCATCGCCATCAATCTGCCAATGCGGTCGGCTTATCTGGCTGCCATTCGCACTCAGACGGCGGGTCAATGTACGCAAAAATGACAGGCGCGAGGGAAACATAGACCCCATACGGCTCAAGCGCATCACCTCATCGGCTGGACGCAAATCACTCTGATCTATAGTAAAATTTTTCATGATTTCACAAAGGCCTCTTGCCAAAAATTCATCCAGTTATCCCCCAAAAGGCCCGCGATCTCTGTCTGTGTTATGCCTGCCGCCAATAGCCCTAGCGCCAAGCCAGGGAAATCGCGATTGTCGCCAAACCAACTTGGACAAGCAGGAAAGGAGACAGGCGATGCGGGATGTTTGCGCCAATGGCCATTGCGCATCCAATTCACAACGCGATCGGGTTGATCTTGGCACAGATCCGAGCCAATTCCAAACATCCCAGCCCCATAGCGTTGCAGCATCTCCTGCGCCATTTCTGCGAAGTCAGCCAAGCTGCAATCGCTGCCACCCCGCAGATGATGCGGGTAGAGTGAAAAACCGACCATGCCGCCGCGCTCAGACAAGGCCTGCAGCAAATCATGATGCAGATTGCGCGGCGCGGGATGCCAGGCATCTGGATTGGCATGGGTCACGGTGACCGGGCGGGTCGAGTAGTCGACCACTTCCATCGCTGTCTGGTGTCCCGCATGGGACAAATCAATGACAATGCCTACGCGATTCATTTCGTTAACCACCTCGCGGCCAAAGGAGGTGAGCCCGCTGTCCTTGGGTTCGAAACAACCGGCACCAAGAAGCGATTGCTGATTATAGGTGATCTGGCAAAAGCGAATGCCCAATTGCGCAAGGATCTCAACACGGCCAATATCCGCCCCAATCGCCAAAGGATTTTGGAGGCCGAACAAAATAGCGGTTTTTCCCACTGCATTGGCCGCCCGGATCTCTTCGCACGTCACTGCGCGAGCAATTAAATCGCTGCAATCCTCGAACCAACGATTCCAAACTTGAAGGTTTTGCACCACCCCAAGAAAGTCTTCATGGTATCCAACAGTCACATGGACGGCCGATAGGCGCCCAGCGCGCATTTGCTCAAAAACAGCGCGGCTGGGGGCAATATATTGGAGGGCATCTATAAACATGCACCAAGGGTAATTTATCGCAGCAAATTGGCAAGGTCTTGTGCGACATCAACCTTTGCAATTGCGCCATCACCCCAAAAGGGCTCACATGTCGTAGCTAGCCGTGTCGCCAGTAGCGGTACAACGGCAACAGCTCTTCTTGCTCAGCTTCCAAAATGCGCCCGCCAAAGGCCAATAGAAATTCATTAATCTGACGCGCTGTCATTTTAGAAGCCTGAGCACCAAGTTGGGGCACCGCCCGATCTCCCATCGCGTGCAGATAGGCCGAAAGGTCGCGCACTGGTAGAACAATATCTTCCAAAACCGGAACCGCGCCCTCTGGGTTGGGTTTGGCCACCAATTGCTGAACCCCGCTGCGGGTAAGACGCAGGGTGACCTGCAGATGAGACGCGGCGCCCGCATACGGTTGGAAATCTTCCAGTCGCAAACCCGGCAGGTCATAAAGGAACCAATCGCGCCGGACCGGCCGCCACTGGGCGGCGCGCAACAGCTCCTCACCCAATTCGGCAAGGTTCTCGCGCAGCCAATCGTCACCGCCATTGGCCTCCAGCGTCAAACGATGTCCCGGCGCTTGCAGCATCACCGAAAGCAAGCGCACCGTACCAGCAGAGGTCAATTCGCCCGAAAATGTCAAAAAGGAGACATTCTGTTGTAAACTGCTCATCGTATCGCCCCAAAGTTAATAAAAGCTCCATGACCCGAAAAGTTCTAACAATTGATTAAAGGCGCCCGGCGCACCGCTAAAATTGAGCAATAAATTGCGCTGACCCGAGGATGCGCCACGACGCATCGAAGGAATACTGTGATTGCACCAAAGTTGTTTTGACCTGAAGCAAAAAACATGGATAAACTCCCGGTATCGCGGCCCAAAGGTCCAGGGGCGTGGCCGGTTATTCAACGAATGATACGGAAAATTAAAAATAAGGGTCAATAATTGGCAGGTGCCAATACTCACAACGAAGGGAAAAGAAATGTCTGATATCAACTATGGCGATCCAAACGCCACGCCCCCAATGGGGCAGGCAATTCCATTAGGATTGCAGCACGTTTTGGCGATGTTCGCCTCGAATGTGACGCCGTCTATCATCGTAGCCGGTGCTGCAGGTCTAGCCTTTGGGGGTGCCGAGCAGGTCTACCTCATCCAAATGGCTATGCTCTTTGCCGGTGTGGCAACCCTGTTTCAAACTGTTGGCATGGGCCCAATTGGCGCGCGTTTGCCCATTATGCAGGGCACAAGCTTTGCTTTTGTTGGTGTTTTGGCCGGTGTTGCTGCAACCCAAGGATTGAGCGTGGCGCTGACGGCCTGTTTAATTGCTGGCATTATTCACTTTGCTCTGGGCAGTGTGATTCAGAAATTGCGCTTCATGTTCCCGCCTTTGGTTACAGGTCTGGTGATCTTGGCGATTGGTCTCTACCTGATCCCTGTTGCGATTAAATATGCAGCCGGTGGCGCGGCTGAGTTCCAAATGGCCGCTGAAAGCTTCGGATCTTTAAAGCATTGGACTGTGGCCTTGACCGTGGTGGTCGTCTCTTTGGCATGTAAATTCTTGACCAAAGGCCTGATATCCAATGCAGCGGTTTTGATCGGCCTGATTGCAGGCTACGTTGTCGCCTATTTCGCTGGTATGGTTGGCTTCGGCGGTGTCGCAAAAGCCGCTTGGTTCCAAGTGCCGACTGTCATGCCGTATGGATTCGAATTCAGCATGGGCGCAGTTATCGGTGTCACATTGGTGTCTGTGGTCTCTGCCATCGAAACTGTCGGCGACGCTTCGGCGACAACCAAAGCCGGTGCAGGCCGCGATGCAACTGACGAGGAAATCGCCGGCGCGACCTATGCCGATGGTCTGGGTACCGCGGTTGCGGCCGTCTTTGGCGGCTTGCCAAACACATCCTTCAGCCAAAACGTGGGCATTGTTGGCATGACCGGCATTATGTCGCGTCATGTGGTGACAATCGCAGGGACTATTTTGATCATCTGCGGATTGATCCCAAAAATCGGGGCCGTGATCTCCTCGATGCCTTTGCCTGTTCTCGGCGGCGGCGTGATCGTGATGTTCGGAATGGTGGCAGCAGCCGGCATGAATATGTTGACCGAAGTCAAAATGTCACGCCGGAACATGATTATTATTTCTGTGTCACTTGCGGTCGGTCTAGGGCTTAATTTGGTGCCAAGTGCTGTGCAATATTTGCCTGGCATCTGGAAAACTTTGGCAACCTCTGCTGTAGCGCCAACAGCTTTACTGGCAGTTGTCTTAAACTTGATGCTACCACAAGACGACTGATAAACCGCGTGAAACGCGATATGGTAGCCCCCGCATCGAAAGATGCGGGGTTATTTTTATGGGTCAATTGGAAGTGTCAGCTGACGGGCGGAAAGCGGAAGCGCTCAGCCACCACGGTCCAATCCATCTGGTTGCGCACGTATTGCTGCGAAGCCTCAAACGGCGGGTTGTAATCCCAATGCTCCGATGCGCCGGCCTGCATCGCCGCATTCAGCGCAAAACGATTTTTCTGAGTGGCCATCACCTTGTCGCGCAGGGCTGCACTGTCCCACCGCTGAGCAACCTCTTGTGCAAACCCATCTGCGATGACCGCATAGGCTGGATGGTCGGCCAAGTTTTCAAGCTCCCAAGGGTCATTGGCCAGATCATACAACTGCGCCAGATCACTGTCGCAATGAATATATTTCATATCGCCACGGCGGATCATAAACACGGGATGTCCGGTCATCTCGGCACAATACTCGCCAATGGCCTCTGAGACTCCATCGTCCTCGCCCCGCGCCAAAGGCATCAACGAACGCCCATCCACAGGCATGCCAAACATATCCGCGCTTCCGCCGCCGATTTCGACCATTGTCGGCAACAGATCCACCAGAGAACAGGCATTTGCGGTCTGCCCCTGTGCGACGCCAGGGCCGGCCATAATCAAGGGCACGCGCGCAGAGTGCTCAAAGAAGTTCATCTTATACCATAGGCCTTTTTCACCCAACATATCGCCGTGATCTGCGGTGACGATGATGATGGTATTGTCCAGTTGCCCCATCTCCTCAACCGTTTGGACCAGAGTGCCGATCTTGCTATCAAAATAACTGACATTGGCGTAATAGGCGCGGCGCGCACGCCGGACTTCTTCCTGTGTCAAAGGCTTGGAATAGGCCTCGATCCCCTCCAACACCCGTTGGCCAAAGGCATCGGTTGCATATTCGGGATGACACGGCAGATCAATTTCTTCGTCGTCATAAAGATCCCACCACTCGGGCCGCGCCACATAAGGATCATGCGGATGAATGAAAGAGGCCACCATACACCAAGGCTTCGCCCCATCACGAGCATAATCAAATAGCTTGCGCCTGGCGGCAAATTCTACCTCATCATCATAGTCAATCTGAAAACTGGCCATGGCTTG
>Ga0206127_1004000_pt1 | contig 13217 bp, 18 predicted proteins | sample Helgoland_Spring_6_FD_148646 | JGI IMG/M metagenome (GOLD analysis project Ga0206127, IMG submission 148646) | Pelagic subsurface seawater microbial communities from Kabeltonne, Helgoland, North Sea - Helgoland_Spring_Bloom_20160419_1 | ecosystem: Environmental > Aquatic > Marine > Epipelagic ...
ATGGTGACTACCCGCAAGACATCAAGTTCGAGCTGGTTAAAGACAAGACAAGCCTGATTGACAAATACAACATCGGTGACCGCGTTAAGGTGTTCATCAACATCCGAGGCCGAGAATGGAAAGAGAAATATTTTGTCAACCTGGTAGCGTGGAAGCTCGAGGGCCAAGAGATGGCATCAGCTCCGGTGGCAGCACCCGCAGAAGCAAGCGCAGAGGAAGCAGAGGAAATCCCATTCTAGGACTAATGAAGGCTTTCATCTACGGACACCCAAAGCCTCAACCCCGTCCCCGTGCATTTGCGCGGGGCGGCAGGGCTGGTATCTACAACCCGAGCAACGCGGATGAGTGGAAGGCTCAAATTGCTCATGGGCTCGTGAGGTATGCAAACAGTGATCTAAGAAACCCGTTCTTTCTCAGGCTCGATTTTTACCTTCCCAGGCCCAAGTCACACTACAGGACTGGCAAATACGCGGGCATTCTGAAGGACACAGCGCCATTTCAGCATATCAGCACGCCCGATATTGATAACCTCACTAAGGCCGTCATGGACGCTATAACGGTGCTTAATATCTGGAAAGATGACAGCCAGGTAATGTCAGTGCATGCTTGTAAGAGTTGGAGCGAATCGCCAGATATGGCAGGAGTTGATATTACAATTAAGGGGCTAGAAATAGAATGAGAGATTTGAATTTATATAATTACAAAGCAAGGTGCAAATCTGTCTATGACGGGGACACCGTAACGCTCGATATTGACCTTGGCTTTAGTACATGGAAGATTCACCAGAAGGTTCGCCTGCATGGTATCAATACGCCTGAAATACGCGGCTCTGAGAGGTCCGATGGCCTCATATCAGCTGCAAGGTTGCGCGAGCTAATAGATGGCAAGGAGGTGGTTCTATTGAGCCACAAAGATAAGGCTGGCAAATACGGGCGCTGGCTCGGAACTATTTACCTTGGCGATATTAATATTAACCAACTATTGCTCGACGAGGGCCTGGCTACGATTTATGAGTAAATAAAACAATAAAACAAACACAATGAATTGGATAAACATACATACAGACACACTAAGAACCGAGGACTTCCTTGGCTCAGAACCAACCGAGAGAGCCACTTGGCTTAGTCTCCTGGCTTGGTGCTGCGCTCAGGAAAACGGAGGCGTAATAATCGACTGCAAAGGCTGGAAAGACCGCATGTGGCAACAGCTCTGCGGAGTGACTAAAAGCGAGGTAGAAACCAAGAGCTTTCTGTTTGGTTTCGAGGGTGACAACCTTGTAGTTAATTACTACCCAGATGATGCCGAAACTAAGGTTAAAACACTGAGGGAAAACGGCAGAAAGGGCGGAAGGCCAAAAAAACGCGTTCCGCAAGTCGTTGATAATAAGGAAGAAAAACCTCAAGGTTCTGCTTTGGTTAACCAGATGGATACGATTTGCTTAAACGAAAAGGAAAGAAAGGAAAGGAAAGGAAAGGTAAAGAAAGGTAAGGAAAAGAAAGATAATAAGGAGCCGGTCGCTGCGCTCCCTTTTTTATCTGATGAGTTTGCCGAGGCATGGGCTGATTGGCAGACATATTTGAAACAGAAACGCAAGACACCGACGAAACTCACAACCACGAAACAAATAAACCAACTAAAAAAACTAAATGAAAAAGATGCAATCGAAACAATCAACCGATCAATCCAAAACGGATGGCAAGGGCTATTCCCAAGCAATGAAAAACATAGCAAGCTCTCTGGACGCGCTAATAGCGGCAGCGCCAGAGGTGACGCCGGAGCCGGAGAAGGCATCAGTGTTCCCATCCTCTAAGGCCATGCGTGAACACTTATCCGAGAGAGGCTTTCCACAGAGGCACATCAATGCGCTTGGCGGCATGAATGGTCCAGGCCTTGCCAAGGCTCAGGAGCTTGAGCAGAGAGCCACGGGCAGGGATTGTATGCTCATTCTCTGCGGTGATCGAGGCCCAGGCAAGACGCAGATTGCGACCTATTGGGCGAGCAAGATCAAAAACACGCGTTACTTCCGAGCTCATGACCTGATGCGGGCCATTAGGGGTGAGTTTAGCGATGACAAGCACGACGCGGCTGCGGCTAAGGAAACAATGGCAAACGCAAAAGCGTGCGCCTTCCTGGTCCTTGACGAGTATTCTGAGCTTGCTGGCAGCGAATATGACAAGCGGACGCTTACCAACTTGCTGGATCACCGCTATGGCGAACAGCGCTCGACGGTGATCATCACCAACACGCCGATTGAGCAAGCGCCGGCTGAGGTTGGCAGGAGCGCATGGAGCAGGTTTGAGGAAACGGGCGGCATCGTTCATTGCAACTGGGCAAGCTACAGGGCTGGAAAGGGGGCAAAATCATGAATGGAAGAGGCTTAACACCGATTAGCGAGGATATTTCGCAAATAAAGGGCATTATAAGAGCCGTGGCATCAATCTGGGGTATAGAGTCCAAAATCATATTAGGACGCACTAGAAGGCAACCTCATGCCTTTGCGAGGCAAGTCTGCATGGCGCTCGCATACCAGGAAACGAGTTTGAGTTTAAACCAAGTTGGCGAGTGTTTTGATAATCGAGATCATGGCACGGTTATTCATGCCATCAAAGCGGTCAATGAGGCGCGGAAATATCCACACATCGGGCCGCTGATTGAGCAGGTAATGGCAAAGATAAAAACCGAGGGGCAGCATGTTTAGTCTAGGAGAGCCACTAAAGGTGCTTATTGCTTGTGAATACAGTGGCGCGGTGCGTGATGCGTTCATCAAGCGAGGGCATGAGGCTATGAGTTGCGACCTGCTGCCAACTGATGCACCAGGACCGCACTACCAAGGCGACGTGCGCGACGTCCTCGACTACCCTTGGGATTTAATGATTGCACACCCGCCATGCACACACTTGAGCGTGTCCGGCGCTGCATGGTTTAAAGAAAAGCAAATGGATGGCAGACAGCAAAGCGGCGTATCATTCTTTATGCAGTTAGCGAAGGCAGACATTCCCATGATAGCGATAGAGAACCCAGTGTGCATCATGTCGAGCATGTGGCGCAAACCAGACCAGACGATTCAGCCGTGGCAGTTTGGACATGGTGAGACAAAGGCAACGTGCCTGTGGCTGAAGGGGCTGCAACACCTCAAACCAACCAACATCGTCGAGGGCCGAGAGCAGCGCATTCACATGATGCCACCATCAGAAGACAGGGGGAAAGAACGCAGCAAAACATTCCAGGGGATAGCTGATGCAATGGCTGATCAATGGGGCGGCATGTATAACAACTGTAATACAAAAATAAAAACCGAGGCATAACATTTAACGCCCCCTAGGTATGTTTTTCTGGAAAAGAACACCATAGGGGCGGGTAGGCATTTAGAAAATTATAATTATGAAGCCAATTAAAACCATTACCGTCCTCGGGCATAAAATCAAGATTGAATATACCACCTGGGATGACGGGCAATGGGGTTCATGTGACCTGGACAACAAGTCAATCAAACTCTCGCGCCAATGCCTGAAGGATGACGAGCAGCACTGGGCAACGCTAATTCATGAGGTTACTCATATGATTTTCGGCATGGCTGGCATAGCATATATGGAAAGCAATTCGGAAGAGGCTTATGTAAGGTGCATTGATTCGCTGGTTATCCCTTGGGTTATGGATAACATTCACCTTAAAAATAAATGAATATTTACCTAGATAATTTGTGTAATTGTGCTAAAAACATCGCCAAGATGAATCAAGCGGGCGAAATATCCGAGATTGTTTTTACTCTTGCAGCAGTGCGAGAGGGATACACCGTCTTCACGCCACACACACACAACACAAAGATTGACATCATTCTACACAAACCAGGGCAGCCACCAATCACTTGTCAGGTAAAGAAAGGAACAAGGCTCGGTGACTGCCGGCGGCCAACCTACAAGGTTCTCGTTGGCTCTGCCAAGTCATCCAACCGGCTTCCAAGCGATACGCCACGGTATAGCCGTTATACCGAAAAAGACTTTGATATCTTGGTCATCGACCTTGGCGAGCATGGGCTTTCATTCTGGCGCATCGAGGATATCTGCCACCAATCAACTTGGCGGTGGAATGAAGATAAGCCTGTAAATAACTGGGAAATTTTAGACACATATTACAACAAATGAGCGATAAAAATAAAGACTCGGACATATTTCATTCATGGACCAGCAGAGAGATTGCAGCGATGCACCGAGGCACGGCATGGTTGAGGTCGATACAGAGTTATGATTGGCAGATTGAAAGGCACGAAACAATGAGGAAAGAACTGATTAAACCACTGAAAGGGATAAGATAATGAACAACACAGCAAGCAATGATATTACAGGTGATGGTATTAAGACCAAGGCAAGCAGCCAAGCATACAGAGATGGTTACGACAAAGCATTCAGCAAGCCAATGGATGCTGCAGCGATCAAGAGTAAGTATGAATGTATCGGTTCTGCAAACAGCTCAGCATTTAAACGCCCCCTGGGTCACTGGGTTCGATTCAATATGAATAGCCGGGGCACTTATGAGTTGTGGTGCAACCATGAGACGAGGCAATATTACAACAACTATTGTGACTGAATTCTATAATTATAAAAAACATAGGCAGCAGAATCAAGACAGTGTCCAGAGCTGAAATCTAAACCACTGAAAGGAATAGTATAAAGATTATGACATACAAAAAAAACGAAGAGGAGAAATGGACGCACGAACAGGTATGTTCAATGTATTCATACAACCCAGAAACCGGCAACATAAGACACAAGCGAAAAGGGGTGGGCATTCAGCACGGCTCAATAGCAGGTTCAAATAAGAACGGTTATATCAATATAAAAATAAAGAACAGGCTTTATCGAGGACACAGAATTGCATGGATGATCTATTATGGTGAATGGCCCGACGGATATATTGATCACATCAACCATAAGAAAGATGACAATAGGATCAGCAACTTGAGGCTGTGCAATCAAAGCCAAAACAAGGGCAACACTCCATTAAGCTCAATGAATACAACAGGTCACAAGAATGTATCAAAGCAAACATCAGGCAAGAAGGGCTGGAGAATCAGAATAAACCACGAAGGAAAGAGGCATGAGTGGAGCAGGGCAAAGCTAGAGGATGCAATCGAGCTGGCTAAAGCCAAGCGCCTGGAACTGTTTGGTGATTTTGCACATCATGGGTAATACCCCCATACTAGAAGACTACTAATAATAAGAGCAATTTGGGTTAGCGTCATTCGCTCGTTTTTCTACGCTTTTTACAAATCAAATAACCTAATACAAAAATTTATAAATTTATGAACGAACCAGAAATCAACTGCGCCCACGATGAGCTCCGGGATGTGGTCAACATGACAGCTCACCCTCGAAATCCAAACACCCATAACGAAGGGCAAATAAGATTGCTCTCCAAGATCATTAAACACCAGGGATGGCGCAACCCGATTGTAGTCTCTAAACGCTCAGGCTTCATTGTGGCTGGCCACGGGCGGCTAATGGCTGCGGAGCAGCTAGGGCTTGAGAAGGTGCCGGTGGACGTTCAGGATTTTAAGACCGAGGCCGACGAGCTGGCGCACCTGGTGGCAGACAATCGTATTGCTGAGCTGGCAGAGATTGACCGCTCAAGCCTGGCTGATATTATCGGGGAGCTTGATACGGGGAATTTAGACTTGGAGCTTACCGGCTTTGATGTGCCTGATCTTGAGGAGTTGATGACAGCAGCACCACCAGCGCCAGATGAGTTCCCAGAAATGAACGAAGATATTGACACCAATCATGAATGTCCAAAATGCGGTTATGAGTGGAGTTAATAAACCAAAATATGCCGTGCCTTCAATGAAGGACATCAAGGCAATAAAATGGAATGGCTTCAATGTTATATCTACGTTCTCCGGTTGCGGAGGTTCTTCGCTAGGATACCGCATGGCAGGCTATCGCGTCCTGCTCGCTAATGAGTTCATCCCTGCGGCAAGGGAAAGCTATGCGGCGAACAGTAAAGCAATTATTGACCCGAGAGATATCAGGGAAGTAAAAGGTTCGGAGCTACTTGAAAAGGCTGGGCTTAAAGTCGGTGAGCTAGACATCCTTGACGGTTCACCTCCGTGCGCTTCATTTAGCACAGCGGGCAAGAGGGAAAAAGGATGGGGCAATGTTAAAAAATACTCAGATTCAAGCCAAAGAACGGACGACTTGTTTTTTGAATACTCTCGGCTAATAAGAGAAATGAAGCCCAAGGTTTTTGTGGCCGAGAATGTTTCCGGCTTAGTGAAGGGATCAGCAAAAGGATATTTCAAGGAAATCTTAAAAGAACTAAAGGATTGCGGATACAAGGTTAGCTGCAGAGTCTTGGATGCTAAGTGGTTGGGAGTCCCACAGAGTCGGCAGAGGACAATATTCATTGGAGTAAGGGAGGACTTGAAGCTCAACCCAGTTCACCCTTCACCGTTATCCTATCAATACAGCATTAGGGACGCTTGCCCGTGGATACTAAAAGTGGTTCACGACACTAGCGGTTTATGGTCAACAGGTGAAATAACAAACAGGACTTCGCCAACAATCACAGTTGGGGTCAATGGTGTAAACTCAAGACACTTTCAAGTTCTGAAGGAAAATAAAGACGAGTCAAAAAAAATAATTACTGAATCACACAGCGATCTGATAATAGAAAAAGGGGCTTGCCTTAAAAAATACGCAACTGGAAAGGAATGGAAGAAACTAAAGCAGGGACAGTCATCAGATAAGTATTTCAATCTTGTGAGGTCATCACTAGATAAACCATGTCAGACGGTTACAGCAATGGGTGGCTCGCCTGGGTGTGCTAGCGTATCTCACCCGACAGAGTGCCGTAAATTTTCTATTCAAGAGCTAAAAAGAATTTGTGGCTTTCCGGATGACTTTGTTTTGAAGGGTGATTATGTTAAACAATGGGAACGACTAGGCAGGTCAGTCCCTCCGGTAATGATGTCACATATTGCGCAGACGATTCACGATGAAATTTTAACCAAGGTAACAGATGGAAATTCCTAGAGATTGGACATTCAAAACCGCTCACGTTGCTGACGAGTTTGATCGTCACGTAAGGGAACAATTGCCTTGGTATGATTTGACTACGGGGGTTGTCTCTCACGTTGCTCGGCACTACATCCCTCAAAATGGGTTAGTTTATGACATAGGGGCAAGTACTGGGAACATAGGCAAAGCCCTATCTGATACACTTAATGATAGGCAAGCAGAGTTTATCCCTTTGGATAATTCGGATGCAATGTCTGACATATACGATGGGCCAAGCAAGCTAATCGTAACAGACGCAACTGAGTATGACTTCAAGCCTTTCGATTTGGCGGTAATGTATTTGAGCTTAATGTTTATCCCTCCATCAAAGAGGGAGGTTTTTATGATCAAATTGAGGGGCTTAATTAAGCCTGGCGGGGCAATAATTATCTTTGATAAATTTGAACCTGAGGGTGGCTACATTTCGACGGTTTTATGGCGGCTTGCTTTGGCTGGTAAAGCGGCGGCGGGCGTTTCCTCTGACGAGATACTAGCAAAAGAGCTATCACTTGCTGGGGTTCAAAGACCACTAGCGATGAAAGAGGTTCAACCATCCGTCGAAATTTTCCGCTTCGGTGATTTTGCTGGGTATGTAATAGAAAAAAAATAAAATGGAAAATAAAGATAAATACTTACAACTTGAGGAAATAAACATCAGCAACATTGCCAAGAAGGTAAAGGCCGGCAAGACACTCACGGCATCTGACCGCAGGGCTGTGGAGAACTTCAAGCGCATGGAGCAAGGCTTGAGGCCTCAGCAAACTGAGTCAGAGGCAGCAAAGGAGTTTGGCGTTACCCGTGACACCATTGTGCGGTGGAAGAAAATGAAAGCGCCACTTGATGGTAAAGATGTTGATGTTTACCAGTGGATGGTCAACAGCAAGATCACCGGCGGCAAAGACTGGAAGCGTGCATTTAGAGAAGCCAATCCAGGCAAGTTTCCTAAAAAGAAAACGGCAAAGAAAGCGGCAAAGAAAATAGCAACCAAGACCGCTGAGCAGCTTCGCGATGAATACTTTGTTGAGCTTCAGGAAGCCAAAGAGGCAGGAGACGACGCACGGGAGAAAATCGCACTAGATGCTTACCTCAAGATTGATAAACAGATACGCGAACAGGAAGCCCACAATAAAAAGCTCGGCTTAGATAGTGGCGAGACATTGCCAAGGCCAGAGGTCGAGCGCATTCTTAAAAATTGGATTTGGGGCGGCAATGCGTGCTGCGATAAATACTCAAAACAAATCGCCCAGCGGCTAAGCAACAAACCGCCGGCTGAGGTTCACAAGATACTTAAACCAATGCTCACAGGCTTGCTCGTCTTTGAAGGCTTAAAGCGCATGGCTAAGGTGCCAGGTGAGATTAACCTGCCACAGTGGTTCATTGATTGCGTGCAGACTGAGCGAAAGTTCTACCTTAAACCATGAAAGATGAGGTCGAGCATTACGAAGAAGCCGACCCCATTGTTTGGATTGAGGAAGCCATACAGTTGGACTATGGTAACTTTAAACGGGAACACCACCCGTTATTACTTGAGCCATTGCGAATGGCCGCAACTAAGCGCGGCGGCTACGTTGGACTGATTGGCTCGGTCCAGCATATCAAAACCTTATGCGCTCAACTGATTCAGCTTTACGGCATGGGAACATCACCATGCAATGCCGCGCACTATGACTTGACTGCCGAGGCGTTAAAAGAACTGAGCGATGATAAGCTCATGCCGCTTATTGATAACACGGATAGCATAACTAGGATCATTCCAGACGAGCCGAGGCGTAGAACAAAGTTTTACACCAGCTCGCCACAAGGTTTCCTGCGCCTGCTATCCGCTGGCATATTAGCCAACAGAAACTCAAAGACATTAGAGCGCATCACGGCCGACGAATCATGGGCTTACAAGGATGACGAGTCATGGCTTGAGCAGATCCATGACAGGCAGAGTTCATTCACCTGGTCCTGGCAGATGTTCTTACCATCATCAGGCCAGACAGCGGGCAGCCAACTCGACCAACTCTGGCGCAAGTCGACGCAGAGAACATGGCATGTCAAATGCGACTGCTGCGGGGAGGAAATCCCATACATTTGGAAACTACCAGCGGTGAATGGCAAGGTGCCGCCAGGCGGTATGCGCTACGCATCGAGCAAGGAAATAATAGACGAGGAAGGAATGATTGACTGGGTAAAGCTCCGGGCCTCGGTTTATTATCAGTGCCAGCTTTGCGAAGGCAGGCTTGAGTGGAACCCAGCAGATCAAGACAGGCGCAACACGGAAGGGCGATACATCCAGATGAATGAGAACGGCGACCCAGATATTGAGTTCTACCACTACAATGCAATGGTCCACGTGCCTTGGCCTGAGCTTGTCACAAAGTGGAAAGAAGCCACTATTGCCAGATCACGCGGTGATTTATCAAAGCTTGAAAACTTCGTTAGAAAGCAGCTCGCTGAAGCGTGGAATGAATCCGATTACATGTCAGACGAAGTGCAAGAGAACGCCCGCGGTGGCTATCTGCTCGGAGAGAAGTGGGAACCGGAAGGCGGTGACGAGCCTCTGCTGTTCCTTACATGCGACGTTCAGAAAGATCACTACTACGTCGTGGTTCGAGCGTGGTGCGTTATCAACGGCGTGTTGCAATCTCGCCTCATTGAACGTGAGAAAGTTGTCAGCGTTGGCGCTATTCGTGACCTTGCCGACAAATGGCAGATCACACAGAACGGCATCCGAGGTTCGCGCGTCTTTATGGATGGCAACTATAACACAGGCCAGGTGCAACGCATCGCCGCAGATAACGGGTGGATGGTGTTTCGTGGTGACAAGGCAATGGACTTCCGACACCAGGACGGGCTGAGGCGCATCTATTCAGACGTTCAATACATCGACATCGGAGAAGGCACGCGAGAAGCAAAAGGCGGGCGCTATGCTGGGCAGGTGCGATTCAGTAAACACTCAGCATTGAACAGGCTCTCACTCATTCGCTCAATCAAAACAGAAGACGAGAAAATGGTTTGGACGTATGCCGACAACGCCGGCTCAGTCTATGAGCGCCAGATAAACGCATGGCATCGCATCAGCAAGACAGCGCCAGACGGCAAGCGGTTTTATGACTTCATTAACCGTGATAGCAAGGATGACCACTACGGTGACGCAGAGCAACAGCAAGTGGTATGCGCGGCAATGGCTGGCTTAGTTGGAGTGAGCGGCGCAGACAACAGCGAGGACGATGCGTAATTTTTCTATGATTGACAAATTACAAAATTAAGGCTTTAAATAGTTCCACAATATGCGTGCATTGCTCTTCACAGTCTGGCTACAAGCCGACAAATCTGTTACCGCTACACTGTCACTGCTTGAGCAGCTAACCGCAGCACAGCTTGAGACGGTGCAACAGGGCGGCGCTCGCATGATTAACGCCTCATTAAGCGGCAAAAGTTTCAGCTATGAACTGCCACCTAACTGGGGCGCATTTGATTTTACAGAAATGATTCGCCTGGCATATAAACGCATATCACTTGGCGGTGCATCAGGTGGTCAGATGACAGATGCTGAGTTGCAAACTTACGTGCTTGATGCTAACGACGAGGTGACCGACACAATGACGGCACGCATTGCTTTTTATAATAACCGCAGTTAATCATGGCAGTTTCACCACTTAAATCGACATACGGCAGAGCGAGCGCACGCAACACTCAACAATACCGAGGCGGCAGCAGCGAGTTTTACAGCGGCGGGCGTAACGACCAGCGCAGGCTCAACACCAACAACTTGTCAAACGACATTGCCGACATGATGACGGCACACCGCCACAAGATGATGCTTGGTGACAGTCGATACATTTACCAATCATTCAGCAGCATTGCCGGCGCAGTTAAGCAAAAGGCAAATTACGTTTATGGTGGAAGCTGGCGGCTGCAATCACTTAGTGCTGATACTGAATTTGCCCTTGCTGTTGAAGATGATTTTAAAAAGCTCGATCAAGCCTTTGACTTGAGGGGCAGCAACTTTGGATTTAGAAAGAACATCTGGCGCGGCAGCAAGCTGCTCGACGTGGACGGTGACTTCTTTGTGATACTTACCGAGCAGCCTGATACGGGTTTCCCTAAGCTGCAATTTTTAGAAGCTCACCGCGTTGGCGACTGGGGCGATTGCCGTGATGGATACATCAGCGACAACCCAGCATATAACGGGCGCAGGATTCTTACGGGTGTTATTGTCGACGACTACATGGCACCGGTGGCATACCGAGTCAAAGACGACAGCAGGGCCAAAGGCTTCCAAGATATTCCAGCAAACAGCGTGGTTCATTTCACCGATATGGAATGGTTCTCGCAAGGACGTGGCACGCCAACAATCGCAGCGGCAATCCTCGACTGGTATGATCTTAGCGAGACAAGAGACGCGCAGAAGATGAAGCAGAAAATCAACAGCATATTAACGCTAGTTGAATCAACCGAGTCAGGCACACGCGACATCGGACGCAATGCACTAGGGATCGGTGGCGGCTCAAGCACACCAGCGACAACCTACATGGACAGCGGCATGATCCGCATCATTAAGAACGGCGGCTCACTCAAAGCCCACACAGCAAACGACCCACCAGAGGGTTGGTTAAAGTTCACCCAGCTTGTCGAGCAATCGGCATTCTACGCCCTTGGATGGCGAAGAGAAATGCTAGACAGTTCAGCCGTTGGCGGTGCTGGCGTGCGTGGTTTCAGCGCAGACATTAACAAATCAATAGCAGCTCGACGCGAGACACTAGAAAGTGGCTACAAGCGGTGTGCTCAATACATCATCGCCAAGCGTGCCAAGATGGGCGTTTACTCATTACCTAAAGACTGGTGGAAAGTAACCTTTACCAAGCCGGCAGAGTTCACAGTTGACGAGGGCAGAATGCGCAAGGCAGATATTGAAGACCTTCGCGCTGGACTCATTACAGCAACAGACATCACAGAGCGCAGAGGCGAGAGCTTTGAGGATGTGGTAATGCAGCGAGCCAAAGAGATTGTATTACAGAAAAAGGTAGCCGAGGAAAACGGTTTACTACCTACAGATTTAGCAATTCTTACAATGCCTGGGGACGTAGTCCCTGAGCAAGAAGACAACAACAACAACAACCAAGACACAACAGAAGATGACCAAGACATGGTATAATATGACAGCAGCCGAGGGTGAAACCTCCGCTGAAATCAGCATCTATGACGCAATAGGGTCATTTGATGTTAACGCAAAGCAGTTCGTCGACGAGCTGAAAGAAATTAACGCAGACACAATCAACCTGAGAATCAACTCTCCAGGTGGATCAGTGATCGACGGCAACGCAATGTTCAATGCACTACAACGCCACCCAGCCAAAGTGATCACTCACATTGACGGACTGGCAGCAAGCATGGCATCAGTCATCGCTATGGCAGGCGACGAGGTGCATATGGCAGACAACGCCTTGCTAATGATTCACAACCCGTGGACGTTCTCAATGGGTGATGCTGACGAACTACGTGCAGACGCTGACTTGCTTGACAAGATGAGCGCAAGCATTCTCAGCTCATATGGACGCAGTCAATACGAAGCTGACGAAATTAAGAACCTCATGGATGAAGAAACCTGGTTTACCGCTCAGGAAGCATTTGACGCTGGGTTTGTTGATCACATCAGCACGGGCCTCCGCGCAGCAGCCGGCGATATCACAGCAATGGCAGAAGGTGCAGAAATCAAAGTGCCAGCAGAGAAGCAAATCGTTTCTCTGACCAAGCAGATCGAGGCAGTCACCAAGGCAAGCACAGAAATCTCCGCAGACTTGCTTGAGCAGGTTGTCATCAACCAGGCTCTTGAAGCTAAGGTTGAAGAGATCACTACCGAGCTTGCATCAGCAGCCTTAACAATGGAAGCCGCAGAGGCATCCGTCGAGAAGGTTGCAGCCGAGCTTGAAGCTAAAGCAGCTGAGGTAGAAACCAAGGCAGCCGAGCTTGAAGCTAAAGACGCTGAGATCGAGCAAACCAAGGAAATCACCGAAGAGGCAGTGGCGGCTAAGGCAGCCGAGCTTGTCCAAGTGACCGCACACGCACCAGTTGCCGACTTAGGCGACGAAGAAAATAACAAAATCTCAAGCGATGAGTTTTGGGCAGAATACAAACGAGTTGGCGACGAGCAAGGGCTTGACGCTAAAAACGTTTGGT
>Ga0206127_1004001_pt1 | contig 13211 bp, 9 predicted proteins | sample Helgoland_Spring_6_FD_148646 | JGI IMG/M metagenome (GOLD analysis project Ga0206127, IMG submission 148646) | Pelagic subsurface seawater microbial communities from Kabeltonne, Helgoland, North Sea - Helgoland_Spring_Bloom_20160419_1 | ecosystem: Environmental > Aquatic > Marine > Epipelagic ...
TGAGATTAATGATATAAAAACTGATGTAAGTATTAAAGATTTTGTTTGAAAGATATTTTTCATGGTCATATATTTATTCATGTTAATTTGATTTGCTATCACGTTATAATTTGCAAATATACTTAATATGCAACATTGTTGCAATAAAAAATTAGTTTAATGATAGGAATTAAAAATCATTACTTATTTGATGCATTTAAACCTAATCTTACGAAAGCTTTTCAATCCTAAGTAAACTTTTTAAAAACATATTAGTACAGCTCTTAATTTATAAATTAAGAGCTTTTGAAGATCATTCTAATTACCCTCCTCATAACAAGGACACAATCACGAAATGAGTTTGATGGGATATTAGAAATGGTGATCAAAAAATTAAATCTGCTTTTACCTTCTAAAAAAAACATCTATCTTTAATCAGAATTTTATAAAAAAGCTATGGCCACCTCTACCCAATCTGCCAAGACCCCCTCCAAGTCCAAAAAAGAATCATCAAATTCCCGACAAACTAGAGCTGAAAACCAATCTGCTACCATCGTAGACGAACGTCCAGCCACATTGGCTCAAAATAATATTATAGCATCCATGGGTAGTGGATCTGGAGCTCAAAAAACAGCCCAACTACAGGCCATTATGGGTGGCACTGCTCCCGTCCAAAGAGTCAAAGAAGACAAAACCCAAATAAAAGATACTTCCGTCGAGAATAATACAGGTCTGCCCGACCAACTCAAATCGGGTATTGAGAATATTTCGGGCATCTCATTGAATGATGTACGGGTACATCCCAATTCAAGTCAGCCAGGCGAATTAAGTGCCCATGCCTTTGCACAAGGCACCGATATCCATCTTGCACCCGGTCAAGAGAAGAACCTTCCCCACGAAGCATGGCACGTGGTCCAGCAAAAACAAGGACGCGTGCAACCAACCAAACAAGTTGGAGACGGAGTCAATGTTAATGATCATCAGGGCCTAGAGCACGAAGCCACACAGATGGGGCAGAGAGCTTTGAACCATACCCCTCAAACCGATACGCCTAATATCCAATCGGTCGCGGCACCTAGCGCGACCGCGCAGTTAATGCCCTTTGAAGATGATGTAGCCCTTAAGACAGGGAAGCCCATGAATAAGGAAATGAAGCAAACTGCTCGGAATCAGTTTGGTCTGAATGATGAAATAAAAAGGTTTGATAAATCAAATCTTAAAAAACGTCCGAGTCCCCCAAAAGCAAAGCGGCGCAATGCCATGAAACCTCAAACTCCGAAAGTAACTGCCAATTTGGCAAATGCGCTTGGTGGAGTCGCCGAAAAAGATAAACGAGGAGATGCTACTATGGGTGCTGTTAAACAAAAGGGAGATCCGTTAGGCGATGCTGCTTTGTATTCTGCTGTCGGAACGGGCCTTTATGGAGGAGCCTTAAGTGCTATCAATAATGAAACCCTGTATAAAACCCTGGGAGTAAACGATTCTTTTGATGCTCTCGACCCAAAGGGTGCAGGTGATGGAGGAGGTGTGATGAAAGGGCTTGCCGGAGCAAAAATTGTTAGCGGTGGTCTCCAAGCTGCTTCTGGCCTCCAAAAAGCTTCAGCAGGTACTGCCAATACGATTGATAATTTTCAAAGAGGTGGTTTCCAAAAAAATGGAAAAAAAGATCTTGGCAAGGTCAGTAGAGCAGGTATTCAAGGTCTATTAAATGTCACTAATATAGGTGGAGGTGTTTCGTCAGCAGTAGCTGCTGCGGAAACTCTAGGTAATTCCAAGACATTTACGGAGCAAGGCGCAAGTTTAGCCAGGACTGGTTTAGGTGGGGCTTCCGCAGCTTCTCAAGTTGCGGGAGGGTTTGGAATAGCTGGCGGCGCGTTAAACGTGGCCCAAGGTGGAATGAAATACAGGAAATCAAAACAAGCGCTAAATAAATTAAAGACCAAAAAAGGGAAAAATGAAAAATTTGAGGATGAGGATTATCTTCGAATGCAAGAGATCATGCAAAGGAAGAATACAGATGCCAAATTCCAGGCCGGCACGGGAGCGCTAGATACCGCAGCTGGTGTTGCTAATTTCGTTCCCGGTCTCGGAACAGCTATCGGTGGTGGTATTGCCCTTACATCAGCAGGAATTAAAGCGGGTCGTGCTGGATATAAAATGAAGGCACAGGATGGAAAAAATGCAGACTATGAAGCCTCTTTAAATAATGAACAACTTGTAAGTAGTGAAAAAGACAAGATTAACGCGAATAGAGATAAATTTGCACAGACAGATAAATTGAGTGGCTGGAATCCACTCAATTGGAAATCTAAGTTAGGAGCTAGATACGGACGAAGTAACTCTTATGGAAAGACCAAAGAGGAATATAAAACTAGTACTTCTGACGCAGTAACAAATAAAGCCATAGAAAGTGGAGCCAAAAAAAATGCTGACACAAAAACGAAAGGAAGTTGGTTAAGTAAAAAAACAGGTGGATGGCTTGGATCTAGTGGATCTGATAGTAAATATAAAAAAGAAGATGGTAAGCTCAAGAAAAAAAGAGGATGGTTAGGGGGACTTAAAAATGTCTTTACGGGTGAACATAAAGGGCCTAAAGAAGCCACCAATTCTAATTCATCTCCTGTCAATCCTATGATGCTTGCTCTGCAGCAGAGTATGCCTGGTGCTGGTGCAGTCGCATCAATTTGGGATGGTATGAAGGGGATTAAAAATAGATTCTCCGCTGGAAAAAATAGTCTTACAGAGGTAGGAGATGCCCAGGAGGAAGGCGCAAAAAAAATTAAAGAGACTGACCTTTGGAAACAATCACAAGTTGGTAAAGACGAAAGAGACAATAGACTTGTGGACAACATGATGGCCGATAAGGAAAAAAGAGCAATAATGTTGGGTGGAGATAGTGAAAAATGGGGTAAAATGGATTCAGAGGAACAAAGGAAATATCTTTCAAAAAAGGTGAAATCTTAATTACTTTAAAAATCTAAAATGAATAATAGCTAAATGGAGATAATAGATTTTCAAAAATATTTAGAAAAATTAAATTATTCTTGCCACTTCAAACCTCAGTTAAATAATGGGAAAAATGATTTTAAAATCGATGTACTAAGTATTGGTCTTGACCAACTCTTGCTGGATCAGTATGACTCCAACCCGTTCATAGAACTTTGTTTTGTTCCGGGTATGGAAGAGAAATTAAAGAAAACTCAATTATTGCAATATTTTGTAGGTTTACCTTTTAAAGGCTTTAGTATGATTACGGAAGCCATTATGCATGATATAAAAGACCTGTTGCTACATGTGAATTTCACTTTACACAGTGGCCATTTTGGGATGAACTTAGATGGGAATTATTTGTACTATAAACATTCTGGAATAATAGAGGATAAAAACGATAAGTCAGAATTTAACTCACTTGTCGACACCATAGAATTAATTAACTTTAATATTTATACTTTCGAACAAGCATTCTACGAAGTCATCTCCGAGCAAAAAACTTTGAAGGAGCTAATTGATGCGTAAATAGCAGTTATTACATTTCAATTATCCTTTTTTCTTTCAAAAATTGTAAATGTTTTCCTAGCTTTAAAAATTCAGCTAATCCATTCCATATTTATTTGAATTAAAGTGCTTAAATATCATAGACCAAACTTACCAAATCTTTTAGGCTTGTTAGCTGAACATAAATCACCAAACTAATTCAATCTAGAAGCTCTGATGTTAACAATTTTTTTTCACGGAATGTAGGACTCAAACTTTCAATAAGCTTCACGAAACTACTGTTTTTCTTAAAATAAATTAACAAGACCCTATTAAATCACCAAATCAAAGCTGATAGAGATAATTATTCAACCCAAGATTCCTAAACTTGATTTCTCTCTAAAAGTTTAAAGTTTTATTTTTGTTTTATTATAATCGTTACCTCTTTAAACTTAAAACTGGCAAACCAATGAAAAATCAAATCCTCCTTTTATTACTCGTCTTAACATTTAGCTGCACGGAGCAAGCTACAAAAACAGACACTACCCAATCCTTTGAAGTTCCCAAAACCGTTGGTTTTATGGCGGGCAATGAATCTGTCAAATGGGCCTTAGGCTCGGATGACGCTATAGACATTTGGGCTAAGTGGGTCGAGTACCACAACACCCAAGAAATTGATAAAATAATGGCCTTAGCTGCAGATAATATTCAGATCAATGGACCTGAGGGCGAGTACATTAAAGGGAAAGAAGCACTCAAAGGGTTTTTAGAGGGTTGGCTCGGTGCTGCTAACCCCAAGTTCAAACAACAATGGGCCACCGCCGTGACCGATCCCAACGGCAATGGGATGCAATGGATACACAATGCATATAAGGTAGACATGACAATTGATGGCGAGCTAATTACCGAACGCCATTTTGCGGCCGTAGGTGTTAAAGAAAACTTGATTCAACAATTTTGGATCTATTCTGGAAAGCTTCCAGCATCCGAATAATTCTACTTTTAGATAACTTAAAAATCCAGTTATATGCTGGATTTTTTTTGTTAGAAATTTTCATTTCACGCTTACCACTGTTGGAGAACAAATACTCTGTGTGAAATTCACAAATAACTGATTCACCTGAATACCCCTATTTTAACCTAAAAAGTTCATATTTTAACAGAAATTAACACTACCTTTGCCAAAACTAAAAAAAACAACTATGAAAAATTTATTGCTAATGCTCGCTATGTCAGTTGCGCTAATCTCGTGTCAGCCTCCAGCCGAAGTTGATGACCTAGCGTTATTCAAGGAAAATCTAGCGATCGCTCAGAAGTTTATGATGACTTTTACAGGAGATACAGATTTTGATTTGTATGCATCAATGATCCATGACAGTGTAACACATACTTCTCCCATGTACGGAGTAGGTGAAGGAGGTAAAGAACAATTGTTGGGTCAGGGTGAATTCTATATGAATGGATTCGAAAATGTGAGTTTTGAGGATGCTGTTTGGCTTCCAGGAGTTGATAATGAAACCCTCAAGGCTAACGGGGGCGTACGCGTTTATGGAACTTGGAAAGGTCAGTCTAAAGAAACAGGTAAATCTTTCGCCTTGAGCGCATACCATTGGATGGAGATCAAAGATGGTAAAATCTTTGCTACTGGCGATTTTTTCGATGCAACGGGCATGATGATGGCGGTTGCTGCTGAATAATAGCGGTTTAAATAAAAATTTTGATAAAGTCTTGCTTCCTGATGGAGGCGAGACTTTTTTTTAATATAAGATTTATACATTTATATAATAACGTTATAAACTAAAGTAAATCTTTGGATATTTTTGTTGCAAGAATCTCATACATTTAAGAAATGAAAAAATTATTCACTTTACTCCTTTTTTTTGCTTCTTGGTCCTGTTTAGGCCAAGACATAGACTACTACGGGCCTAAATCCTTTGGAGAAATTCTCGCTGTAAGCTTTGAGAAAGCTTGGACCCCTAGCGCCCTTTCTTCTATTAAAAACAGAAAGTACATGATCCTATTGGATGCCGCCAAAGCCAATGCGGTCACCTTCAGCAGTGATGCTGATATTTCGACTTTATCGATGACGCCTATCGCCAATCTGTACGTTTCTGGAGCTACTTATGGATCTATGCTCCGTAGTATCTTCCAGATGGTAGATCTCAACGCCCCTTTGGATAATTCTGCAAACGCCTTAAGTGGGACCTATCGACTGAATTCATTTATCCACAGCTATTATGCCATGGATGCCAATGACAATAATACTGCTATTTTGAGTGATCGAGGGACTTACTATATTGCTACTGCAGATAATACCGGATATTTAGGAATTACTTTTAGTACCAATGCCAGCGCAGCCACGATTACCGCAAGTAGTAAATATGAATATAATGCCAGCTCGGCTAGTTTTACTGAGGTCACCACATGGACTGATAAATATTTAAAAATCAATGGTACCTCTCTAGAATGGACCAGTACATTGGCGGATGCTTCTCCTTTCTTTTTGGCAGATCCCAATGATTTGATTGATCTAGAAATTGAAGCTGGTTCTGATTTTAACCCTGCATCTACCTCCTATCAGCCCAATGCTTGGGCTGCTTTTCCGGAGAGTATCAATCCTACCTCAACGGGGTTTTCAGACTTAAGTAAGGACCTTGATGATGCTTATCATGCGCAGTTAGATGCTACTACTGTGGCGGCCACCGCAGCTTCTAGCATGCTCGACGCGATAGAAATAACGTTAACCAATACCGGAGCAGAACTGAGGTATCCAAAAGCATTTTATTTGGCATTACGTGAAAATATGCTCTCACATACCATTGCTTCCACAGATGTATATGGTGCAACCTTAGGCGACCGCACCAATAAATACGTATATTTTACCAATGCTACAGATGACAATGGAGTACCCCACCCTTTTTTAGTAACTGCGAGCTTTGCTGCTTCCACCCGACCCAATCAATTGATTGATGTCAGCAGACCTCCCGGAGACGGTGAAGGTGGAGGATATGAAGAGCAATCCGTAACCCGAACGACCAAGGGGGCTTCTTATTTGATGAAAGTACCTCTAAAAAATTATGGATTAACAGATGCGCTGTCTGATAATGATTTGAGTGCCTATGGAGATTTGGGAGAAGATGCTGGTGCAACTATCCAGACCGTGTATAATTATGCCAGTCTAAGCTCAAATGGTGTAGCTGTGGATGGCGTTCCTATTTACCCTTCTTTAAACAATACCTTGCTCCATGCTTCAAATGCAGCAGAAATCACTCATGGCGGTATTCATGTAGGCCGAGGATTGGAATTGCATTACCATGCTGACGGTCATTCTTACAGTAAAAATGGAATCAACCTATATAACCTCGCTGATTATGAAGGACGCAACCATCCACCTCTAATTGGTATGGCCTATGACGGAGTAGCCTTGTTTGGAAGATATGAAGAAAATTATGAAGCTATGGAGGGATACAGTATCGTGTTGGATGAATACGGAGGACATGATCATGGTGATAATTTTGGCTTCCATTATCATGCACATACCCAAGAGGTAAGCAGCACAGGCAATAATGCTGTTACTTTTGATCAAAGATTTTTATTGGTCGGATCATGGAAAGGGAAGGTTAATGATATTCCTGGGTTATTGGAAGTGAAGACTGGTCAATTAAAAACTGATGCAATAGCCAGATATGCCGGCGCATCATACGATGAAGTCACAACAAATAATTCAGCCCCAACCATCTCAGCGGCTACTTTTTCAGTAGCCAATAAAGCGGCAGACGGCACATTGGTAGGAACGATTACAGCCAGTGATTTGGATGGTGATGCACTTACCTATACCATTAAAAGTGGCAATACCGGAGATGCCTTCGAATTAGGAAGTATAGATGGCAAATTGACTGTGGCCAGAAGTGGTGAAGTAGATTACACAATTACCCCCCTGTTCACATTAAGTATTGAGGTTTCAGATGGTGCATTGACCGCTACTGCAGACATTACAATAAATGTTACACCAGAAGATGACACTACATTGGGTATAAATAAAAAGAATAACCTCTTTTATCCAAATCCAGCAACAGATCAAATTCAGATCAACATCAATAATTTTGATAAAGCGGTAATATTCGAGCTCTCTGGGAAAAGAGTAATGTTATCCAAAAAGACCAAAATAGACCTCAGTAAATTAGATAAAGGGATTTATTTAATAAAAATTCAAGATCAATCAGGCCAAATTTACAAGGCCAAAATAATTAAGGAATAAGAAAACTATAAATTTGAGGGGGTACGTACAGTAATCAGTATATCCCCATCAAATTTATTGATTGTCTGCCTTGGATAATCTCTTATACTTCATCTCATTTGATAAAATAAAACCTCAACAAACTCTGTGGAGAATTAAGGACCATTCGTCTACTAATGAAAAAGAATCCATTCGAAATTAATGAGAACGGCCAAAAAAATCAATGCACCAGGCTATTTCACAGAGCTTCAAATAACCAAATCGAACCCACCCGCACATCTTTAAAGAAGATCAATAACAGAACTTGGAGATCATAAGGTCCTTAAAATTGAAAAAATGCCTATATTGATCTATGAAATTTTTAAAGTTTTTGTTATTGACTCAGTCTAACCTTTTCTCATCCCTTATTATAGGAACTCTGGTATTCACTTTGGGGTGCCATCAAACCAGCCTACCCAAAAAAAAATCCCGTTCTATCGAAGAGGTCTTTCAATCTTACCATACTTTCAAACAGCAGATCAATCCCATTGAAGCTACTAAGGCAGGTGAAAAAAGCTATAATAATAAAATTGCCAATTATATTTCATCTGATTACCAGGATTATCTAAAAGGACAATACGACCTGTACTTAGATACTTTAGGTACTTTTGACGCTACCTCCGTAACTTCCAGTCAATGGCTCAGCATACAGACCATGCAATGGGATTGTACCATCAAAAGAGCCGGCCTTTTGCAACCTCTTGTCACCATGGCCTCTCCCATGTACAACCTGCCTAGCTTCGAGTTAATGCCCCTAATACAAGTTCAATCCCTACACTTATATGTCGCTCAATTAGCGACCGGCAACAGTGTACATCCTTTCGAAACCATTGAAGATTATGATCAATGGATACAACGTACGACGGATTACCTCACTTTTTTAGATACCTGTATCATCAAAATGAAATTGGGTATAAGCCAAGGCATCGTTTTGCCAAAATCTCTGGTTCAAAAAGTGCTTCCTCAATTGGATCCTTTCATCACAGAATCTATTGAAAGTCATTTGTTCTATACCCCCATTAAAAATATGCCCACCTATTTCAGTTCAGCAGAAAGCGATCGATTGGCCACGACATATCGTAACATGATCAATGAACAGCTTAAACCCAAATACCTAGAACTTAGAGCTTTCTTAAAAAATGAATACTTACCTAAATCTAGAAATACCTCGGGTCTGGGAGGTCTTCCCGGTGGGTTAGAGACCTATCAATATCTGGTTCGTCTTCATACGACAACCGATCTCACCTTTGATGAAATTCATAACATAGGACTCACAGAAGTTGATCGTATTTTGTCCGAAATGGAGGATGCTAAAAAAAGTATGGGTTTTAATGGAGACATCAAAGACTTTTTTGAATTTATCAGAAATAGTCCAGAACAAATGCCCTTCACCCAACCAGAGCAAGTGATTGACCATTTTGATGAGATTAAATGGCGGGTAGCAGATTCCTTAAGCGCTCTTTTTAACTTGAAACCCAAAGCAACGTTTGAGGTACGGCGTACAGAGGCTTTTAGAGAGGCTTCTGCCAGTGCAGAATACGTCCCTGGATCAAAAGATACTTCGCGTTCCGGTATCTTCTATGTGCCTATTCCTGACGTCTCGCGCTACAATAAATATGCCGATGAAGCCTTATTTCTACATGAAGCCATTCCCGGTCACCATTTCCAGCTCTCGCTTCAACAAGAAAATAAACAGTTGCCTGCGTTTCTTCATCCTGAAAGTCTTGGAGTTTTCGTTGAAGGCTGGGCACTTTATGCCGAATCCTTGGGCCATGAACTCGGACTTTACCAAGATCCCATTCAATATTTTGGGATGCTCAGTATGGAAATGCACCGAGCCATCCGGTTGGTAGTAGATACCGGTATTCATGGAAAAGGATGGACCCGAGCACAAGCCATTCAGTATTCCCTCGATCATGAAGCGGAATCTGAAGCCTCCATCGTTTCCGAAATTGAGCGCTATATGGCCACCCCAGGACAAGCCCTCTCTTATAAAATAGGTCAACTCAAGATTCAAGAATTGAGATCCAGGGCGACACGAAAATTAGGCGATAAATTTGATATTAAAGCATTTCATGATCAAGTGCTCAATACAGGGAGTCTTCCTTTGATTGTGCTTGAAAAGAAAATCAATAACTGGATCAACACTCAAGAAATATAATAAAAAATTAGATGCTCCTCGAAATGATGATGAAATAGATTCCCTTATGTTTTACTAATTAATAATGATAGATATGAAATATTTAAGTTCCTTTCTCTGCTTTTTTTTGTTAATAACAACCCGTTGTAATACGCCCGATTCCTATTTTGAAGATGCATTATGCATTGATAATATATCCATAATTGACCTCAAATTAGGCCTAATAGAACAGCAAACCGTCATCATCAAAGAAGGTAAAATTCTCCAGATCCTCCCTACTGATCAAATAAATCTGTCATCCAAGAATACCATCATAGATGGTACAGGTAAATTTTTAATGCCTGGTTTATGGGATGCTCATGTACATTTTGCCTATATAGAAGAGATGGCCCCCAATATGTTTGATCTTTTTTTGGCTTATGGAATTACCAGTGTGAGAGATACAGGAGGTGAAATCAATTTTACAAGTGCATGGAAAAGGAAATCACTTCAAAATCCTACCTCCAGCCCACGCGTAATGATCGCAGGTCCACTGCTCGACGGTATGCCCAATGTATACGATGGAAGTGATCACGAACACCCACCTTTATCAGTAGGTTTAGCTACGGTTTCCGATGTCCGTAATAAAGTAAATGAGTTAGATAGTATAGGTGTAGATCTACTCAAGGCCTATGAAATGCTCACACCCGACCAGTTTAAGGAGATTATGCGATTAGCGAAAGAAAAAGGATTAAATGTAACCGGTCATGTACCGTTGAGTATGGATGTTATTTCAGCTTCCAATGCGGGGCTGAACAGTATGGAACATATGAGAAATCTCGAACTCTCATGTGCCGCTAACTCAGATGAATTATTAGCACAACGTCTAAAGATTCTAGCGCTGGGGAAAAAGGATATTGGCGGCGTTCTCCGCTCCAAAATACATGCCTTACAAAGACCCTTAGCCATTGCAAATTATGACCCTCAAAGGGCACGAGAAGTACTCGATGTTTTGGCTAAAAATGATACCTGGCAAATACCTACCTTAGCCTTAGCTACTGGATTCACTGAAAGACCTTTTGCACATCCCGAATGGCAAGAAACTTTTAAATATTTACCCGAAGCCATTGAACTCAGTTGGAAAAAAGAAATTGATCAGCTGCTGACTACTGCACCTACTCCTTTCAATGAAACCTACACCCAATGGTTTACCAACATGGTGGGCCAAGTACACCGCAACGGTATTGAAATAATGGCTGGAACAGACTGCCCTATTTTTTACCTCACTCCAGGTAGAAGTCTGCATGAAGAATTAGAGGTATTGGTGAAGGCTGGTCTATCTCCATTGGAGGCGCTACAAACCGCTACCACCAATCCAGCTAAGTACTTCCATCTTGAAAATGAGTTGGGTGCAGTGAAAGAAACCATGTGGGCGGACCTTCTGATTTTAGACGCCAATCCATTAATCAACATTAAAAATACGCAAAAGATTGATGCTGTAATTAAGCAAGGACATTATATGGGTCGTTCCGATTTAGATGAGATGCTCAAGAAGCTCGCCACACGATAAATATAAAAATCCAGAGGTAAGGTTCTTTTTTAATTCTTTGAGTTCTTCCTTAAATCTGGATTATATATCAGCGCCAGCTGTAAATATTTTTTACCATAAGCATTGACTCTTTGATAGAGCATACCAACCTGTACAGCCAAATCTGGTTTAAATTGATATCCCAATGCTCCATATAATCTGTTTCTATCAAAAAATGTTTGCTCGGTATTCACAAAAATTTCATCATAGATCCCTAAAAATACCGTCCCTGGCTCCATCACTTTCCGATTGAGTGGCACCGTCAACATCAATCGATAACGCAAACGATTTTTATAATCACCACTAACCCACCTCTGCTCCACGCGGTAGCGATGTTCAAACTTAACACGGCCTACTACATTGGTTAAAATAAACTGCTGCCATACACGGTGTTCTTTGGACAAAGGCGTACTAGAATCTGCTTCATCGTAAGAAGTCACATAACCGTATCCTGCCGTCACTAAAGCATGAGGAGCCAAATGGTAATTCAACCCTCCCCGTAACAAGAGCTGTTCGATATTGACTGGTGCGAGCGTATGATTACGGTATTGAACTTCTGTATGAAGACTCCAACGTTCCTTTATCTTATTTTGCCCAAAATACATCAGCCAATTTCCTATTTCATCTGACTGAGAAAAAGCCGAAGAGATAGTAAAAAAAAGCAGTATTAGAAGCTTAATCTTTGGACCAATACGCATAGAAATTATATAAATGACACAACTCCAGTATGCACATCGTACATAGCTCCCACAATATCTATTTCTCCATTTTCGTAGAGTTCATTCAGCACTGGACTGTCACTTTTGATTTTAGCTACAGTAAGGGCTACATTTCTATCAGCAACCTCCTGTACATAAGCAGCATTCTTTGAACTTTTATCTTCATAGTGTCCCGTGACCGTATCCATAGCCGGCTGAATATTAGAAAGCATTTGGGTTAAGTTACCGAGTTCTACATGATCACAAGCTCCCTTTACCGCTCCACAGCTGCTATGTCCCATAACTACAATTGCCTTAGAACCTGCCGCTTTACAAGCAAATTCTAAGCTGCCTAGTATATCCGTATTCACAAAGTTTCCCGCTACGCGCGCATTAAATATGTCGCCCACTCCTTGATCAAAAACATATTCTGCCGGTACCCTCGAATCAATACAGCCCAAAACTGCAGCAAAGGGGTATTGACCAGTTCCTGTTTGTGCCACTTGCGTTGAAATATCTCTTTGAATGGTCTGATTGGCTACAAAACGCTGATTACCTTTTTTCAATAATTCAATAGCCATTTCTGGAGTAATGGAGGCCTGACTTTCTGCCGTCTGTACAACCGTATTATCAATATTATTAATCATAATCTTCTATTTAAATTTCTTTAGTTTCAATTATTGTGTTCTGCTTTTTTATAGTCTCAAATAAATTATTTTGTGCATTTTTATTTTTTTCCTGAACCAAACCTGTCCAATTCACAGTAATATCCCTGTTTTCGGCAGTTAATTCAAAATTTGAAATGATCTCTATCACATCAGGATGAATACTTACTGTTTTACTGGCATCAATGATCACATTGCTACCGTCCGGTAATTCTGTTAAGGCCTTTGAAATCCCTGCTTTATTCAGAAAAGTAACAGATTCAGACAGTTGAATTTTAATGGGCTCACCGGGCACATACGCATCAGCATCGAAAAAGTAAGCCGCTTTGTAATTATTCCATAAAATATGAAATATCGCCAATACGAGTCCAATAGATATACCTGTCAATAAGTCGGTAAAAACAATCCCCAA
>Ga0206127_1004008_pt1 | contig 13197 bp, 9 predicted proteins | sample Helgoland_Spring_6_FD_148646 | JGI IMG/M metagenome (GOLD analysis project Ga0206127, IMG submission 148646) | Pelagic subsurface seawater microbial communities from Kabeltonne, Helgoland, North Sea - Helgoland_Spring_Bloom_20160419_1 | ecosystem: Environmental > Aquatic > Marine > Epipelagic ...
TCCATATGAAACCTGCCCCTGTCTCCATTGTTGACTGCGCACGGGTTGATGATGAATGGCATGCAAGGTTCTCAGCGCTTGAGCGTCAGTACTTCTTTCGCCTTCTGGTGCGCCGCGCCCCTTGCGGGCATCAGGCGGGTCTTGTTTGGCAGGTCTCCAATCCTCTCGATATCGAAGCGATGCGCGAAGGTGCAGCTCACCTTATCGGTCAGCATGACTTTACCACTTTCAGGTCCAGCATCTGTCAGTCCAAAAGCCCCGTTAAGAACCTCGATGTTTTAGACATTGAACAGGTTGAAACCCGTTGGGGATTAGAACTGCACTTTCATGTGCGCGCACGATCGTTTTTGCACAACCAGGTGCGCAGCATCGTGGGCACGCTAGAGCGTGTTGGCGCCAGGACTTGGGGGCCAGAGCGGGTAAAGGAAGCTTTAGAGGCGCGTGAGCGGTCTGCATGTGGGCCAGTGTCGCCACCATATGGGCTTTACCTTGCCAAGGTGGTCTATCCAGACGACCCGTTCGCTTAATCGTTGTCCGTGAGTCCAGCACCCGCGCCGCCAAGGCGCGACTGTTCAGTTTCTGGCACATAGGTTTTGGCGGCCAATGCCTGCCACTTTGCCATATTTTCATCTGAAAGAAAAACGCGCGGTGGCCGGACGGGTTTGGCGAAAACGTCCATATACACAGTGATTTCACCTGTAGGTATCTCAACCGATTTGTAGGGCAATGAGTCGATGTACCCAACCCAAAGCGCATCACCATTGGGGAACACAATAGTGCCCTCACCCGCATCGGCCAAACCGCGTTGAATCCAGATAGCGTGATCCCTAATTACACCATTTGGTAAATCCGCAAGTGCAGCATTCACCAAGTCCGCGCCTTCGTTAGAGTCAAGCGCCAATGCGGCAGCCTTTGCAAATTTTGCCGCATGCGCAACGCCAGCACCGCTGCCACGCGCGGCTTTGGTCAAGACGCCCTCGACCTCAGTGAAAGAATACCCGTTCATGCCTGAAACACCGGCAACCACCAATCGTCGGCACCTTTGTCCAACTCACCAATCAGTGGTGCCCCTTGGCACAAGGTAATTCGTGTCCACCGATCAGATTTCGGATCAAACTTGGACGCGCCAAAGAACGACAATTTACAGCGCAACATATCGATCGGCAGACATCCAACGCCAACCAAGTTATCTTGGATTTCACCGTATTGATAACGCATGACCAACTGGGCCCGTTCAATGGCCAAGCCATGGCCAGACACGTAACGTGAGAATTCCACCACCGATTGATTCTGCAACGGCAACGCTTTGTAAAGCGACACAATTCTACGGGCGATATCCAGCGGGCTTTCCAATTCTGATCCGGGTTCAAGATAGCGATCACCCAATCGCGGCTCTTGCTTGGCTTCGCTAACGTACCAAAATTGTTGGTGTTCAGCAGGGGCGGAGAAATCAATTTCCATCGCCCATGAAAAATACTGTTCAAGTAGCACACGAAGGGTATCTGTGTCTTGGATTGCGCTCGAAAGCGGACCGATTGTGTCCCCCATCGTTTCGCAAAGGTCATCCACCAAATCCGCAAAGGGTTCGATCAATAGGGAGACCATCAACTCTTGCACATCTTCAGATCGCTGCGACATCGCAGCCATCAAAGCATCCAAGGGGTAGGTTTGGTTCAAGTAAAATTCAATCGAAGCTTCAACCCCAGTCCAGTCAGCGCGCAATTTTTCAATGCGCCTTTGGTGATCCGCGTCCGGAACGTCCCATTGTGCCAAATGCTCTGTTGCGCGTTTGGCCAATTCGAAAACACGTACCTTCTGATCAGGTTGTAATTCAGGGATCGCCCGCACGCGGGCTAATGCAGTCTCACGTGCCAGCATCCAATTGTTCAATAAAACAGGATGAGTCACCAAAAATGGCGCCATGCCCAGGCCAGTTGAGTTGCCGACACCCAAATGGCGTTTGAGATGGTCATCCAGTGGCGCGCCACCAACATGTTCGGCCAAGTCATGGGTGAAATTACGGATCAACCAGACGGTCAGCATTTCAGCCGCGAATGGCCCCTCTAATCCTGGCCGGTCCGCGATCAGCCTGCGATCGGCGATCCCGAACTTTCCGTTACCGTACACAGCTGTTGTACGCATCAGGTAGCCAACATTGCGGATCATATCTGTGTCGGGTTGCTGTCCTGCTTGCAGACGCTCTGTCACGTGCGCGAACAGGCGTACCGACTTGTTTGCACGACTAAGAACCAGATCACGTTCCGTAAAACGCCCTGCTTCTTGTCGTGGAGCGTTGGCGGTTATGCGATCTAACTCTGCGGCATCGGGCACGCCGTCATATAGGACATATGCGCTGTCCCACGCCTCAGCGATCACGCGGTCGGTGCGCATTTCCGGCGGTAAGTCCGTTGAGATGGCAACAAGGCTATAAGTGTGCCCGCCGAAGTCTAGGCTATAAACCGCACGCCCAAACCCATCACCTGACATCTCCCATACAGGACGGGTCACCTTGACCTTTTCAGCAGCAAGGCGACGCATCAAGCTGCGTAAGAACGACAACCGTGTTGGAAACATCGACCCCATACGCGACAAGCGCATCACTTGTGATGGTGGGCGCAGCGAAGCTGGTTTGGGGGCGACGAACGCGTTCATTTGCCTAGACCAAAGCTGGTTTCGTAAAAGCGCAGCCAGTTATCACCCATCAGGCCATCCACTTCATTCTGGCTCATACCAACAGCGACCAAACCCTTGACAATATTACCGAAATCGCAGTTGTTATTAAACCAGGTTGGCATCGCTGGGAAACCAGCATTGCTCGCCGAGCCTTCGCCATAATCGATTGTTTTCGACCAGCGACCAACACGCATCCACTCCACAATACTATCGGGTTGATCCTGACACAGGTCAGTCCCAATACCTAAATTTTCTGCGCCATAGCGCGATGCGGCTTCAGCGATCATCTGGCAAAAACTATCCAAGGTGCAGTTGCTCCCACCCGCCAAGTGATGCGGGTATAATGAAAAACCTAGCATGCCGCCTTCGTACGTCAAGGCACGCAAAACCTCATCAGACTTGTTACGCAACGCAGGATGCCACCAATCTGGATTGGCGTGAGTGATCGCAATCGGGCGCGTTGAATGCTCAATCGCCTCCAAGGTGGAACGATCCGCAGAGTGGGACATGTCGATGACCATGCCAACGCGGTTCATTTCCGCGACCACCTGCTTACCCATTCGGGTCAGACCAGTATCGTCATTCTCATAACACCCAGTCGCCAGCAGCGATTGATTGTTATATGTGAGTTGCATGAAACGAATGCCAAGTTGATGGCAAATTTCCACCAAACCAATATCATCTTCAATCGGGCTAGGGTTTTGGAAACCAAAGAAAATTGCAGTGCGCCCAGTCTCTTGCGCCAAACGAACGTCTGCCGCTGTGGTCCCTTTGAAGATCAGATCGCCATGCACCTCGAACCAGCGGTTCCACCGTTCAAGGTTCAGGATCATCTCACGAAAACTCTCGTGATATGCGATCGTCACATGTACTGCATCCACGCCCCCGGCCCGCATTTGTTCGAAAACCTTAGGCGAGAAGTTGGCGTATTGCAGATTATCAATAAGGACCGGTTTTGCGGACATTACATTGGTGCCCCTGATGAAATATATGCTGTTTTTACAACAGTGTAGAACTCAGCCGCATAAGACCCCTGTTCACGTGGCCCGTATGAACTGTCGCCGCGACCACCGAATGGCACGTGATAGTCAGTACCAGCCGTTGCAAGGTTCACCATGACGCAACCGGATTTTGCATTACGGCGAAAGTGCGTGGCGCGCGCGAGGTTTTGGGTCATGATACCAGCCGTCAAACCAAAGTTCGTATCATTCAAGGTTGTCAGTGCTTCATCGTAGCTATCGACCTTAATTACAGCCGTTAGCGGGGCAAACATTTCTTCGCGGTTAATACGCATATCATTATTTGAGTTAATGAATAGACCTGGAGCCATGTAATAGCCTTCAGTCGGCATTTCCAAACGTTGGCCACCGCAAAGCAGCTCCGCACCCTCAGATTTACCCAACTCAACGTAGGCCATGTTCTCAGTCAGTTGTTGTTGGCTCACAACTGGACCGATCTGTGTACCGGCCTCAAGTGCGTGCCCAACCTTCATTGCTTCAGTTGCGACCAATAATTTTGACACGAATTCATCGTGGACTGCTGAATGCACGATAAGGCGGGAAGATGCTGTGCATTTCTGACCTGTGCCCCCAAACGCGCCACCTGCAGCCATTGCCACAGCCAGATCGATGTCTGCATCATCCATAACCGCTAGTGCGTTTTTAGAACCCATTTCCATCTGAATTTTGGTGAGGTTTTCGATGGCTGCACGTGCAATACCTTTGCCAACCGGCACAGAACCCGTGAAGGAAATACCATCGACTTTTGGGCTTTTTACTAGGCGTTGACCCACTTCAGCACCAGCACCCATTACCAATGAAAACAACCCCTTAGGGATATCTTGTTTCACAATGATTTCTGTCAATGCAACCGCGGATGCAGGTGTTGCATTTGCAGGTTTCCATAAAACTGCGTTGCCATAACAAAGAGCTGGCGCGATCTTCCAAGAAGCCGTGGCAGTAGGGAAGTTCCACGGTGAGATAATGCCCACAACACCCAGTGCTTCGCGGCGCACATCGATCTCGATGTTTTCGCGTGTGCTGTCTGCTGTGTCACCCATTTGACGAAGGGATTCAGCGGCGTAGTACGTGAAGAACTGGCCTGCGCGGTAAACTTCGCCTTTGCCCTCTGCCAGCGGCTTGCCCTCTTCTCGGGAAAGCAATGTACCCAACTCTTCAGCGCGGGTCATCATCTCAGTGCCGATAGCCATCAAAACGTTGTGTTTCTTTTCGATTCCCGTGGCGGCCCATTCAGCTTGAGCGACGCGTGCTTGGTCAAGGGCTTGCTCAAGCTGATCAGAGGTTGCTTGGGCATAAAGTCCGACAACATCAGATAAATCAGAAGGGTTACGGTTTTCGATTTCGGAGCCACCAGCGACCCATTCACCTGCGATATAGTTTTTATTTAATTGTGTCATCTGCGCGCCTAACTGTTGGAAATTTTCCCATAATTTGCGCCACAAATTATCTTCAATCAATCGCAATTATCTGAAGAATATTTCAATTTACCTTAAGTATTTTCAGGAAGGATTTTACGGCTGGTGTCAGTTCGCTTTCGGGCAGTGACGCGATACTCACCTTCCTTATCTCATTAATATTAAATAACTTAAGAAAAACCAAATCGCTGTATGTCGACGGCAAGGCCTGTTCCGGCAACACTGTTATCCCTACGCCTGCATTAACCAGCGCCAGCAGAGAGATCGTAGTAGATGCCATGATCAACGAACTGTCTAAAATTGGTGTAAATTCAGGGTCTTGGACCATAGAACATGAACCGTTTGCGATAAAGCGATGCAGCGCAACATCGGCCCAAGTGAGTTGATCCCAGTCTTTTGCAAGGGGATGATCATGGCGACAAACAACACCAAATCTATCGCTAAACATGTCAAAATTCTTAAAATTATTTGAATCTGGAATAGTACCAATCCCGATATCTGCCTGGTCTTCATACAGAGCATGCAACACATCAGCCGAGGACATATCGCGCACGTCCAACCGCACTGCAGGATGAGATTTGGTGAAGCTTTCTATGACCGGTGGCAGAATTGTGTTGGCCGCTGACGGCGTTGCCGCAATTCGCACCAATCCCGCTTGGGACCGTGCCAATGCATTGATCATCGCAACAGATTTATCAAAATGAATCAACTCTCTACGTGCTTCAACATGGATCATTTCGCCCAACGCAGTCAGGCGAGATTTTCGCCCTGCTTCAAACAAAGGCGCGCCGATGTGGTCCTCAAATTGCTTAAGCATCATTGAAACTGCCGAAGGGGTCCGCCCCAGTTCTTTGGCGGCTTGCATGAGGTTTCCATTGTCCACGACAGCATGGAAGCAACGCAGCATTTCGACTTTGATCGCCATTTTTGTCCTGAAGTTAGGTCCTATAATTTCAGGTTATCTGAAGTTATCGGACGGGTCAAAACATGCACATTGCAGCGTTAACACCCCCGCGCAGGGCCAAAATCAACTAAAATTGTGCAGATTATTGCTCAAACTGTGCAGTCCATTCTGACAAATTCAAAAATATACTCCCCTTACGCGTGTAATTGAACAAAACAGGGCCAAATCTGTGCCGTTTTAACCGCACATTTCGACCTTGGAAATTTACGAATTGTTAAGGTATCTCCGAGTTTGGACCTTATTTAACATCCGCTGAATATTTGAGGTTTCAGAAATCAAGCAACCGCACTTTTTTACGTTGGCGCATTTGGTGGGCTGTCAGGCCATATTCGCTGCGCAGTGCCGCCGACATCGTGCTAGTCGAGCCAAAGCCAGAAGCCAATGCAACCTCCACCAATGGTAATAACGTTTCTTCAACCAAGGACCGCGCGTGTTTGATACGCAGCACCTTATAGAACCGTGCAGGGGATTCATCGAACACTTCGCGAAACACGCGCTCCAGCTGTCGGGTGGAAACGCCCGCTTGTTTGGTGATCTCTGTCATGGGCAACGGTTCGGAAATGTTGTTTTCCATGATCGAAATGACATCGCGCATTCTGTTGTCAAACAGGCTGGGACTGTCTGAAATCTTCTTGGGCTGTTCCGCAGTACTTTTGCGGAAAGTGTTCAGCAATAACCGGTTCCCCAGTTCCGCAACCTCTGGAGAAGACAGGTGGGAAGCGATCAAACCAATCATCAGGTCTGTCGTCGCCCCTACCCCTGCGGCGGTGATAATGCCCCCAGAGCTTTCGGACAAGCGCGCAGTCAGATTGGGATAATAGCCCGTCTCGTTCAACAACTCGATGTCGCGCCAATGAGTGGTGATGCGCCCCTCTAACCGCTGAGAGGACCGAATGTAGGCCGTTGCAGCATCAGACAACAACACAACGCTCAAGCCTTGGCGCTGCATCATACGAAGGCGCACCAGCCAGCTTGCGGCGTCAACGCGCGTTCCACCGACCACAATCATCAGATCAGAGAAACCGTGGTCTGGAATTGCAGGTTCTGCACGTACGATCATGCCATTGGCAGATGTGACCATACCCGGTTCATTAGAGGTGAACCGCCATTCAAAAAGCGTACCTGAGTGAATGTCATTGGCCAGCGACAATGTGCGGACAATGCATCCCAGTTCAAATTCATCGAACCCCTTTTCGACAAACAATTCAAATGTGAGTCGCTTGTGCGCCGGATCGCTTGCCATGCTATGGTTTGTCTTCTTGTCGGTCGGATCAGTCAAATCGGTGCTCGATTTTGTGCGCGTGACGGGTTTAGTGATATTCATGTAGCAATTTGGCGGCATCTGCCATCGCTTTTCAGGAAGTGCTGCGCAATTGATGCTGCAGATTGGTTGATTTAATGGCTTCGAGGCAACATTTAGCAACTGTCAGCACCATAAGTATCCATTAGCAACTCTCAGCACCACAAGTATCCATCAGACAACTTGACTTCACGGTATTCGCACACAATTAACGAGCGGTGAGGTTTCGAGCGCGGTTTTGCGCTTCAACTCCTTGAATTGAAAAAAGACTGGAATAATCTTGACCCCTGTTACTCTTCAATTTGTGCTTCTGCTTGGCGGGCTGATCGGTGTTGTTGTTTGTGCGAAGATATTCTTGAACGGTGCTGTTGGCGCGGCGCAACGGTTTGGTATTCCCGAGTTCATCGTTGGTAGTATCATCGTGGCAATCGGCACCAGTGCGCCAGAGCTGGCGATCAACGTTGCGGCCAGCCTTCAATCTGCTGGTGACGTGATCGCATCCAACATTGTTGGTAGTAATATTGTGAACCTTGGACTTGGTATTGGTCTGGCTGGTTTGTTGGTGAAATATCAATGCCCGTCCATGGCCTACCTAAAGGCTGCTGTGATTGGCCTGCTCGGGACGTTGTTCTTGCTGCTGGTCACCCTGATGTCAGGTCCCTCCCCCGCAATGGCTCTCTTCAGCCGCGCTGTGGCTATGGTTTTGTTTGCAGGTTTTGTGGGCTTTACGATCTGGACACTGCGCAATCCTGATTGTGAAGATGCCGACGAGGACCTCTCTGGCATCAGCCAATCCATTTCGATTATCCTCTCAAGCTTGGTCGCGGGTGCAATTGGCATGAGCCTATTTGCAAACATGACGGTCACCAATGCCGTCGGGGTCGCCACAGCATTGGGCATTCCTGACGTAGTCATTGGCGCGACGATCATTGCGGCTGGTGGCAGTTTACCCGAAGTGATCTCGTGCATTGAAGCCGCCCGCATGAAGCGTTCGAACATCGTGATCGGCAATATCGTGGGCAGTCAGATCTTCAACATTTTTGGGATCTTAGGGATTTCGGGCCTTGTTGCCTCTTTTGAGTACTCTCGCGGCGTAGCAATCGATATCGGCTTTTTGCTAGTGATGACGGTGATCTGGTTAGCCTCTTTCAAAATCACTGCTGTGCGCCGTGTGGTCGGCCCCGCGCTATTGGGCACCTATGCGATGTATGCCTGTTACTTGGTCTGGTTGGCCTTGGCGGGTTAAATCACTTAGCACCCTAGAAATGAAAAAGCGGCGCATTGAATAAGATCAACGCGCCGCTTTTGTTTGGTTTGCAGGGCGAGGTTTCCCCCGCCCTCTCTTTTTTTAGGCCAGATCGAAGCGATCAAGGTTCATTACCTTGGTCCATGCCATCTGCGAAGGTCTGTGCGAACGCTGCATCTGCATCGCTTTGTGCGAAGGCTTCTGACATGGCGCGCAGTTGTGAGTTAGACCCAAAGACCAGATCGACACGTGTGCCCATCCATTTCACTTCGCCGCCAGCAACACCTTCAAACGCGTTGTTGTGATCAGCTACTGGTGACCAGCTGACGCCCATATCAACGATGTTCTTGAAGAAGTCTGTGCTAAGCGCTTCGGCTTCATCCGTGAAGGCACCGCTGATTGTGCGCAGGCCACCGACAAGCGCAGTCATCTCTGGCGCTGTAAGCGTCAAAAGCTGTGCTTTGTCGACAAGCAGTTCTTCTGCAGAAACTGCAAAGTCCTTCTTGAGGTAGTTGCGGAAACCATCGGCGATTGGTTCAAGAACCGCAAAGCCCGCAACATCGGTTTGCTCTTGTGTCGCATCAACACGGCCTGTGGTGATCGCAACGTTGACCGCATGACCACCGTTTTTCGCCGCTTGCTCTACTGCTGCAGAACCCGCGATGACGATCAAGTCAGCCAATGAAACTGCAACACCTGAAGCGGCTTGGATAGCACGCAGATCATCGAGCACCTTGGTCAATTGTTCTGGATTGTTCACATCCCAGTCTTTTTGCGGAGCCAATGCTATACGCGCACCATTTGCGCCGCCGCGGTGATCAGACCCTCGGTAGGATGACGCAGATGCCCAAGCTGTTTCAACCAACTCAGCGATCGTCAGATCAGAGGTCATCACAGCGTCTTTGAGGTTGGCGACATCTGCATCAGACAATTGCGCACCACGCGCCGGAAGCGGATCTTGCCACAGCAATTCCTCAGCAGGCACATCCGGGCCAAGGTAACGTACCTTTGGTCCCATATCGCGGTGGATCAGTTTGAACCAAGCGCGTGCATATGCATCGTGGAATTTGTCCGGGTTCGCGTGGAAATCACGTGAAATCGGCTCATAAATCGCATCCATACGCAACGCCATGTCGGCTGTTGTCATCATGGGGGCGTGGCTGAGGGATGGGTCGTGTGCGTCTGGCACCGTACCTTCAGCGCCGATGGCAGTCCATTGTTGTGCACCTGCTGGGCTTTTGGTCAGTTCCCATTCCCAACCAAACAACGTGTCAAAGTATGAGTTATCCCACTGCGTTGGTGTTGGTGTCCATGCACCCTCGATGCCCGAAGATGTCGTATGAACGCCGTGGCCTGCATCAAGTGCGTTGTTCCAACCAAAGCCCATTTGTTCAATCGGTGCGCCTTCTGGCTCTGCGCCAACAAGAGCCGGATCGCCAGCGCCGTGGGCTTTGCCAAAGGTATGTCCGCCCGCAACCAATGCCACAGTTTCTGCGTCATCCATACCCATGCGTGCGAAGGTTTCACGGATATCAACACCCGACAATACTGGATCAGGGTTGCCGTTTGGCCCCTCTGGATTCACATAGATCAGGCCCATTTGAACAGCAGCCAATGGGTTTTCTAGATCGCGATCCCCCGTGTAACGCTTGTCGTCCAACCATACATCTTCGACGCCCCAATAAACGTCTTCTTCTGGTTCCCATGTATCCGCGCGGCCAAAACCAAAGCCGAAGGATTTGAAACCCATAGTTTCCATGCCGACGTTGCCAGCCAATACAAACAAATCAGCCCAAGACACGGCGTTGCCATATTTTTGCTTTAGCGGCCACAACAGGCGGCGACCTTTGTCGAGGTTTACGTTGTCCGGCCAGCTGTTGAGCGGCGCAAAACGCTGTTGGCCAGTACCCGCGCCGCCGCGGCCATCGCCTGTACGGTAGGTGCCAGCCGCGTGCCATGAAAGGCGCACAAAGAAGGGACCATAGTGACCATAGTCTGCAGGCCACCACTCTTGGCTGTCCGTCATCAACGCGGCCAAATCGGACTTCAGCGCCGCAACGTCTAATGTTTCAAAGGATTTTGCGTAATCAACTTTGCCACCGAACGGATCAGTTTGATCTGTGTTCTGGTTTAGGATTTTCAGGTTCAGCTGATTTGGCCACCAATCACGGTTGCCACGCACTTCGTTTGTCGTGTGAATGCTTGCGCCGTGCATAACTGGGCACTTGCCGATATTGTTTCCGTCCATTGTCGCTCTCCAAAATTGGGCTGCTTTGAAACTCGTTTATCAGATTCGTTTGCCACATTTAATTCGTAAACGCCGCTCAGCCTTCAAAATATTGAAATTCTCATTTTTCGGGAATTTACGTATGTCAGCGTTGTGGTTCAAACGGAATGTTTTCAGGTGTCACAATCTGAATGTTTGAAATGGAATTAAGCAAAATACCATTCAAGAGTTTGTGATGGTGCAAGAACGCCTGAAAGACGTTTTCCAGATCGATGCGCAAGTCATGATGCAATACAAAGCTGATGCGACCTGCACCAATCAAGGCCCGATTATCTTTGTCCAAATCATGGGCAATGTAGATATCGGGTGTGATTTTATTTTGCTCAAGCACATCTAGGATCGTGATGTTCCCCCCACCCATCGAATAGACTGCGCATAGATGATCCAAGTGGCCAACGGCCTTGTCCATCAGCCGTGCCGTTTCGTGATGCATGCCCTGTCCCCCCGTCACGCCAACGATGCGCAGATTTGGTGCGTGGTTGTTCAGGGTCTTTATAAACTCTGCCTCGCGCTCTTCCTCACCCAGGAACAGGTCGTTGCTGCGCGATGTCAGCACGGTACCATCTGTCGCTTGCAAGGATTTCGCGATCAAATAAGCCGCGCTGCGCCCTGCACTTTTGTTATCCAGCCCCACATAGGTGATCCGGTTGGTGCCAGTCAGGTCGGTAACCAATGTGACCACGGGAATGCCAGCATCGGTCAGTTGATCCACCGCCGCGCGGATTGAAGGTAGATCGCGTACCTTTAGGCAGACACCCTGACTGCCCCGTTTGAGGATGCGCGCCAGTATCGACAACACCTCAGCCTCGCTCATTTCCGACTGTAAAACAAAACGAGGGCGGCAAACGGCGGTGCCGATCTTGGGCAGTACTTGTTCAGCAGCATGGCGCACCTCGCGGCTAAAGCGCTCGGGGGCTTCAATCACAAAGTCGAAGAACATCCGCCGCCCCCGTGCAGACAATTGGGTTTCTTGATCTTTAAGTTCGCAGATCGCGCGTTCAACCCGCGCCTTAGTTTGAGGGCTAACATTGGGACGGTCATTTATCACACGATCAATCGTTGCAGTACTTAGACCCGATTGCTGTGCGATTTCTTTAAGGGGGAAACGATGGGTCATTGATGTATTATTGATGTGTTTTAGCGCCCCAATCAACATCAATCTGCGCCACCTTATGGTTGAAAATGAACGGAGAAACACCATGACACCCATGAATGAGCCAGACACCGGCTTCTTTGATCCCGAAGCCTGCGACCTATCCACGTTTGAAACGTTGATCGACCGGACAACCGATGTGGCAGGTTTGCCCCATGCTGCTGAGATTGCGCACAATGTCCCGACCTATGACGTGGCAGCGTTACGCGATGGGTTGAACGTCAAAGGCACGCGCCGCCAGATAATGGCCGAATGGGCCCATGTTTTACGCTCTGGCGCGGGCATTATCGTCTTGCGCAACGCCTATGCGGATACGGCCGTTTTGGATAAGGCCACCGCAGTTTATGAAAGCATCATTGCCGCCGAGAAACTGGCGGCAGGCGGCGGGGGCGATCACTTTGCCGCGGCAGGATCGAATGACCGCATTTGGAATTCCTTGCAAAAGCTGTGCGAAGCAGCGCCAGAGGTATTCCTGCACTATTTTGCCAATACGGCCATCGCAGCCGCGTCTGAGGCATGGTTGGGGCCAAACTATCAGATGACGGCGCAGATCAACTTGGTCCATCCGGGCGGCGGGGCACAACTGGCCCACCGTGATTATCATTTGGGGTTTCAAACAGCCGACATCAGTGCAGACTATCCAGCCCATGTGCATGACTTATCCCCTGCCTTGACGCTTCAAGGGGCTGTGGCACATTGTGATATGCCTGTTGAGAGCGGTCCAACCAAACTGTTGCCATTCTCACAGCTTTACCGCGCTGGATATACAGCGTGGAGGCGTGATGATTTCAGGGCCCTGTTTGAAGAACGCTATATCCAACTGCCTTTGGCCAAGGGTGATGCCCTGTTCTTTAATCCGGCGGTTTTTCATGCGGCTGGGGCCAATACGAGTTCAGATACCCACCGCATGGCCAACTTGCTTCAGGTCTCATCCGCATTTGGACGCGCAATGGAAACCATCGACCGTCAAAAGATGTGCAATCTGTTGTATCCATTCGCGCAAGACGCGCAGCGCACAGCCTTGCTTAGCCCACCTGAAATCACAGCTGCCATCGCCTCATCGGCTGAGGGATATCAATTCCCCACCAACTTAGACCGCGATCCACCAAAAGCGGGGCTTGCGCCTGAGTCACAGGCTGC
>Ga0206127_1004010_pt1 | contig 13195 bp, 8 predicted proteins | sample Helgoland_Spring_6_FD_148646 | JGI IMG/M metagenome (GOLD analysis project Ga0206127, IMG submission 148646) | Pelagic subsurface seawater microbial communities from Kabeltonne, Helgoland, North Sea - Helgoland_Spring_Bloom_20160419_1 | ecosystem: Environmental > Aquatic > Marine > Epipelagic ...
TTCATCTCAAAGGGGTTATAACCAATTTTAGTTAAACCTGCTCGCACATTTTTCAACAGCGGTGGCACCATCGTTACTAAGCGATGTCGAGAATCAGCGCTGTCCATAGGCTGCACGCTCCACAATAAATCATCGACAACGTTTAGACCCTCTTGCCAGCTTTCAGCCTGGTCACCCTCCTTCAAATAAATAAGAAATAGAACATTGCTCCAGGCTTGCTCCAATAAAGAGATTACAACCTTGGGAAGTGAAAGGCCGGCTACCCGTTCATTTAATGCTGTTTGCACCGCTGTTCGAGCTTGTTCGCTTTTAGCCTTACCATCCTCAGCGTTAATCGTGCGCTGCTCGACTAACCCGATACGACGCTTGTCCATATCAAGAAACGCCACAAAATCCGTCAAAACATCCTGAAAAAGACGGCTATCTCCATCAAATTCACGCTGAATTCTGGTTACTATCGACGAGACTTTTGCATAGAGCGGGTCTCGGTCTACAATGCCAGAGGCGACCCAGCCGAGACTGGCGCTGGCAATCTCATTCAATAGACGCCGTGCTGGATGCCCGCCTTTGGTAAAGAATGAGCTATCAATCATAGCCGCTTTAATAAAAGGGATTTGTAGCCGAGCAATAAGCGCTTTCATAGGTGCGGCTAAATTGCGGTCATCGAGAATAAATTGGAATAACATCGCCACAAGATTTAGCGCATCACTCTCTACCTGTCCGATACTCATCGGTTTAGAGGGCAACTTCGCACTCAGCAAGTTACTCAGGGACTGTTGAATATCTAGCTGCTGAGGACCAACACCTTGCAGAGCTGCCTGCAGCTGCTGGTCTAATTGAGGTGCTAGTGACAACTGCACCGACTGCAACAAGGTCATTAACGTATCTCGCGGAATCTGTGGCGCTTGACCGACAGCAACCAAACCACTGGTCTCTATCCCCGCAGTATGCTGAGGCAGGCCATGTAACAGCGTTTGTAACTGCGCGAACACATCCACTGTGCCGCCTGCCGCTGGCGGCTGTTGAATATTAGAATCCGCCCGTGCCGCCGTCGTCCGGCCCTTTGCTAATCCGGGTAATATGCCATTATTGACAAGCACCTCATTACACGCGGCATAAACGTCACCCAAGCCAGTCATCACATAGCGATCAAACAACTTGAACAGCACTAATTTTGCCCTGATATCCATATCCAATGTTTTGCAGACGCCAACAAACGATTGACAGACACTGGTTGGTCCAAAAGGATTTGTTTTATCGGTAACTTCCAAGGGGTGGACCAAGGTATCAATCCGAGTGGTCAACTGTGACAGTGAGTCGGTAAATTCGCCCTCTGCCTTGATGATCATCGTATCGGCGGCAACTAACTCCTCCAAGTCTTCATTAGCGATTAACGACAAACTATCGACTGCGAGCAGCGGGTCGTCCGCAGATGATTTAGCCCGGGGAGCATCATTAGTCAGCAGCAGCCGAAACCGATTATCCAATTCCTGACCAAAACACAGTTCCATACCGCGACGCTTAATTCTCACTTCTCGCATCGACTCAAAAAACATGTTTTGTTCAGCGTTATGCTCGGCTCTGTCAGCCAATTCAAAAAGAGCATCGTCTATATTGTCAAACAACGCTTGTAACAGCGGTCGCAACGCCTGTTTTCCCTTATCTTTAGTCTCGACAAACGCAGCAGGCATCCGAGTCAACGACTGTAATTCATCCGTCACCTGACCCGGCGCAGCCAAATGGCTATTGAGTTGGACAACTTTGGTAGTATTTTCAGACATTACATTCACCTGAGGGTCAGCATTTCTCCACTGACAATAACTTGGGTCTACAGAGCACAGCCCTGTGACCAGCCGCAGCGGAAAATCCACTACTCCTGACGGCATAGTATCGTATCCCCATGCAGTTGAAAGCGGTGAGATCACCAGATCGAGACATCGGTCACACGGTTTAAGTGACGTAGATCCAACACCTGACCAATCATCATCAATAGGAATCGGTATTTTCAACGGCACGAGCCGTGGAAAACTGCTAACATTCAAAAATCCCAATTACCCAATCAAATCTAATTCCAATGACCCAATACTACAATCTACCTGAATACGCAGCAAAAGATCTAGTGACGACCGTTGAGCGGGCATTAGCCGAAGACATTGGATCAGGGGATATTACTGCCCAACTCATTCCTGCCAGTCAAATCGCCGAAGCCACAGTCATTACGCGCGAGAGCGCTATCGTTTGCGGTCAGGCCTGGGTAGACGAAGTATTTCGCCAAGTTGACCCAACCGTTGTCGTTAATTGGAAAACGATGGATGGGGAACACGTATCACCCAATCAAGTCTTATTTGAACTGTCCGGCCCAGCTCGTAGCCTGCTAACAGGTGAGCGCGCCGCGCTAAACTTTTTACAACTGCTCTCCGGAACCGCTACCCTCTGCCGTAAATACGCCGACATTGTCAAAAACACCAATGTCAGATTACTGGACACACGTAAAACAATCCCGGGGTTAAGAAACGCACAAAAATACGCCGTAACCCAAGGCGGTTGCTTTAACCACAGGCTCGGCCTCTACGACGCCTTTTTAATTAAAGAAAATCATATCGCGGCCTGTGGCGGGATTCGTCAGGCTGTCACTACCGCCAAACACCAGTGCCCGGGTAAACTGGTGGAAGTCGAAGTCGAATCTATCGATGAACTTAAGTTAGCACTCGATGCCGGCGCTGATGTGGTGATGCTGGATAACTTCTCTGAAGAACTGATGCAGAAGGCCGTGGAGATCACTAACAATAGAGCAAAGCTAGAAGCGAGCGGAGGAATAACCACTGAGAAACTTCTTATGGTCGCACAAACTGGTGTGGACTATATTTCGATTGGAGCCTTGACTAAAGATTGTAAAGCGATTGACCTGTCGATGCGATTCATCACGGCAATTGAAGGCTAAGTGTGTCATGCTCAAAGAGAACGGCGTGACTCAAGACCGTCAAACCAACTATTTCTATTACGAATTGACTTCGATTACCCATAGTTAGCGATCAAAGGTTTTTACGGTATCAAAAAATGTCGCTAACGCTTCCGCTCTCTGTTTCCAAGTGCTTGCCTTGATTTGCTCCTGCGTATTTTCTCCCGAAAAGCTTTGCAAAATTTTCTTGGCCAGATCTGTGCTTGAGCGAGCCTGAAACTGATGCGACAAAGGGAGAACCCTGGCAAGCTCTCCGACATTTGCTGCGAGGAAAGGTAATCTGCAAGCTAGCATTTCCTCCAGCTTCTGTGGGTAGCAAAAACGGCCAAAGTCGGAGTCAAGGTTGCAAATTATAGCCAAGTCTAGCGCACCAAGGACAACTGGAATATCAGTAGGAGAACGATTACCCAAATCTATGATCCGAGGGTTTGTATAGGCGTCTATTGTTCCATCTCGCGGGCCTGCTACCACCAGATGTAAATTATCAAGCTCCCGGGAGGCAATCTCAAACGCGTCGAATAGCACGCGTATTCCACGGCTTGAATCCAAAGCACCCGCAGTGCCAACAAGCAGGGCTTCTGCCGGAAGACTTAGTGCCTGTCTGCACGCTCCTGTTTCACGCACGTAAAACAGGCTCGCATTAATACCGTTACCAAGCACGCTGATGGGAATTCCCTGACTAATGCCTCGGTCCCTGAGATGCTCTGAGAGTAGTTGGGTGACTGCGGTTATCCCAACGCTTTTCAGGCAGGCTGAATAGAGCATTTTTTTCATTAAGGGCAGTTTAGTCAGCATGAAACTTTCGTAGTTGTCATAAAAATCGACGACGAAAGGCTTTTCCTGTTCGTTAGACGCTATAGCGCTGCAATGAACAATCGAAGCGTCAGAACTTGCCCATATTATGTCGGGATCAAATTGAGCTATGGCAGTTCGTATCGCTTTAATAATTTTCGCGTGACCGATAATTGGCAGCGCATTGAATGATTGCCATTCAACATCTTTCGGCGTGAAAACGCCCTCGTTTCTTCTGCGATAGCTAACCGCCAGCCCTTTAACTTGATGACCTAGTCGCGCTAACTCTTCGGGAATCTCAAACAACCTGCCATACTGGTCATCCAGTAAATCAAGGCCTGTGTATTGGCGCTTACAAACCACCAGTATTTTCATTTTTGTTATCGCCTCCGAATAAAATTAGTTATCTAACCTGAAAACTTGCCGATATTCTCTTATTGCTCGCTCAGATGAAAAATCCATTGCTGTAAATTTTAATACACCCATCTGAACTACAAACCTTTCTGCAAGTACATTTAGCATCGAGAAGACTAGTGAGTCAGGATCATTTTGGGGTATTAATTGGCCGTATTGGTTGTTCCCCAGTATTTCTTCCGGTCCAAATGGGCAGTTGGTTGAAATAACCTGCGTTCCACACCCCATAACTTCTACCAGCACATTGCCGAAACCTTCAAAATCCGAAGTAAGGACCAACACATCTGAAGCTGCAATCAGTGGAGAGGGATTTTCGATAAATCCAGCGATGAAACAATACTCTTCAAGTTTTTTTCTATTTACTCTTTCTCTCAGCTCAGCCATCCCAGGCCCATCGCCAATGACCAAAAAATTCAGAGGCATAACAGCCTGCAGTTTTTCTACTGCTGCGAGCGCTACATCAAGTCTTTTTTCCGGGGATATGCGGCCTACATATACGACAGTAGGCCGGCCATTATGAAACCCATATTTTTGCAGGGGCTCCTCATTAACCCTAGCCGCAAAACCTTCGGTAATTATCGGGTTATATATAGTCTTTATCCGGATCCTTTCAGTTCCCAAACGTTTGGCCAGATCATTTGCTACGCCATTGGAAACGGCTACAATGCTGTCCGCAAAAGGATAAAGCAGGCGCATCAAATAGGTGATTAAAAGCAACTTTACCTTCTTGAACCACTTTGCATTCTTTACCGGCTCCGATATTGACTGGTGGTGACTTACTGTAATGTTGCCTTTACTAGCCAGAAAAAAGTTAATAAAAATGAGCAAGCATGCCAAGTCGCCTGATGTCATCATTATGTGTGATGGCTTCTCATCGCGAACCGTCTTCAACAGGAAATACGGGAGCAGTAACTTGCTATTTGGAGGTAACTCCATTATTCGAAAATTGATATTTTTCGACGTCGGGAAATGAGGAGCCACTTTCCCAGCGAGAATGGATACGTCGATATTGTCGGCTCTTAGTTCAACTGCAATATTTATCTGTACTCTTTCGAGCCCGCCGTTATCGAGCACGGTTGCTCCACCGGGCTTACTCCCAACCGCAGGCATTTCTGCCATTGCTCTTCCCACCTCCATCCCACAGATGTGGTGCAAAACCATATAATCTAGCGAGCATCTGTTTGTTATCTGTGAGTTCCGAGAATTAGCAACCAACAAACCAATGCCACTATTGCTTCAGTGACAATAATCATGAAGGCCGCACCAATCAACCCGTATAGAGGGATAAGTAAAAGTCCGAGTAAAATCAATAAACCTAATCCACCGACTTCGGCGAAGACTTTCAGCCTGACATTACCGCTAGTTAGCAAAATATGGGTACTGAGGGTTCTCATCGCATAACAAGGTATCAAGAGCGAAAACCACTTAATTACTCCTGCTGCCATTACAAATGATGGACCCAAAACCCACACAATGAACCCAGGTAACGTGAGCAAAACAAGACCTGCGAGCACACTGTACGACAGAAGCGCCATGAGAACATAACTAACTAGGGCGCTGTTGCCATGGTTTGCAGAGCCTTGCAAAAATAACTTGGGCACCACTGCATTGACCAGTGCGTCAATTGGTAACAAGAATATACTGGCGATGCGATACGATGAGCTATACAGCCCTGCCATCTCACCGCCTCCAATTTTTAGAACCGAGGTCTTGTCTACTGATGCCAATGCGCCTGTACTTGCCCAGCTGAAGCAGAAAACAATACCCCTTCGCAGCTTCCCAGCGCTGAGGCTATAAGCCTTTAATTCGGGTTTTAGGATGGTGTTAACAAGGAAAATTATGATCAAACTCGATACCACTGTCGCCAAGAGGTGAAACCAGACATAATTATCGAAGTCCTTTGGCACGTCAGTAACCGCGAATATAGCGATTGAAATACACTTAAAGAATGCCACTAGAGAGGGCAGTGCAGCCGACCAGCCTATTCTTATTTTCGAAGAAAACGCATATGCACTGGTGGTCACGAGAGGGAAGAATACTAACTCCGCGAGTCCGATAGCAACGAGCGTTTGTATTGATATGCGCGGGAATACGGCAATACTAATGGCCATAAAAATCGCGAAAAAACTGAATCCTCCCAAGATTGTGGCCCATAGCGCGTCGCCCCATCTGTCCGCAAACACTTCTGGACTGCGAACCACATCTTGGTACATAAGCAAGCCGAGACCCAAACCCGAAAAACTGCCAAAGATAACAGCCAGCCCAGCTACACCAGAATATACTCCGTAACCCTCAGCCCCTAGTAGCCTCGCTAGGAAAACAATCCAGATTAGCAGAAACAGAACTCGCAAACCCTGCCAAAACAGTGATAACAAGGTGTTTTTAGCGAGTTGTCCACGGGGGATTTTTAGGATCAGAAGTTGAAGCCTTCCCTTAGCAATGCGGTAGATCAATTTTGCTGGCAAACTTGGGGCCTCTTTGCAACCATGGCTAGATAGCATAGATTTAACGAGCGCTTACTTTAGTAGCTGAACTGTCTAGTAACTAGACTATTTAACACCTTGCGCGAGCGCCGAATTATAAATCGCATTGTAATTCGCAGCCACTTGATTCCAATCATATTTGGACCTCACAGATATCCCGGCAAAATCACTATTAGATTCTATCCATGACTGACGCTGCTCAAAAAACCATTCCATTTTCAGGGCCAGATCATCAACACTAGCCATCTCAAAAAAATACCCTGACCTTTTGTCTTCAATAACGTCGTAGAGAGGTTCGATCCGTGACGCCAAAACTGGACAGCGGCACCCAATTGCCTCTATGGGAACCAGGCCCAAGCCTTCCTGATCGTTGTCTGAAGATATAACCGAAGGAAAAACTAAAAGACGAAATTTTCTATAGTAGCCTGGTAACAAATCGTGATTCACTGACCCCTCAAAAATAACGGAATTTGAGATATTCAATTCGCGAACCAAGTCTTTCAGCTCGCCCTCTTTTCTACCCTCACCAACGATAGTCAATTGTTGAGATTGAACACTACCCGGCAGGAGAGACCATGCTTTTAGCAAAATATCCACGCCCTTTTTTTCTGCCAATCTACCAACAAACAAGACTCCTTGACGCACCTGATTAACATCGCATGAAAATTTCTTTTGAAGATCCACCCCCATTGGAGCGACTGCTAGTTTTCTTTCCGGAACACCGTTGAGAGTTGCATCCTTCATCATCGCTGATGAAACCATACACACACGATCAGATTTTGAGAACACCCAGTGCATCAAAGACGGAAAACGATATCCTAGTGCGAAATAATCTCCCCCATGACAAGTTAGTATCAACTTGCATTTCCCATGACTTAACCAAATTGCTATGAGTGAAGCCAATCCTGCTGGAAGCCACCAGTGAGCATGAACTATATCGGGATTAAACAGCCTTATTTGTTTCTTAACTTCCCAAATCATTCCAATAAAGAAAAAGGGAATCAATAGCCACTTCAAAAAATTGCTTTTCAAGTTTTCCAGAATACCCCCTCCGTAGGCCAATAATTCCAGAGGCTTCAAGCTATATCTAAAACGATGAACATCGATACCATCTATAGCCGCTGTTTTGGATAAACCCGGTGCCGAAGGCACTATAATCCTCTGTTCAACCCTGCCATCAAGTGCTTTACATAGGTCAAGAACAAATCTAGGCTGGGAGTCAGTCGATGATGATGGAAAGGTAGTTGCAACAACTAGGACTTTGGTCATTCTAAATTTCACGCTCCGCCATAGAAAAGTGACTGTGCCATCAATATCTTTCCTTGCGCCACTCTATTTTTCTGGTAAGTCGATGTATTGACAGCAGTAGAAAAAACCTCAATCCTTATAAAGCAGCATCGCAATCTGCTCTGATATAAGTCCCATTAAAAAAACCATCATCGAACAAATAAACAAAAGAGCACTCATATTGGTAAATCGGCCCATTTCAATATAGGTGTACGCGTAGTAACTAATTCCGCCGAAAAAGAAAACCATTGAAGCGGGGAAAAAGATTTTTAGCGGAGAATACAAAATTGCAATTTTAAAAATAATCAGCAAAAATCTAACCCCATCCTTTAACGGGCTGATATGACTTTTTCCTTCTCTTTTTTTACCTTCAAACGGCACAAAATCCACCGAATAACCCGCCCTGAAAAACGCCATTGTCGATGTTGTTGGGTAGGAAAATCCGTTTGGCAGAAGATGGATGAACTCTAAAAAGAGTTTACGTTTTACCAATCTGAACCCGGATGTCAAATCAAGGATTTTGTGACCAACCATCATTGACGACAGCTTGTTGTAAATACCATTTGCTAACGAACGACCAACGCTTGCCTGTGCTTCTGCCGACCTGGCTCCAACGACTAAATCCGCCCCTTTTTTACTGTGAGCTATCAATGCAGGGATAGCCGATGGGGGGTGTTGGCCATCAGCGTCCATAAATAATATCCACTCTGTTTCAGCTGCCCTAGCACCTGATTTAATTGCCGACCCATTTCCTTTAGAATAAGCATGCTTCACGGTTTTTACATTCAGCGCTTCACAAACTTTTGCAGTATCATCAGTTGAACCATCATCCACTACGATGACGCGATCAAGCGATATATAGTCAGCCAATTCAGGCAATAGTAGCTTCAAATTTTCCGCTTCATTTTTAGCGGGTATAACTACAGAAACATCCATTACACATCAATCCAATTTGATTTATTACAAGGAACGACAACAGGCGTCCAACTTACGCTCCAGACGAGCCACATCCTCGATCTGAATATCAACCACCACAGCTTTGAATTTTGAAAGATAGTACTCTGCCCGTTCTCTTCTATTTAGGTATATTGATATTTCGGTCAAATCCCTATAACCGCTTGGGCTTGGATGCAGTCCCATCGCCTGGACCAAGAGATCAAAACTCATTTCTAAATTGCCCTGCATATACATAAACGTTGAATAGCCGCTAAGTATATTGGCTCTGGCTCTTTTAGTCACCGTTGAGTTCAACAGAATTTTCCGGAACACCAGATCAATATCGCCTGTATTCGCGGCACAATCGGCGTCACTGTAGCATGTTAGCAGTTGCCCAATATAGCTATCCGTACTAACGCGATAGGTACCATACTGAAGACGATGACCTAAATCGTCTATCCAAATTGGGGGAATAGCTATATCGTATCGATAATTAAGTATCATCAAACCCAGAAAGCTCGCGACATAATCGCCATCTACCTCTGCTGCTCGCAGCGACCTAAGGACTATTTTTTTGTATAAACCAGCATCGTGGCCAGCTGAAAGATACTGTTGATCGTAGACTTGTATCATCGACATGGCGACGCCCCATTGCGATCTGGCTGACTGGGGATGTCGCTCTGCTGATGCGTGCATTTGACGCTGAAAAGACGACCACTCCATCGAGCGTAAATAAGTCATCGCGGCAATAAACACCAATACTGAAACGAGTACAATAATTTTGACGCGATGATCAACATTCACAACATCGAAAAGCCGGCCAACAATAATAACCAACATCAAAACAATACCGATTGACGGCACATAATTTCGGTGTTCATAGACCATTTCCAAAGGAATTATACTGGACTCCAAGCTGTGCCCCAGCAAGTAGAACCCTATACAAAATCCCAACCAGGGTAAGCGCCGTCGAAATACAAGTGAAACCGGCAGTAGAATGAATACCCCGACAATTGAATACACGGTGGTCACCGGAGAAACCAAGCTGCGTGAGGTTAAGATATCGTCGTGGAATAGGCCATACTGACTGACATCGGGAATAATAATCCAGTTCAGATAGATAAATATGACACGGGATTCGGTTAGCAAGCGTTCATATAGAGTATAATCTCGCATACCGTATTCGTTTATAAACCAGTTTCGCTCGAAATGGATGTAAGCAAGTACCACGACTACACCAATAGCTACCACAGCCCAAAAGAATCGTTTGTAACGAAGTTCACGGCGATCATCTGTACGGGGAAATAGAAAGAACTCAGACAATAAAATAAAACCTGGCAATAAGATCGCATTTTCCTTACTTAGCAGCCCAAGACTCAGCAGTAGAAAAATAAGCGGTATCCCAAGCCATCGCAACAAGCCGGGCTTGAACAACCGCTGTCTCCAGACAATGTACAACCACAGTCCTGACACAGTAAATAGTGCTGACAACAGAGTCATGCGCTGGACTACATAAAGCACAGAAGATACATGCAAGGGATGAATTGCCCATATCAGCCCTGCTATATAGGCCAAAAAAAGAAGGTCGATTTTGCTGCGACCCTTAGTCGAGCGACAACACAACGGTAAAATTGAAAGAAAAAGTCCAGTAACTACAACGCTGGTCAAAACGTGAATGAAAACGTTTGCTTTCTTATAGCCTGACGCCGAGGCACCATCAAAATAGTGAGTGAGCGCAAAGCTTAACATGGCAACAGGGCGACCAAAATTTCCAGTCTTCCCCGAAAACCAAGCTTGCTGTAAAGATGACCAACTTAGGTCCTCAATTTGAAGATCGGAATTGAGCTCGATGTTAATCCGATCGTCAAAAACAAAATCCCCATCGAGGCCTGGATAATAGACCACCAAAACAGCAGTACTCATCAGCAAAAATAATAAGGGGCAGGCCAATTTACGTAGCCGTGTTGCCACCCACGACCCAGCTAACACTGCAACACCGGGCTACCGTTATCTAACTGACCTCTATTCAAAATATAGGGAAAGCTACAGTCCATGCTATTTTCTCAACTTAAAGGTCGCATTGCCGTCACAACACATCGCAACGTATTTGTGTAGGAAACGATATTGCTCACTTGAATGATAACCATCTCCAAGCATTACCTGAAATTGCTCTAGGTAGAGCTCGGCACTGGCTTTGTCCTGTGTCTCGAGACTGTAAATAATTAAGCGTATATAGCTATTTTCATTTTCACGGGACACTAAGGAATCTTTAAAAGATTGAACTGCACCTTCACTATCACCAATATTGTTAAGATACATACCATAAACATATTGAAGATCCGAACGCATCCGATTATCTATATATGCTCCATTAATCACAATCGCGAACAACTCGCCGACGATAATCTGCATAGATTCCGGTCTATTATTTTCGGTCACACAGTCTGCCATACGTTTAAAAACTGCATGATTTTCCACTCTGTACTGGTACTGCAACCGAACTTTTAATTCCTCAACCCAAAAGGGTTTAATCATCATATTCGCATCACATGAGAATGCGACCAACCCTAACAAAGCGAGCGATGATCGTTGATCCGCTTTAATCGCACGTTCCGCATAAATCTCTGCCTGTTGATAGAAAGTCTCATCGCGCGTACCTATCAATAGCCCTTGTTGGTACTCGGTTAAATACCACCGTGCCAGCTCCCATTGAGATCTTGCGGATTTCGGGTGGCGTTCTGTTGCCGCTAAAAATTGAGTATGGTAGTTACCCCACTCTACCGAACGCAACAGTGCCACACTCGAAACAAAGACAATCCAAATCGCAAATATTAGCCTTAGAAACTTGGGGTTGGGGAAACGCATGGAAAAATTGTGCGCAGCCAAAACCACAACAAAAACAATCCCGACGCTTGGTAAATAGTTTCGGTGCTCAAAAACCATCTCTAGAGGGATAAACGTAGACTCTAAAGAATGACCTAAGAAAAACCACAACAGGCCAAATATCGCCCAGGGCCAACGTTTTCGAAAATACAGAAAAGTAACTGTAAATGCCGACAAGACCAATGCGCTCAAAATTGTTGACGATGGTTGGAACCATCCCGTGGAAACGACAATATCATCGTGGAAAAAACCGTACTGGCGAATATCAGGAACCACAATCCACTGCACATACGTCAGCAGCACCCGGAATTGCGTCAATATTCTTTCATATTGACTGAAATCCCGGTTGGAATAACCCAGAGAATACCAGTTCACGTAAAAGTGTAGATAGATAAATGCAATCACTGAACAAGCGGAGGCACAGGCGAACAGGCATTTGCGATAAGCGCCCCACCTTCGCTCTGGACTACCGTCTTTCTCGATTCCAAAAACGAACCATTCAATCAATAACACATAGCCGGCAATAAGGACTGCGTTTTCTTTACTGAGAAATGCCAAAGCCGATAGCAACGGGAATGCAGTGACAAAGAGATAGAAGCCTATACGCTCTTGCCGCCACTCTGTATAAACCCACAAAGCATACAGGCTAAACAGCGCCGATAACGTAGTCATGCGTTGAACAGCATACAAAACGCTGGAAACCTGCAGTGGACTCGCAGCCCATAAAAAAGAGACAGCTAATGCTAACCAAAAAACCGCTTGTTGCGAGACATAGCTTCCACCGACATACACCCGCAACACACTTTGCGAAACGCCAAACACGCCGATAAAAGCCAGCACATGAATAAAGATATTGGTTAATTTAAACGCGGTAGCGTCTATACCACCGGTCAATAGATGGTTAAGTCCAAAGGAAATCATTGAAACCGGCCGGCCCAAGACGCCTGGATCACCCGACATAGCCAGCTGCTGAAGAGAACCCCAGCTGAGCTCACTGATTCGTAACTGTTCGTTTAAAACGATACTGTTAAAATCGTCGAATAGAAACTCACCATTAGTACCCGGAAAATAGACTAGGCATATACTAATAATGGCTACTATCAAAGCCACAACACGCCAGAAATTATCGCCACTGCCTTTCAATATCCCCAACAAAACAGAACACAGCTCCTATAAGAAGTAGTTTTACCCATGAATTCTCACGTGACCTCAGTGGCAGGTGACACTTTTGTCACAATCAAACGCAGACTGTCAGCACCAACACAATATTGGCAACAGTTGAGATCATTGAATAGTAGCGCATAATAATAAAAAATCCATAAATAACAATGAGTTATTAGAAATGGAGCAAAGTTGGCACAGCGAATGCTATATACCTATCAACGGTTAATAGTTCAGTGACTTGTCTCGGTACTGGCTTTAAGCAGAAACAAGACTCTAG
>Ga0206127_1004019_pt1 | contig 13178 bp, 9 predicted proteins | sample Helgoland_Spring_6_FD_148646 | JGI IMG/M metagenome (GOLD analysis project Ga0206127, IMG submission 148646) | Pelagic subsurface seawater microbial communities from Kabeltonne, Helgoland, North Sea - Helgoland_Spring_Bloom_20160419_1 | ecosystem: Environmental > Aquatic > Marine > Epipelagic ...
AGCAACCTTGGGCCACGTCAGAGATATACATCGTGAACGTCATCAAGCCTCATAATAAGACCGCAAACGAAGTAATGCGATATGTTTTGGTACGCTCAGCTGTAATCGTAGCCCTTTTTTTTAGTCTCTCAGCATTCGGGGGTACTAACTCCTTGTTACTTTCTGATTCTGAAATCAAAGAGATACACGCTCGTATAGAGCTCGGAAACAATACTGCGTTGTCAGGGTACTATGTAAGTCTGCTTGCAGATGCGGATCTCTATTTATCATTTTCGTCTCCCTCTTTAGTCGGGAATAGCGGCCTCGGAGAAAAAAATCGATATCACACTGAACGTCCCTATTGCGATTGGTTTAATTTTTGGGGCCTTTACGGCCAAAGTTGCAGGGATGGAGAGATTAACCTCTGAGCTGACAGAGATGACTATCAAGAAGCTGTTAGGATGGAAAAAAGTCTGTGACTTTGGCTCTGGCATACCGGTTATCGGGTAACGATTTATACGCAACTAAGGTAGTAAATAATATAGTGACATGGGCGATAAAGAAGGAAACCCGCATCACACCAGAATTCACTCACTCACAATCCCATATAGAGCTTAGTGTGTCGCATATTGGTATTTTTTACGCGATTGATTTATTAAAAGATTATGCTGGATGGGACGGTAATGAATATACGCAAACTATTGACTGGGTGCGGCGTTGGAGTCATTCAGCAGAGCAATGGAGCGCCAGCAGCAATATTGAGGATTGGCGGATTGCGTTTCGCTTGGCAGCAAATGCATTAATCGAAAACGACACGGGATTCACCAGGGCTTTGAAAGAGCTTGAAAGCCGTATTGGAGACATAGTTGGGGATAACGGTGAAATGATCAAAGAGCTAGGTAGGTCAAACTCGCTTACATATTCGTTGTTTGCAATTAATGCGATGATGGAAAGTGCTGAGATTGCTCACCAGCAAGGTGTTGATTTGTATTTTTATAAGGATGAGCGAGGCGTCGGCCTTGAGGACGTTCTTGATTTTTACGCGGTCTATCTGTTGAGATGTGAGGAACAAATCTGGCCATACCCGCAGATGGCTGTACTAGAAAAGAAAGATGTGGCAAATTATATAAATTGGCTTAAGCTTTAACAAAGACACTTATCTACGAGTAATTCAGAGTTGGGGTCGTCCTCTGGTTGAAAGTCGCACCTTACAGAATATTAGCTTTACGCATAGCAAGCGCTGATAAGCTATTTGCAGTTAGTGATGAGCTAGGTGTCTTAAAAATCCCCTAACAGCTTGGCAATTGTTTTTTTGAGTACTTGGAAAAGTTTCGGCTGATAATTGCTTTGATCTCAAACACAAGGATGAAAGATGAATAAGATCTACTTAAAAACAGCCTTGCTGGCTGTGTTAGTCGGCTCGATCATTATTGTATCTATTGAAGCACTGTTTAATTTTGCGGAAGAAGACCAGCTAATACGGTTTTATCAAGTACCCGATAAATTTTCTAAAAAGGCTGATTATCTCACGTTAAACGTTTCGGGTGAGCTAGCTCTCCCGAGACGTTTAACGTCCATTAAAAGTTACAAGATAAATGGTCAAAGATGGAATTTACCGCAGACAAGGAACTCGAGGATAAAAGGCCGCGAATTTGTTCTTGAATTTTTTGCAGAAGACCTTAAGCCTGGAGTCAACAAGATTGCTGTAAAAGTGGAAAATTTATTCGGCAGCGAGCGGATAGTTAGCATATCGGTAAATTACGACGACACCTTGGTAGAGCTTCCAGAAGGCGTTGATGGGCACTCCGGAAGTCTGGAGCCACAAGATGGCCAATGGGAAGTAGTCGAAACAAATCATCAAGATGTCATCAGGCCTATACCGGGGACAGAAGGTTATGATCGTATATTGCTTGCCAGTGGAGCCTTTAAGGGCGGTAGGCGAGTTGAAGCAACGATGAGGTTTGTGGGTCAAGCGTCTGAAAGTGAAGATTTTGGATTTGGCATTCTCCCGCTATGGGGCGGTCATCCCGATACGCTAAACCGGTCTCCCCGCAGAGGGTGGAAGTATGGACTAGCTTGGTACTATAATCCCGAAGGGGGTATAGGTATAGAGTATTCGGACAAATTCAGCGCTGAAAGACACATTCGTGTCGCCAAGTTTTCTAAGTTTCTAGCAATTCCCGGCAGCAGGCACAAAATTATAGTTGATAGCCACCAGACTGTGAATAAACAGGGTCAGCATTTAGGCTATAGACAGTCCATGACTTGGTATGCATTAGATTCGAAAGACCAACTGATCAAGATGGAGCTTGACGACACTAGAGAGCAGCCACTGGCCCATATTCATTATTCTGTTGCTTTACTAGCCCATCGAGCACAGGTTGAATTTTGGGACATTACGATAACGCCACTACCTCCGGTTATAATAGAAGAAATAATAAAAGAACCGGTGTCACGTGTTCAAGTGTTGGAAAGCAAGGATAGTCTATGGCCAACAAATTTCCTTTAGTTAGTGTGGGTATTCCGGTCTACAATGGTGAAAACCATCTTCGGGAAGCTTTAGAATCGCTATTAGCTCAGACATATCAAAATTTTGAAATACTTACAAGCGACAATTGTTCATCTGATGGAACTCAAACGATCAGTGAAGAATTTACCGCTCGGAATTCTCGAGTGAGATATGTTAGCCATTCAGAAAATAGAGGTGCGAGCGCGAGCTATAATTATCTCGTACACCATACCACGGGAAAGTATTTTAAATGGGCTGGTCATGACGATCTTTGCAGATCCGACTTCCTTCGGAAGTGCATAGATCAACTTGAGCGGGACATCTCCGTCTGCCTTGCGGCCACCAAGACAACTATTATCGACCAGAATAGCCTAGAGATACTGAAGCTTGATCGAGAATTCTCAGCTTCTTCTGACATTTTTTCCGTTCGTGTTAAAGATTATTCGCGCTTCTATGAAAGTGATAGAGACGCAAACCAAGTTTTTGGAGTCTATCGAAGAAGTTCACTATTGAAAACGAGCCTTATAGCGAATTACCCTGCGTCAGATCTATTGTTACTCGGTCAGATAGCGATGCTTGGGAAGGTTATGCTGATTGACTCTCCCATCTTTTATCGCCGTGATCATGATAATACTTCACTTCGCGCCAACAGCACTCCATCGAAAGTGGCTCAATGGTTTGATACATCGAAAACAGAAAATAACAGACCCTTGCACTACTTTTCTCGACTAAGAGATTTGTTGGTTTTTCTGCCAAAAGCGCCAGGAACTTTGAAGGAGAAGTTGGACGCGCTTTCCTCTATAGCTAGATGGGTATGGCGGAAAAAGAGACTATTTTTAAACCAGCTCAAAGCCTATGTTATTCGCTTCTGAAGGACTGTAAATAGCTAATCGTCGTGGGTTGTAAGATTTTCTCAATGTTCAGATGAACATCTTACTGTCTTTCGTTAGTCCCCTCAAAACCTCGCCTATTATTTCTAGAGATTAGCCGTACGCGCCGATTCGATCGCGATAGGTTGCGTACAAGGTCGACAGCCCCATCTGCTGAGTAATCATTGACGATAACTAATTTCCAATCCGGTGCCGTTAGGGCTTTGTCGACGACAGATATTACCGCTTCGATATTCCCTTTTTTTTTCGGCGTAGGCACTATGATGGAAACTGAAATGGGTGCAGCCTCTATGGCTGATAGAGATGAAACCGCGCCTTTTTATAGAACCATATAAATCTTACTCATACTGTGAGTGCTCAATCGTAAGCAGCGCATTTTAGGTAGACACTAAAAGATTTTTTTTAGGGGTCATCACACGGGTATTAGTTCAGCACCAAGACCTAAGTTCTTGGCCGTTGAAGAAATTTCAGCAAGATAGGCCTTGTTCATAATAATAATGACATCAGGTAGTATTTTTTTTAATTTCTCGGGGGGAATGATTTCTTGACCGGACCCGGGGGCGAATTTACCATGTTTATGAGGGTTGAGATCGACAGCGTATTGGATTTCTCCGTTATTTTTGAAAATGTTCATGAAGGTTATTCCTTTGGATCCTGCCCCCCATATGACGACGGTATAATTTCTTCGTTTATAATCTATAAATTTTTCCTTCCATGAGGATTGCAATTTTTGATAGTCGTCAAAAAACGAATTAGCCAGATTGATGAAGGTTTGACTGGCTTGTCCTTCCGGTTTTTGCGGTACTTCTTTTGTTGCGTGTACAGATTTTTTGGCTTCTAAAGAGAGGAATTGCGCATTAAACGTTTCTTCTATGTTACTTACGTCTAAGTTGCATTTATCAAAAGTATACCGAAGAGAATGGGGCGTGAAATATGAACAGTGCTCGTAGATTATATCCCAAATTCCGAAGTCTCGTAGTGTAAATAGCCCATTCGGAACTTCAAAATATATTCCGGCTTGATCGAAATTTTTAGCAATGGTCTTTATTTCGTTAATAAAGTCGATGGGGTATTGAATGTGTTCCAGTACATGTCTGCAGCATAGAAAATCCATTGGGATGTTGGTGTGCTCTGGCCCATAGAACTCTTGGTAGAAATTGACGTGAGGGAAGGCAAATTTATCGAAACGATTTTTATCATAACTGCGGTCAAAGCCGTAACCTTGGTTATTGCCAGCTGCACAAACAGACTCCAAAAAGTCACCTTTACCACACCCAATTTCAACGATATTTTTACCCTTAAGGTTGTGAGTGTCGACGAGCTTGTTGGCTAGGTTTTCGGTGTAGTCTGCGAAGGTTGCGGAATAGTGAAGTGAGTTCTCGTACTCTACATCATAATCCATTTTCCCCGGGTCGAATGTTTTGTTATAGATATGGCTGCAATTGGGACAGGCAACAAGATCAATGTCGCCAAGGTTTGCTGCTAGCGCCAGATCTTTGCTACCCAGCAAGATATTACAATAGACCGGCATATCCGTTATACCGATGAGTTTGATGTGTTTATTGTGATCACAAATAGGACAAACGTTATACACAGGTTTATACCTAGATAAGTGGAATAATCTTCGGGTAGAGGTCAAGGCTGTTTAGGTCTTTGGTGATCTCCTCGGTGTAGATAGCATTCATGATAACTACAACGTCGGGCTGATATTCTTTTAAAAATTCAGGAGAAACAATCTTCTGACCAGTACCTGACATATAGTAGCCTTGGCGGTAGGGGTTTATGTCAACCACATATTCAATATTGTCGGCATTGTTGAGCGTTGTCAGGAAAGAAACCCCCTTGGAGCCTGAGCCCCAAAGCATGACTTTTTTACCTTGATCGGAAAATTCTTTTAAATGTTCACTCCAATCATCAATTTTCTTTTTACTTCGCTGTGTGAAGCTCTCAACCAGTGCCGTCAACTCGTCGGTACTTTCTTCTATTGGCAGTGCCGCAGTATGCTTTTCGGTGTCGATGGGAATGGCTTCGATGGTTAAATATTGATCGTCGTACTCAGTTTCTATATCCACCACTTCAAAACCACAGCGGCGGAATAATCTGGCCAGTGAGCCCGGGGTGAAATAAGAGCAATGCTCATAGTAAATATCTTCGAAGGAGCAGTCGCGAAGGATACGCAGAGTTTCCGGGATTTGGAAAAAAACCATGGTGTCGAGCTTTTGTCCTATAGAGCGCCTGACCATACTAATAAAATCAGAAGTAGGGTGTATGTGCTCAAGAGTCATTTTACAGCAGATAAAGTCTGCTTGATGATCGGTGTATTGTTCAGAATAGAAATCTTTTATAAACGTAACGTTGTCTGACGATCTGCCTTTTATATGGTCATCGCGATATCCTGGGTCAAAACCAATGCCTCTGTTGCTGCCCAGCTCACTCAGCATAGTAATGAACTCGCCTTTCCCACAGCCTATTTCGATGACCGACTTATTGTGTAAATTGTGTTTCTTTATCAAACGCTCAGCCAGATGCTGGTGAAACTTGTTAAAAGTGCCAGAGAATCCTTGAGTTTCTTCGTAGCGCCCCGAATATTCGGTCAGTTTGGGATCAAAGGCCATATTTGAAATAAAGCCACATTGCTTGCAGTGTTTGAGGTCCACATTGCCGCGAGGATAGGCGATAGCGTCTTCTTTTGAGTCCAGAAGTATACAGCTGTTTGTCGGGACATTATTGACTTGATAAAACGACGTCATTTTTCCGTCAATGCAGCTAGGGCATATACTCGGCGTGGCTGTCATGGGTTACTCCGTGAGGGCAAAATTTATACAATAATGGGTTCGGGAATAGGGATAATAAACTTCCCACCATTTTTTCGGTATTCTGCTTGCTGTGACAGTATTTCTTTACTGACATTCCAAGGAAGAATCAATATGTAGTCGGGCATGTCTTCGAGGATTTTTGTGGGATCGACAATCGGGATCTGCACACCGGACATATATTGTCCTTGCTTATGGTGATTTCTATCGGCGATGAAGTCGATCATTTCATTGGTAATGCCGACATAGTTAAGTAGAGTGCAGCCCTTTGCTGCCGCGCCATAACCAGCTATGCTTTTTCCCTGTGCCTTGAGATCAGTTAACAGGGTAAAGAGTGATTGCTTTAGATTCGACACCCGCTCAGAGAAATCCACATAATACGAGAGGCTGTCTAGACCTTCTCTTTTCTCCATCGCAAGCATTTCTTTGACTGAATGGTCTGCACGTTCAACTTTCTCAACATATAATCTTAACGATCCCCCGTGAAGAGTTAGGCGCTTGACCTCATTAAGGTAAAGTCCATGAGAACGAAACAGGTGGTCGAGGGAAGTTACCGTCACATATAAAAGGTGTTGGTGATAGATAGTGTCGAATTCTAAGTTGTCAATTAAGTCTTTACAGTAAGGGGCTTCGATAACAGCAATGCCATCGTCTTTTAGGAGGGTTGCTATTCCCTCAACAAAGCCGTTGGTATCAGCAACGTGGGCCAACACATTGTTAGCATGAATTACATCAGCTCTGATTCCTTTGGCTAAAAGTTCTTTGGCTAAGTTGAGAGTGAAAAATGCGTGTAGCGTGGATACTCCTATGTCATTTGCAGCCTTGACTGGACCGTCCGCCGGATCAATTCCTTGCACAGGGATACCGTGTTCAACATAGTTTTTAAGTAAATAGCCGTCATTACTGGCTAGTTCGACTACCAAGCTATTTTCGTCCAGTTCTCTGCGCTTGATAATGTCGAGAACATTTTCTTTTGAGTGTTTTAGCAGATAATCTGAAAAGGACGAAAAATACGGGTAGTCTGAACTGAATAGTATTTCCGGGTCAACGGTCTCAAGAATTTGAACCATGCCGCAGCCAGAGCACATTGCTACCTCTAGTGGAAAACTGGGTTCCAATTCGGACAGCTGCTGTTGTTTAACTAAACGGTCTGCAATAGGCGTGTAGCCTAAGTCTAAAAATATGCTGAGCTCTGCTTTACCACATGCTCTGCATGGTTGATCTGTTGATAAGGCTTCCATGACTACTCCAAAAAAAGGGTTTTATTTCCATATCAGATCGGCGTTCAGTCTGCCCGATTCAATGAGTTCTCGCACGTGGGCGATGCGCATCAACCGAGGTCCCTCAAACTCCTGAAGCTCTAGACCAACTTTCTTATAGGTATTGTAGAGATCTTCTATTCCGCGCCTAGCGGTCCATTGCGGTTTGAATTCATGCAGTACGCTAGCAATTTTATTACAGTCAACACGATAGCACCGCTTATCTGGGCCTGCGTCATCAGCGAATGAAACTTTACTGCCGGGAACGACGTCTTCGACAATGGCAGCTATTTCTCGAATTTGGTAGTTTTCTGTCGTGGTGCCAACGTTAAATGCTTCGTTGTGGACGAGCTCTCTAGGTGCTTCAAGGGCCGCAATATAAGCGCGGCTTATATCCTCGACATGCACAATCGGGCGCCATGGGGTTCCGTCACTTTTTAGGTGTACTTTTCCTGTAGTAAAAGCCCATGCCGTCAGGTTGTTGGCCACTAAGTCAAAACGAAGTCTGGGAGAAACGCCGTAGGCGGTTGATGCGCGAAGATAAACGGGACTGAACTCGTCGTCTGCTAGTTCTTGTAATGCGCGCTCCACCAGCACTTTGGATTTGCCATAAGCGGTTACAGGATTAAAGGCAGCGTCTTCGGTGAGAAAATTATCACCAGAAGCTCCATAATTACTGCAGGAAGATGCAAAAATAAAGCGTTTAGTTCCTGCCCTTTTGGCTAGTTTGGCTAGATTTACAGAAGCCCGATAGTTAATTTCCTCGGTCAAGGTAGGTCTGTAATCACCCAACGGGTCGTTGGATAGCCCGGCGAGGTGAATGATCGAGTCAAAGCCTGTTATCACATCGCTAAGATCGTCACGTATGTCGCGCTGTATCGTTTGTATATTGGCTAACTCACCGGTAAAAGTACACGCGGAGAAGTAGTCTGTATCAAGGCCGGTGACTTCATGGCCTCGGGCAAGGAGCATAGGAATTAAAACTGATCCAATATAGCCATTAGATCCTGTAACTAATACTCGCATGTCTTACTCCCCTTTTTTCCATGGTGCATTTCCGCTATCCCAAAGTTTTTGCAGGATATGTTTTTCACGGATGGTGTCCATACATTGCCAAAAGCCCTCATGTTTATAAGCCATGAGCTGGCCATCTTCTGCCAGTTGTTCTAAGGGGGCATGCTCCCACATGGTGTGGTCGCCTTCGATATAGTTAAAAATTTCAGGCTCAAGTACAAAGAAAGCTCCGTTTATCCAGCCTTCGCTAGTTTGGGGTTTTTCAGTAAATCTACTGACTCTGTCTCCGTCAAAGTCCAGGTGGCCATAGCGTGCGGTAGGTCTTACTGCGGTCATAGTAGCTAATTTGCCATGGCTTTGATGGAATTCAATTAGTTTGTCTAATTCAATGTCTGAAACTCCGTCGCCCCAAGTAAGCATAAAAGTATCATTTCCAACCCAGTCTTTTAACCGTTTGATCCGGCCGCCGGTCATAGTATTTTGGCCGGTTTCAACTAGATTGACGGTCCAGTCAGGGTGAACTTTATCGTGGGACACCGATTCGCCAGTAGCAGTATTAACAGTCATGCTGCCTTGCAAATTGCTAAAATCCTTGAACCAGCGTTTGATGTAATCGCCTTTGTAACCGAGGGCGACAGAAAACTCGTTACAACCGTAGTGAGCGTAGATATTCATTATGTGCCATAAAACTGGCATGCCGCCAATCTCTACCATGGGCTTCGGTTTGGTTTCAGTTTCTTCCGCAAGTCGTGTTCCTAGTCCTCCAGCTAAAATAGCCACCTTCATTCCCTTCTCCTTGTGTAATTCACAGATCCCTGATTTTCAATTGAAGGCTTTGGTCTATCCTAGCCTTCGGTTATACTGGAGTGGCTTATGAATATTTACATTGATTTAGATCAATGATTTTTTAAGCCCTACTCCCCTTTTAACGGAATCGTTAGAGATCACAGAAAGCATATTCTGTAGCTTCCATTACCGCAAATTTGAGAATTATTATTTAGTCAGTTTAGTCAGTTCTGTGAGCTGATCAATGTCGTTATGAGTCTCTATAGCGGCGTCAATCAGCTGCTGTTGATGTGGGTCGCAGTTGGCAGTTTCACTGTTGATGCTAATAACCGCCGCTGAAAATTGGTTTTGTTGGCTCAATAAGGCCGGGATTTGCAGTAGCTTGGCGATATTATAATGTGTCGTTTCCATTCCGCCGACCCGGTACCAAGACACGGTACACCGATACTGATTTGTGGCCTTTCGGTTGTACAGATTCAGCTGTAATGATTGTTGCTTAGGTGTTTGCAGGGTGCTGGTTTGTAACTGAGTCCAGTAGTCACGGTTCAGACTATTGGCAATATAGGGCACCAGGTCGCTGTCTTGGCTGTTCTGCCAGTGAATGGCAACATCCCGCAGAGTTGCACCGCTTTGCTTTCTAAGATTAAGGTTAGACGGTGGCAATTGAAAAGGTCCCTTAGTGGGGCTGCTCAACTGCTGATAGCCTAATTGCTGCCAGTTACTTAAGTTGGGCGGCGTCACTTTGGTGTTCATCAGTTGGTACAGCAGCGGCCCACTGGTCAGAGCAATGACGCTAACCACGAGTGTCAGCTTTGTAACGCCGGCTGAGGTAGCCGACGGCGTTGTTGGCTCATAATGGGGCAAGCTCCGGGCAAAATAGACCAGCGGCAGGCAGACAATAAAGAACAAAAACCAGCCAAATAGTTCGTGGTCTTTGACCAGGCTGCTTTCCATTTCGGTAAAGTGCGCCACCATAATAATGATGTAGATGCGTAACCAATTGGTGAACAGACCCAGGGCAATCGCGATGCCAAGGACTTTAACCTTGGTCAAGTGGGTTGTTTTTGAGGTTAGGATTAGATAGTAGGCCAATGCGATGGCGATAATGAAATACCGTAAACCCGAGCAACCATCGGCGATATCAATGCGGCCATGGGGTAAATAAATACTGTTGCCGTCAATAAATGCGGTGATACTCGATAGTTGGATAAGCGTCATTACCACATAACTTGATGCGTCGATCAGGGTTGGTGTTAGGTAATCCCAGATGGGAATGGCAAAAATCAGCAGTGCAATACTGGGTGTCAGTGTGACGGTCGAGCGCAGCCCCAATAATGACCAGCATAAAAAGAACAGTATAGGCAGTAAAATAAGTTGCTCTATCGCTTCAATATTGAGCATGGCTGCCAGGCACCAAACGAGAGAGCTGGCGCTAAGGCCCATTAAGGCTAACCAGTTTAGCGTCGCCGGCGGCGACGGTAATTGTTTCAGTTGGCCAGTAAACAGATGAATGAACAGGGCGATAATAATCAGACCGTGGGACTGGCTTTCGTCAAATTTTAGCCAGTTTCCCATTAGGTCGACTAGCGTCTGATAGAACGCGACAATGACTATGGCCGCAACGATTGCAAAATTTCTATAGGTTGCCACTGTTAGTATCTCTACTGCTTGTTCATTGCGGTGGCTAAATGCGCTTCTATTTCTGCTACATCGATACCACTGCTGTCAGCGGCAGCAACGGCTTTTTGCAGCAATTCAATCCCTTCGGCAACGCTACCCTCATTCACCAATATCCAACCGTAGGTATCTAGAATACCGGCACTGTTGGGGGCTAATTGATAGGCTTTTTCAGCCAGTTCACGCGCTTTGGAGTTACCGTTTTCAAAGTAGAGCCATGCCAAATTATTTAATGCGATGGCGTTGTTAGGGCTTAGGCCGATCGCTTTTTCATACAGCTCGATGGCGGCAATGGCGTTGCCCTGTTGCTGTTGTTGGGTGGCTTTAATGATTAGGGGGTTGGGGCTTTGGGGGATCAGCCGCTGCCATTCGTCGACAAATAATTGCGCCTTGTCTGTGTTGTTGTTCGCCGTCAGAGCGCCATATAGAGCCCCTGCGATGCTGTTGTTGGGCTGTGTCTGCCAAGCCAATTGCAGGTTAGCAATGGCTTCGGGCCATTGCTGTTGTGCGGCGTAGACGCGTCCCTTTAAATAATCTGCTAATGGGGAGTTGGGTACAAGGGCTCTGATTTGTTCGGCGACCTGCAGGGCTTCACTGTAATTACCGGCGGCTATTTCAATGGTCACCAGGTCAGTCAGCAAGCTGGTGTTATCGCTGCTGATGTTCAGGGCTTTTAAGAGTGCGGACTTTGCCTGCGTCATGTCATCGGCGGCGGCCAATTGTCGGGACAGGCCCCGATAGATGCTCACAGCAGTTGCGTTGACGTAAGGATTTTCGCTGGTGGCGGCCAGTGCTTGGCCAATAAACTGTTCTGCCAGTTCGGCATTGGCGCCGCGGGCATGAAATTCAGCCAATACGGCGGACAAAACAGACGTATCGGTGTCGGCGTTGGCGGTTTTACTCAGCTCCTCGATGATCTCAGCGCCTTCTTGGCGGGCTTCAAAGCTTGATATCAGGGCTTTATAGGCGATGATGTTGCTGCTATCAATGGTGATAACGTCGCGAAAATGCTGCGCTGCCTGCTGCCATTGTTGGTTCGAAAAATCGAGCTGCCCCAAGCCCAATAGCGCTTGGGTGTTGTTGTTATCGGCTGCAACGGCTTTAACCAAAGACTGCTCGGCGCCGACTAAATCTTCGGAGGCCATGTAAACTCTGGCCTGTTGTAAATAACCCTCGGCATTGGCCGGGTTATTTTGGATATAGGTCTCTGCCAGCTGCTGTGCCTGTTGCAGGCTTTGATTACTGAGCAGCGCATCGATATACACCCGCAAGGCTTCATTGTCGGCGGGGTTTTTCCCCAGCGCGGTGGTCAGCTGAGCATAAGCCTGCTGTACTTTCTCGCTAGCTATAAAATGCCTCGCCAGCACGCTGTGTAATTGGGATTTGTCCGGGTCCAAGGCCAGTGCTTTTTGCAGGGCTATCGCCCCCTGCTGGTCTTTCAGATTGGTGGTTAACAGCGCTAGGCCATAAATGGCATTGATACTGGCGTCATCCGGTTGCGTTTTTAATGCCGTTTGCAGCAGCGCAATTGCTTTGTCAGACTGGCCCAGTCTCAGTTGAGCCATGGCGGCTGAACTAATTACGCTGGAAGAGGCAATTTCAGGGTCAATGTTTTGCTCCAATAGCTCGCCGGCTTTGGTCATATCCCCCTGTTGGTAGTTGATCATGCCCAGCATCATGCCGCTGACACTATTGTTGGGGTATTGTTCATAGAGCTTCAATAATAGCTGCTCGGCTTGATCAAGGTCGCCGGCTTGATACAGTGACATGGCCTGATTGAGGGTTTGTTTGGCTTGGTGTCCTTCCGGGTCGGCCTCAGCGAGCAGCCGTGCATAAATCATTGCTTCAGCGGTGCGGCCTTGCTGTGTCAGAGTTTCTGAAAGCTGCTGCAATATACGGGTTTTCATCGGCGTGATGATGTCGGTTTGAGGTAAATAAGAGAGGGCATCCGTGAGGAGGCGTTCGGCATCGTCGAGATTATTTTCAATATAGGCCGCTTGTGCACGCAGGTGTAATAGCTCAGAGTTTTGACTGTTATCGACGAGCAGTTGCGAGAGTGATTTTTTTGCGCTGGCGATGTCGCCAGTGATCAAATCGATGCGTGCCAGACTCAAATGGGCGTCGATATTATTGGGGTTTGTTGTCAGTACTTGCAGCAAGGCCTCTCGGGCCTGATCAAATTGTCTGCCGGCGATAAAGATCTTTGCCTGTAATACGGCGAACTGCTCGTTGTTGTTAGCACTGGCGTCAT